>Ga0181612_145043_pt1 | contig 19867 bp, 12 predicted proteins | sample HoacroProtozoa21_FD_119630 | JGI IMG/M metagenome (GOLD analysis project Ga0181612, IMG submission 119630) | Hoatzin crop microbial communities from Cojedes, Venezuel. Combined Assembly of Gp0051906, Gp0051904, Gp0051908 | reverse complement strand
TGGCGCTTTTGTTGCCGGCGGCAGCCGAAACTAAAACAAGAAGATGACATATTTTCTCTTGCTTTCTCCTTTTCGTATTTGTGTCTTTTCTGAGGTTCGTAATGTCTGATATTTCCCTCCATTCCGTTTTTGCAGGTGGAGTGTACTACTTGCTCTGATTTATACTGTGTTGACTGGAGAGAAAAGAAGGTGTTCCTTGTTTTCAGAATATTGAGAAATTTTCCACCTGTGGAAACTTATAAGACAATTTTTGATCAGACTTAAATGCAATGAATAAGTTTTCTCATGAAAATGGTTTACTTTTGTAATTTAAACCCCTTTTGTTCCTCAAATATATTTTCATTTTATGCTGTTTTCCCAAAAACTACATGGCCGTTGTTGAGCTCAGGGTTAAAAGGGAAAGCTGTTTCTGGTGGATTGATGTTATGAAGTCATACCACGTTTTTCATCACTATTTGTTTGCCTCACTGTCCTTAATCAAAGTGGGCCTTTTCTCTTGTGTTTTATGTTTATGCGTTATGAGCTTTCCTTTGCATTCTTAAAATTAAAGATCTTATAAAGTATTATCATCATGAACACAACCAGAGATTGTGTTCTGCATCATAAGTGTTACCACTTGATAATGAAAATGCTGTCTTATCCTTGTTTCCCTTAGACTTCCTCATTATTCACATGCTTACACAGCAAGTATTTTCATAAATTCTCTTATCTGAATATTTGTACTGTTCTTAATTTTTTTAAGCGGAATCTGTGTGCCAAATAAAATTTGGTTGAAACTCAATAAATCCAACAGAGAAAACCGGTGTAGTAAACATCAACTCTAGGAACTGAAATAAATTTCTACTTGTTCAAAATGTACAGAGAAACACTTGTAAAACTTGAGGAAAATCTTGTTTGTGGTTTAATAACTGAAACATAACTACTGAGGGCAGTATAGCCTTTAGGTATGTTTAGAGAGTCACTGATGTTGTCCTAGTTCCTTCCATCCTTGGCTTTGTCATTCTATAGGTGTAGAATGTAATTTTACAGGTGCAGTCTGTATTTTGATTTTGGCAGAAACAGTTTTGTGGAGTTTCCAGTGTACATGTTTTCTAGTGTAGTGTAAGTTTGTTCTTGTTTATTTAATGTTATCAAAACTGTTCTAGGCTATTGACTGCTGTCTTATTGTTCGCATGTGCCAACAGTGTAACATGTCCTGCTTAGAGATTAGTAATGCTGAAACAACAGTCTAATGACAAGAGAGGTCCCTACACAGCACGAGTAGGAACTTGCTAGTTCCTGTTGAAATGAACTGAAAACCCAAGTTCAACAAATTCTTCCCCCTTCCTGGGCAGAAGGAGCGAACTTACCAATGAGGGATACTGTACACGGCCTAATGTGCAGCCTTGTTCCATTGAAGTGTCTTGCATTTTTTTTTTTTCCCTTTCCTTGCTAATTGACAGCATCAAGTAAATACTTTGTGAAACAAGGGCAAATTTAATTCTTTCTGTTTCATGAGACAGCAATTGTAGAAAAATGTATTTTGGACTGTTACAGATGTAACCTTTTGTTCTATCTTCCTATTCTTTCTCTGTCTCATTCTTTAGGTTTATCTTGGGATATTGGAAAGAGTATCATATATGCTCTAGTGGCTGTTTATCCTTGCAACTGCTGTAAAATAGCTCAGTTTAGTTTTGATTGATAACACATTCCTGCTGCAGGAGTTTGTTGGTGTTTGTTTATTTTCTTGCAGTTGCTGGTGCTGGATGCCCTGATAAAGGGAGAGAGAAAAGTTTGACTTTATTGTTACGTTCATGCATGTCCATCAAATTAAGACCATAGTAGATTAAGTATTGTAGTGATGGTAAACTCTGTAGATGATTGTTTGATTGGATTACACCTCTCTCCCTGTATGTATAAGTACAGTAAATGAGTATTGACAGATGCCTTCTAAACAAGCTTAATTGTTTTAACAGCTGGGAAAATGTAGTTTCTTCTGTAGCTTTGAGTATTTTTTTATGCTGTATTATATGACTAAAAGTTAATCACAAACATTGTTTCTGGACTCTTAATCAAACTAACAAGGGTGATTATAATGCAGGTGGCCAGGACAGAATGAAACACAAACAATACTATCATAAATGGCAGAAATAATTGTATTTGCCATTCTGTTGGCAGCATCTTGTAGGTCCAGCTCAGCTTTCTTGCTTAGGTCTGCTGCAGCTGACTGAAACAGTATTTACATGTGTGAGTTATATGCTGGGGTAGAGCGGGGACCTTCAACATGTCATGGTTAGCATTGTGATTCTGAAAAAGAGCTCTGACCAGGACGAAAAGTCATGCAGCTGAGCAGGATTATAATTCTAAACCATGCAAACAACAGCAGTGAAACTGGACTTGTTAACTGGCTGATCATATTTCTGGAATCATGCTGGTGCGGTTAAAACTGGAGTTGCAGACAACCTCCACACTGTTTTTCCTCCCAGTCTTTCTCCTGTTTGACCTCCAGGAGACAATATAAATAAAAAGAAACCTCTCTCACACATACCACGCTCTTGCCAGGAAAAGGGAAAGATCAAATCTTTATCTAAAACAAACTCCAGTGATGTGACAGCTGTCTGCTGTTTGCTTGCTGTTTGCACTGCCTGTGTGGTTTGGTGTGCATCAGATTTTCACAGCGCAGTTTCTCCAGTTTATGTTCCTGCCCTCTGTACTCAGCGGCTGGGCAGTGGGATTATTGCACTGATCCTAAATAGGAAAGACTGCAGTGATCCAGGTGCTCCCACTGTTCTTGATGCAGCTTGCCAAAGGAGCAGGAAAATTATGTATTTCTTCTTTGCTTATAATGTTCAAAAAGTTGTTGCTCCATCAGTAGGAGTTGTAGAAAATAACACAGCTTTAAGTAACTTTAACTCCCCAAGATAGTATGTGACTTATGATTTGAGAGGAATTAAAAGTATTGATTGTAACCAGCAGCCAGATGGCTTGGCAGTAGCTGTGCCATGTTACCATGAAAGCTGGGATCAAAAAAGGAGTGCTTTGGGATCTTTCACATCTTTGCTTACCTCACTGTTGCTGTGCATAGATGTGTCTACAAGATTTCCAGAGTATTATGAAATCCCCAAATCAACTCTACTGTTAGAGTAATATCGCGCATTATAATACCCCATAGACAACTCAGAAAACTGGATAGAGGATTCAGAAGAATTCTTGGACCAACTCCTGAATTTAGCATTGGAAGATGTAACTGACCGTGACACAACTGGTGCTGTGTAACTGCTTTAAAGCTGAAGTAATGTCTGCTCCTAAGACAGGCTGAAGCCGTATCCCGTGGGTGGGTTGTTTTCTTTTTTTTTTTTTTAGTGTCCTGCCTGTTGCTTCATGTAGCTTTTTATATTCTGTGATTTATAGAGCACTTCTTTTAAACAAGCAAATAATTTTTCTATCACAGACCATAAAAGCTGAATACTGGTTTGGGACCATTACAAGAATAGAATCTACAGTCCTGTCATTTGTAATGCTCCTTCACGCCATTTTGCACAGCAGTTAGGAGATATCCCTGAAAATATAGGACCGTTAACTGTGTCACTATTGACATTACATACTAGAACTCTTCAGAAGTAGGCAGTTCTTACAATGTTTAATGAATGAGTGCTAATGCTTTTTATTGTAAAATACAGTCTTTTGACTCTGAAGGGACTTAATGAAAAGGATTATTAGTTGTGTTTCCTCTTTCCAGATGGAAATGTCAGAAGATGATATTAATACAGAAGAATACCCTACTGAAATTCATGATTATCTTATAGCATTTGAAAAATCTCTTGGTTCTGTAGATGAGGTGCTGAAGACAATGATGGCAACTTCTAGGAGTGAGCTTCTCCAAAAGGTAATCTTCCTTTTGACAGCCTTTTTGTTATTAGTACAGGAACACCTGGGAATCCAAACTGAAATAAAAAGGCCTGTTAGGCTAGCCGCTGCACAGAGAAATAACAAATATGACACTTCCTACCCTTGCTAACTAATATTTGAAATTCTTACATTTCTAGGATATCCAGATGGTCTTACAAACTAAACAATGAAATACGTGCACTTCCAAGCTGAAAAGTGATGATCCTATCATTGAGCCATTTAAGTAGAGGACATTCTAGTTTATTCCTCACCTTCCTTAAAGCGCATGCTGAGTGCTCTTTCATAACGGAGAGTTCGTTCACATTTTTGTCCAAGACCTGTTCACAACGAACTTAATGGTACTTGGTATATCCAGAAGGATGTAAAAGTGAATTGACAGCAGTGAGAATTGATCTGATTCTAGAAGTCTAGACTTGCAGAACCTGGTGCTTGAAAAATTGAGCTGTCTCCTCTAGCTATGTTATAAGCACAAGTCTGTAAAATGTGGGTTTTTTTCAGGGCATAAAGACACAGCAAGGTACTGCCTGAAGACTTGATACAAGCCTCTCTATCTTTTAACATTTAAAGTCTAACATGTAATTTCTTTCTTTAGGGCAAGAAAAAGCCAGCACATGAGGGAACTTCTTTATCCTCTGAGGATTTCTAACACAAATAAATTATGAAGAAAACAGTCTTGACAACACTGATCTTTTGACAGTATCCATGTTAGACCTAGTGAGCTGTACAATGATGTTATCAGTGTCTGGAAATCCTATAGGACTAAAATAATAAATTGACTTTGAAAGTCGAGGAAAAAAAAAAAAAAATCCCTCATTATCTTTATTCTTCCTTTGCTTTACAGCCCTAAGTATTCCAGCATGCATTGAACAGTCTGCCATGTGTAGTGTTAATGTTCATTGATTGTCTGTAAAATGCTATATTCCCGTTTGAGCTTCAGCAATCTTAAGACCTTTTTTTTTTTCCTTCTTCCATTTATAGCAAAAACTATTCTGAATTCAGTTGCTGTGGAGAAATAGGGACTTAGTTCTGACTGTGAGATCAGTAGTCTGAGAGCTACATGTCAAGAGATTTTTGTGCTTTTGGCTGTATGGGACTGGCATTTAACATCAGACCGGGAAAATGACATGGGTGCTTGCAGAGGAGAGAATGGTTCTGTGATGGCATGGAAATAGGCATAGACATGGTCTCAGGGAACTTGTGCAAATGTGCTCATTTGGTTTGTACTTTTTTACGAATACATTCACAATTATAAAATGTGCATTTTACTAAAATCTGTGCACATCTTGCTTAAAAATATGCAAACGTGGTGGGTTTTTTTCGTTCCAGTTAGAACCTCTTGAGCAAGCAAAGCTGGATTTGGTTTCAGTCTACACGTTAAATTCAATGTTCTGGGGTAAGTATATGGTAGGAGGAAACAGTAGTATTTATTATTGTAATTTAAACACGTTCTAGACAGCTGCAAACATTAAAGAATCATATTTCATAGCCAAATAATTAGAAACTTCTAATTACCATGAAGACCCAAATTATTGACATCCGTGGGGTAAATGATGTTGAAACTCCAAATCAAAAATTGATATTTTCAAAAGCTGACTTTGGACATTCATGAGGATGTTTCTTTCTGGTTTTTTTCATGGCTTTTAAGGACAGAAAGTTTAACCATGCTAGTATTTTTTTTTTTAGCTACAATATTTGATGATAATAGTTTGTCAGATACCTAACAACACAGTTAACTCAATTCTTATTAATTGTTTTGTGTGGCAACTACAGTTTTCCTATGTGACTTATTTGTTGGGTCTTCAGTCATGAAGCCTTCAGTTTCAAAAACCCATGTGTTTTCTTGTAGTATACTTGGCTACTCAGGGAATCAATCCAAAGGAACATCCAGTGAAACACGAACTGGTAAGATTCTTACACTGCATACACTGTAATATCATACTTGCCCAGAACAGTTAACTCTCATAGAAGTAAAAAATGTTTATATCTATGTTTAAAATCGATATGCTGCCATAATAGCACGCATATGCTACATGGTGTTATGTATCTGTTCATATGCCCTGCTGGGCTCTCTAAATTAAGAAAGTTATATTTTTAGTTCCAAACAGTACTGTTTAAAGCAAAGTTGTAAAGTCGTCTGAAATTAGAAAAGAACAAGAAGATGAATGGTGTCATCTTATCTTTTCTCCACTTTTGTTTGAGAATTGGATTCTGAACAGAGCAGCTTTTCACTTGTCTCTCTGTTAAATGGAAAAATGTTACATGTCTGATAATAATTTATAACTTCCAGTATGGCCTTTTTTTTCTTATAAATACTTGGAATCATGTTAATCTCTGAGGCTGCCTTTTCTTACTTTTGTATGACTCTAAAAGTGTAGTGTGGTTGATTTACTATCAAAGACGGGAAAGAGCCCCCCTCCCCCTTGCAAGTCCTCCATTAATTCATTTTCTCAGCAGTAAAGAATCCAGTTCAGCAACAAAGCTAAAAGCTTTTTTGGCACCAGTTTTATGTATATTGTCCAGTAATTCTGCATTAGTGACATATTTACAACCTATAATAAATCTTTTAGGTTTGTCTTTATATTCCATTTAGATGCATGACTACAGTATAGAAGGCCGGCTATCTTGAAAATTCTGCTGACTTAAAGAATTGAATCATTTAGCCTGAAGAAAAAATAGAAATCAAAACTTATAGCTATGCATGTTAATTCCTGTATAAATGAAAATATTAAATCTGGGCAATCGTAAAATACTTAGCTTAAATGTAATCCTTACATAACCAGCGGAACGGAAGATAGGACTGAAAAATATAAAAGTTAGTCTGAATAACAAGAATATTTCTATTTTTAATTTTGTGAGGTTTTCAGTAGTCTAGACTGTATCATATTAAAAGATGGATCAGTTAATATTTTATGAGCTTTCAGTCAGTTTCTTGTTCCTCTTATATAGTGTCTGAATATTGTGTTAATTTAGCAATACTAAAAACTAGATTTTCTCTTCTGCTGTGGATGTTTTATGCTGGTATTTTACTTCACAATTGCCAGTCATTTTAACTCTGAAGAATGAGTGAATTATCATAGGCTAGATTCCTATCCAGTTCTCTTTTCCTTTTACATGTATCAAGGTGAATGAATGCACATTCCTTCCTTCCAGGAGCATTGTGATGTTCTTATTCATGTGGAAAGGGAATAAAAAAAGACTTTGTCACGATTGTTTTGTTTTTGGAATTGCTCTCCTTGTGTACATACAGGGAATACCTGGGGATTCAAATAGTATTAATAAAACTCACATTCAAGCTATCAGAGTTCATTTCTTTTGTCACGTTGACATTTGTCAGCTCCTTTTTCCCATGTTGATACATGTAGGTTTGCCATCTGTTCTCATTAGCCATCTCAGTCACCAAAGAAATATTACAGTCTATCATGATTTCAGACCCTGTAAAGCTCTCCTCATTAAAGCTATGTTTTTGATACGGAAAGAGTGGCCAACCTTTTGGCACATCAGTGGCTTATAATGGTCATTGAAGAATGGAAAATCACTTCTGTAGTGTAGGTCTCTTAACTTTTGTTCCAGATTCAAAAAGCTGTCAATGGCTGTGTGAGAAATGTGTGGGTTACATAAAAACAACGTTTATTTAGTTAGCAGTGTGTTCTGTTAATCCACATTAATCATTTGGCTATCAGGTAGAGCGCTACGTATATGTATGTATATGTATGTTACTGTTGTCTGTTGTTTGTATTATAGTAACACCAAAAGGCCTTAGAGTTGAAGGCTATATTAGGCTAAATATGTAGACGTGAAATTGATCAACCAAACTTTTATAAATTTTACAAAATTACTGTAAGTATCCTCTAGTCAGTGGAGAAGCAGGCATTTAACACAGGGTGATTCCCATCTTAGAGGGGTTTAGTTACACTCTCAAAATGATTTTCTCTCTTGATTGCAGAAGTAGATGAGAATGAGTAGGTGCATAAATGTGATTGTTAAGCTGGGAGGGTATACTTAGGTGGGGCGGAATCCAAGCCAGGTTTTGGTCACAAGAACCTGAAGACACCAAGAGTGTGTAGTAGGCTCAGATGGCAAGAAAGCATCCCCTCACTTGATGGAATGGCAATGGAAGCAGGCTTTTTTTGTTATTTATGGTCGTAAAAGGAACTCTAATACTGCTGGAAATTCATTCGGCTGCCTTAAATAGGTTCTTTGAGAAGCCCCCTTGACCATTTCAGGATCTTAACCACAAGACTTCTGTGTAGTTGCATGTGTAATGCTTTTAACATCTCTGATTTTGTGTAAGATGCTTTTTGGCTTTGCTTGGACATGCTGAATTTTCTTTTTTTTTAGACAGTAATCAGACAGTATAATTCACCTATAAGTAGGTCAAACATCTAAGTATTATTTTGCCATCTTTATGTAGGCCAAACTGAGTTCAGTATTTTGCTTTCTAACTTTGCTTGCAACAACAGTTCTTGTCTCACTGTAAATTAGATGTAGAATTTTCAACTCTGTAGGAATTTGTGTTCCTGTGATGGTTGATGTCATGCAAATTAGTATCATAGGTACCCATGATGGAAAATCTGCTAAAGAGGAAGCCTCAAGTTTGCAAAGAGCCTGGTGTATATATTGAAATGATGCTATTTTTCTAGATATTATAGTTATAGAAATGTACAGTATGGAGAGCTTCTATTAATTGATTTTATTTTAGCAGCAATCTTGGACAAGGGCGTGAAATATTTTTTCCTTTTTTTTTCCCTAGGAGAGAATAAGAACATACATGAACAAGGTGAAAGAAATAGCAGACAAGAAAAAGGCATCCAAACTCAATAAAGGAGCTGCTTCTAGATTTGTAAGAAATGCACTCTGGGAACCAAATGCTGAAAATGATCATACCTCCAAAACTCCTGCTAAAGGAAAAAAGAGAAAGATGGACTAAATTTTTGCTTCCCATTATATAAATTAGAGAAATTTAGAACTTATTTTGAAATATGTTTTGCATACTGTATGCACCTTTCAGAGGTGCTGTATAGCAACATCTTCATGAAGTTATACTGAAGTATTTTACAGGATTGTATTTTTTGTGGAACACTTGTTACCGAGGTGGTTGCATTAGATGTGTATCTGAAAGTGCCATTTGGTGTGAGAGAAGTAATATTTCATTATTCAAATGATAATGATATACACTTGCTAGTAAATAGATACTAGTGATGTTTTGCTCATAATGTCTAAGAATTCCATTTTTTTACTGCTGAATGATTCACACTTTTTTATATGTCCTTAATCTCCTGAATATTAAAAAGTCTCAAACAGTGCTGTCCAGTCTGTGGTGTTTATGCAAGAGCCATGTTTACTTTATCACCACATCATTGTGTGAAATGCTGTATTTGTAGAGTTTTGTAAGGTTTATTCACTGCGCTAAACTGTTTCCTTTTCAGCTTCTGAACTTGAATATATGCCATATTCCTTTACTTCTGTTGACTCTGAGAAAACAGAGCTTCAAGGGCCACAAGCAAACAGCTTGGATTCCACTCTAAGCCACTGTGTCTAATCAATGCAAAAAATAGGTATCTTCAAACAGCAATTTGTAGGGCCCAAAAAAAGGAGCAAGCCGAGGACAGCTATTGGGAAACAGCACACGCAGGAACTTGATTGGAATTTTGGCTGCAGTGCTCATTGCTTACTGCTGACACTGTGAGAGAGAAATGTGCTCTGAGGTAGTAGGAGTATGGTCATGTGTTGTGACTTCTCAAATCTTCATCTAGGAAAGCATTCTCTGGTGCAATAAAAACTACTGCTTTGTTTTGCAAATATTGTTTGTTTTCCACAAAATGTGAAGCTTAGTCATTTAGGAGAGGAGGTGTGTTAGTTTCTTCAGAAGACATTCACTAATTCATTTTTCAATACACTGCAAAGCAAAACTCAGCCCAAAACCTATTTAACAATTAGCAGTAACCTAACTAGTTATGAAGGAAAAATAAACAATTTAGTTCACAAAAATGCAGTTTGGGTAGCAGTCTACAAAACTGGTTGGGAAATACTGTTAGTGTGAAAGGCTAAATGGTTAGAACAAATGAATCCAGTATACCTATGGTACTGCAAGCTGAATGATGTACACTGGATGGTTACTGTCCTTACAGAGTTGTACTGCATCATACAATGCAGAATATGGACTAAATTGATTAGGTGTTAAAATGAAGGTTCTCTTGTCATTGACTATCTAAAAATACATATATTTGAAAGTAAAAGTTTAACACATTGAAAAGTTTATTAAACTCAAATAATTGTTGCATGTCTCTAGAAACTTTTTCAGTGACTGGTATGAATTTACAGATTTTTGTTTATGATAAACTCTTTGAATAAAAAGCAGTTCATTCAATCCAACTAACAGCAGAACTTGCTTGTAGATATTTTTATATAGGTACCTAACTTTGCTGCCTCAAATCTACAGGGCTGCTCATGTGAGTATGCATGTCAAAGGCCCAAAAACACTTGCCAGCTGAAAGCTAAAATGAGAATGCTTTATTTCTACAGGTTAATGCCAGTTATGCCAAACAAAAGAGCTGTTGGACTCAGGAGTCTTTTTTGTGCAATTAAAGTTAAAAATGCAAAAGAGCCAAAGTGTGTTCTTGACCAAAGACAGCAACACTCGTGTAAAGCAGTTCTTCTCTTGGTGTGCTTGGAAGGCTTGCACAGAGTTTGTTTAGAAGTCTGTGTGTCCTGTTTTGTACCCCTTTCAACCTGATACTGCAAATGATAGCTGTAGACTATAAACAGACTTCTGGACTTTGAGTGGCTGTAGAGGTCTGCATGTGCAAAGCATACTAATCTCAAAACCATCAATTTAAAAAAAGAAAAAAGGCCAGGCATCCTATGAATAACTGGGAAGACAATAGGGTAGAAGTGGTCTGAAGTGGCACAAGCCAGAAGCACTTTTAATGTAGAGATTTTCTGGGAGATAACATCTGATACTTTGAGATGCATTGTCTTGAGGAAATGAGTAGCTCAGCTTATATTTATGCAGTGCTGTTAATTAAAAGAGAATTGAAAGACATTTCCATTACATGATTTTCCTCTTAAGCTTTAATTATAGCTTTTGTTTTTAAAAGATAATTTCTGAAAAGGATCATAATTCATTGTCCAGTAAAGTACACAGGTTTCATTGGTAAATGTTTAAACAAGAATAATGCAAGGCTATTAGCTAAGACTTACTGAGGTAGAAGTCCATCTGGTATAATTCATTATATACAGGTGTTTGGCATTTGTGATAGGTCAGTTTAAACAGATGTAATAAATGCAACTTTGTAAACTTTTTTTTTTTAAGGCTTGTATCATTCAGTATGGCTGTTTACAGCCTGGATTTGAAGCTTTTCTAACACAAAACAACCTAGACAAATGCCCCACAAACTAAGAAGTGTTAATTATGTGCTTGTTATTCACTAACAGTTCTGTTAGAAAGGGGCTTGAAATAAAAGATCATGAATGATAAGTGGTTTTTGTATCACTGAAGAGTTCTTGTAACTTCTAGATTTCAGGATAGGTATTTAACTTTACTGAGGTCTCAAATATGAAATGACTTGACTGAACATTGTTTGTGAAAATTCCTCCCTGGAAAAGCTACATGAATATTGGAATAAAAAATAACAACTTTCCTGCCTCAAAATAGGAGGCTGGCAAGAAGAACATTTATTGCAGTGGCTGTGTGCATAAATCTATATGAGCCATAGTTTGTAGAATGTTTCTACAGGGCCTGAAAGGGAAAGAAGACATCTGGGAGACTTCTGGTCTCATTTCTTTATGTGCTCAGTATGGTGCAGAATTATCAATTCTGCATTAGTTAATTCTAATGTAATGCAAAGATTTGCTATTATGATAGCAAAAGTTATTAGTACCAGTGAATTAAAGTATTAATGAACTTAAGGTATTTAAAGAGAATGTTAAGGTGTGTGTGACGGTTCCCTGCTTTCTCCTGCTTTTTCTATAAATATATTACAGGTTAATTAATATTAGTTAGACATACCAGCTAAGAGAAGCACTAACAAAACTGCTGTTTCTGAGACTGTTTTTAACTAATACAATGACAAAATTATGTAAACTCTTAAGTATGGTAGAAATATATATGTAGTTGGACTGAGTAGAGGCTAATCAATGTCAAAATTAGAATAGTTTGTGTTCAGGTTTTTAAGTTAAAAGTGAAAATAGTATTTATTTTGTTAAAGATACATACATTTAATGTGTTACCTGTTCTTGGAACTTTTCTTGCTTTCTAGTCTTTGCAACAAGAAAGCGATGAGGTTGATAAGAGCGTATGAAGTTAGCAGCTATGACTAGAACTTGATAAGAGGTTGCATGGGGAATATTTTGAAGCTAACAACAAAAAAAAACTTCAGAAGAGAAGTGAAAACGCAACTCAAGATTTAAAGCTTCACTAGTGTCATGTTAAATTTGCTACATTAATATAGCAAAAAGCACTTGGGGACACCTGGGAAGCTCTGTTTTTGGCAAAATTTGGAGGTCATTGGATAGTAGGGACTTGACTCATTGACTTTAACATCAGTGGGAGACTTCCCACTTGGTCCTCAAGGACTTTGGTCCTTGAATTAATGTGGCTTCATTGAACTGCTACAACTGGACAGGAAAAGTAAATTAGTTATCAAATCAATGGCGCAGGACTTTGTAGTAGATGTCTGGCCTGCTACTTGGTGTTTTTTCAGTCAGTGAATTATCTGTTTCTTAGATGCATCTTTAAATGTCTAATGAAAGATTTCCTCCCCACACACCTATGCTTCTCAAAAAAATGCTGCAGGGAGAAAACTTCATGTCATTAACTGTTCCAGCCATGTAAGGAGATTTTTACCATTACAAAATGGGCATCTTTGACCTGAGAAACTAGGTTTTCTGCCAGATGTGTAAAGTTTCTGCTGGTCTACTCCTAGAAAACCTCTCTCTCTGACAAGAGAGTTCACTGTGGCTGCAGACAAAGGAGTCGTCTTACTAGAACTTAAATCCCCACTCTTATAAATACTAGCCATAAATTGGGAAGTCAATACATCACTGGTGATCATTTCTACTCCTTCAGTATTTTTATTATTGGAGATCTGCATCCTCAAGTGTGGATGTTTTATTAAGTCATCCTATTTTTTCTTGGCCTTGAAAACCAAAACTAGCATGAAGCCTCGTCAAAAAATATTAATGTTGGAGTTTCATTGGAAATCTCATCAAAACATAGTTATCTGGAATGATAAAAGTTAAACAAACTTAATTCTCTCAGAATTAAGAATTTTCTTGGATTTAAGAGGGTAGACCAAAATTCACTTTTTAACTGTGGGGCTGGGACCATTACAAATGTAAAGGGAAATTCTAGTTTCCATAGTAAATTACATACTTTGCCCAGAGACCAATGAAGACCTGTTTCTGCAACCCCAGAAGAGACCTTGATTACCTGCATTAAGGCTTCTATCAGTTGTGGGCCACAGAAGGCTTTCAAGAGTCGTGAGCAGCAAACTCCAATCTGTAACTGGAAACTACATTGGTGGAGGTACATTGGTGTAAGTGGTGTTCTGTGGTATAGGGTTCCTTCTGGCAAGATGTCGCTGAACTTTTGATGCGATTCATGCAGATTCTCTTCTACTGAAAGCAACTGCAAAGCCCCCTTATATCTAGAAAAACTTTCCTCTCTTTAACGTTGCTACAAGCTGGGATGTGTGCCAAGTTATCCATTAAAAAGAAAATGAAACAACTTGATCAGAATGTCGTTGCTTTCTCCATCAGACATGGCTGGCTACTAATGTATAAAGTGTAAGGAAACAATAGCAAACTATTTTTGATTCAAATCATAAGTTGAAAAAAAATTTACTTCAGCTAAACAGTGACAGGCAAATCAGAATATAATTGGGGAAATAATCATGACGCTTTGTGGAAATATTCTGCTTCTCCAAAAGAGTAAGTCTGATAAACCTCAAGCCAAAGAAACTTTCCAACTTAGCAGGCCAAAATATACGAATCTGGTTGCATTCCAAATATGGGCAAGTTATTTCTTTGTCATAAACTGAGATGTAAAGATGCCAAAACAGGGCATTAGTTAAAAAGACTATATGTGTTTCTTAGTTAGAAGTTTACTTGCCAGTGATTGAAAAAAAGTGTTAGGCTACAGCAATTTAGAAGTAATACAGAAAAGTAAATAATGCAATTTGTCATTTTAGAATCATGTGACACAGGAAGAAATGCATTGAAGTTCTGCAGCGTGACAGTGTAATTTTTCTTTTTGCTAATTTGCTTTGAGTGATATTCCTTGCAGAGAGTTCCAGAAAGTCCACATGAATGCTTTTGTTTTGCAGATCATTCTTAGCACCCTTAGCATTAGTGGTAGTTTTGGTTATTTTTTCTTCAATTTCTGCTTTCCAATATGATGCACTTACAATATTTTACTGATAGAACTAACAGTTTGCCTCTTTGCTGACTTCCCTGTAGGAGATTACAGATCTATGAAATACTTGGTGCTGGTGATCTGAAAAGCAGACCTTGAACTGCTCAGTTTTCATCAGCTGTACCAAAGGGAAAAGAGCAAAAGCTTGTTTTTACTACTAAGCTGAGTGAATATGGCATGGAAATCTTGTAATGGCAAGGTATCAATTTTGTAAAGTGATATATTTCTGAGGGGATACTAAATTTGACTGTGAATAAAAAGCTTTATAAATGGAACATTTAAGAGGCTATCTTTTACTTTTCAGTGTAGGGTTGCCTTGACATGCATCATTTCAATTTGGCAGCCCCAGCAAATGGATGGAAGCAATTCAGTATGATAATTCAGTATTGCCAAGAGGCTTCTTCTCAGTCTAGTGTGGACGCACTCCATGAACGAACTGAAAGCCTATATTAAGTGATAGAAAATGTGTCTAATTCAGCACTATGTTGCTCCAGCTTTACATCAAGATCATCTTGATATCAAAGGTACCTAGACAGAATATCCAAAGAGAACGTGAACAACTAAATAATTCTCAAGATAAGGATCACCTCAAATTCATGACGATATATCTTGCATAGCAAAGATCCAGAATAGGCAGAAAAGAAACTCGGCTGTACTTGCAAACAAACTCTCTTAAAGTAATTCTAGGGGCAAATTCTTAGCTACTGCTTACTAGCAGAATCTGTTAAAGTGAATGACCAGCTGCTGAGTTATGCAAGTGAAAAAAATAGTCTGAAAAAGCAGTAGTCTTTGATGTTCTCTCCTTTGATATGAATGTTCATTTTCATGAATATGTTGTAGTCTTTGTTTCCTAGAATGTTTATTTTTTCTTGTCACTTGAGTGCTTTTTGGCCTCAGAGGAACAAATTAGTCGTTGTTTAAAGCCACAAAGTTACTGTCCCCATTATTAAAAAGTGAGAAGGAGAATGCCTAGTAACAAACACTGTCAAGTTGCATAGCATAAACAATCTTTTTGATTTGTTGCCCTGGGCTGACAAACCTACTCCCCAACTCACACACAAGACAAAACATGTTTTCTCCTGCAAAGTTTCCATGGAGAGCGCGTTTCCTCAAGGCAGTTAATCTCATGAGGTGCTGTCCGTGTATGTACACATTACACATCCACCTGCATATTATGTATCTCCTGAATGGCAGTAAGTTCCTCTCTAGGTGTGTAACAAAGTACATATTAGTGAAGTGCCATTGTTGGAGACTCTGTATAACATCAGAAGCTTAATTCTCTATTGCCTTAAGTCCGTTTAACTCTTCATTTCATTAGGGCCACAGCAGCAAAAATGCAGCACAAAAGAACAGAGAATTTGGCTTTATGTAGGTATGAATGTCTTTATGTAACAAAAACAGAACTAAAAATCTAGCTGATTCTAAGTCACTGTCTTCCAGTGAAACTTACTTTGTTAGTTGAAGCTCACTTCCTGGATGCTTTGACAGTGTTAGTTAAGCTTTGTTTACCTTTTATTATATACAGGGTTTACCACTGTTACTTCCACACAGTGCCTCAGCTTCTTATGGTAATGTTCTATTCCCAGATGTTTATAATTTTGCCAGCTTTTAACTACTTATATTGGACTTTTTAATGTTTGGTCTCTGCCATGGCTGCTTTTTTTTTTTTTCCCTGGAAAGTCTGAGCAGTTATTCTTACAGTTGTTCAATAACATCATTTGTAAAGTATAAGCCACATTGTCAGTGTTAGCTAGAACTTCTGACCATATTTTTCTAAAAGTTGTAACTCTGCTTCATTCAGGTAAAAATACGTTGCATGCACTATGAGGACGTTAAAAAGTTACCCCAGTGAAAATCTATCCAGATTAGGGCTCTAGGGAAACCTCAGAGAACTGCATGGTAGATACTGTCCCTTAATTTGCTTGTGTTCCAGTTTTCCAATGCATGGTCATCACCATTACTAAGCTCCCAGCAGAGTTTTGAAGCCACAAATACCTTAGGGAGGAATATGGGCTCTGCAATTAAAGTAAAATTTATCTCAGATTATGACAGGGCTTTGTAACATACTGTACTTGCAGAACGGCAGATCTAGTACAATTTTGCAACTTTTAACAGGATCATTTCAATGTTGGTTTATTTGGATTTCAGAATTTTAAAAAGTTAATGTAGACAAAGGATACTCTCATATGTATCTGATTAATTTACATTGTGATCACACTGGAGTTCAACTTCACACCAGTTTAACTATAATGGAATTGACTCACGTGTCACCTTCCTAAGCGGTAACTCCAGTTGAGAGTGTACCTGTTTTCACTGTTTAAGTATGCTGAATGTATTAGAAATCTGAAACTTAAATTTTTATCTCAACTCAAACCATAATGAAAAGAAGGGTTACAGTTGTTATACTGGGTGGTTGTGGGTTTTTTTATTTTTTAAAAATTTTTTTCCCCCCAAGCTGTGAAGGTGCTCCAGGCTTGAGCTGGTAAAATGAAGTCTGGTCCATTTAATGTGTTCTTATTAACACATGTTCCTGGGCTGTGTAGAATGAAGTGTCCTATTTTCTGGAAGATACTTAGATCATTAAAGACTAAGAATTTCATCTCTTCCATATATATATATATATAGAATTACACATGAGAACTTTGGTAGAGAAATGAGTCATTTCTGGGCATAGGTCAATATTTCTAGATGTACCTGTACCTTATAGTGCTTTTTTTTTTTTTTTCCTCCTTCCTGAAACCAGGGCAAGCTGCCCAGATTGAGACTTGGCCCACTTAAAAAACTTACCAAGAACAAAATAAGCTTGGAAAAACAACTTTATTTTTTGGCTTCTGCCACCTAGGTGAGGTTGCACTATCAGAAAAATTAAGGGCCAGATTTTGCCCTTGGATTTGCTTGCACAGATTTTCAAAAGGTAAAGAGGCCAGATTCTGACATTCGCTACAGTGGCTTCTGACTTGCAGAGTTTCCTGACCCCATGGCACTTCCATTTCCATAGCAAAAAGCCAAAATATAATTGAGCCAAACCTTCAGTTAATGCACACCAGTAAGCTCATCTGTGTCTGAAAAGAATTTGAGGTTCTATGAGCTTGTACTGGGTAGCCTGCTGGCCTCAGGAACCTCAGTGGCCATTACCTCAGCTGGCAAAGATTAGTAACAATTTACTCTATTCAAGCATCTGAGCCAAAGTCCCACCAACAGCAGGAAAAAAAAAACAACAACAAAAGCTGATTCTCAGCTGGTGTTAAATGGAGTGACTTTGCTGGCACTGTGTATGCAAACACATCTGTGGCCCCCATGTTGGAAAGATACCTGAATAGCTCTTTGACGTAACTGAAGAACACATCTTAAAGCTTAGGTTTTGAAAACTATCTGGAAAATGAACCAGCCAACCATAAGCTTAGAAGTTTGCCATTTTCCCCTATTTAGTGTATCTGATACTTCCTTATTTTAGTATGTTTGCTTACTTGTATAAATTTGAGAGGCAAGCATTTTTCAGTTTGATTACAGCACAACAGAGAAGGTATGTAAATTCTCTTGTGTAACTACCTTTGTGCTTAAAGGCCATTTCATCTATTTTTCAGTCTTTCAGCTGCTTTTCCTACATCCGCCTTCAACATTATTCAACTGGGTGGCTCTCCTTCTGCCTCTGAAATTCAATTGAATGAAAGAAATACTGCCAGAAATTTTTTAGGGCTTCTCACAAGTTTGTGGTCCTTGGGCACATCTGTGTGATATTACCTAAATTACAGTAATTGCTATGAAAATAAGATCTATTAAAACAGGGAGAAGATCTGATAGTAGGTTAAATTAGTTTAAATTAAAAGGGAAGGTGAACAGTATATATATCCCTTGAAAACAATATGCACTGTTGGATTCCTTTGCAGCCTCTGCACAGAAGTGTTTCTCTTGGCACTCTCTACAGAGCCCTCTGCACTCGTCCAGAGTGGGCAGCCCTCCTGCCCCCAAACCATCCATCCAAACGTAATACGGTAAAACAGATGTTTGTTCCTTCAACCACTCGGTACGTCTCAGCAAGAAGTGGTTGAGTCGAAGTTGTAATACTATAGCTAGATTTCATCTTTCAGGGAATATAATCACTGATGGTATCTGTATGACATGGATTACCTTGTTTAAACACATAGGTGCATCATGCATGGTTTAAACAAAACACCACAGCCAGGTTAAATGGTTCACCAAAAGACTTATTTAACTTTTTTTCCTTTCCTTTTTTTTTTTTTTTTTTTTTTCAAGTGAAAAAAAACTCACCCCCTGAGGGGGCTTTTATTTGTTTCAATCCCCCCTGCCCTTCAAGGCTCAGGACCAAAGGGAGGCCATTTTCCTGTACCTCATAAAAACCCACCCAGAGGTCATGGGCACCACCTAATCTCTGCCCCTTCCTCCCCCAGCAGGGCCCTTCAGAGAGAGACACAAATCCTGTGCACATTCTAAAGGAATATGAGGCTCACCCTGACTTTGGTGGGTTTTATCTGTGGGCTTTTTCCTCTCTTTGTACTCACCCAGAGAGTAAAGGCCACAGGTCACCCCTCTGCCCTGCCCAAGGTAGCTACAGCCTCTGTGCACCATTTTGTGGTCGGTCACCACCCAGCCCCAGGGCTAAAATGGTGGCACAGTGTGGTGGGCCTCACTCCATGAGAGCAGGGCTGTGAGGTGCTGTGTTTGGTCTGTCCTTTGGTCTCTCTACAGGGGAAAGGTAGAATTTACTCTTCTTTTCACTTATATCTATAAAGCATACCTGTGTCGCTTAGTGGAGGAGCAGCTCTGCAAGGAAGCAAAGTGGAGGTATGTTACTGAGGAAATGCATTTAAGGAGCCCCTTCTGTATTACATCTGTTAGAGATGCTGTGTGGTGATACTGCATATTTGTTATTTCCCCAGCGCTCTTTTTATGTTTCCCCAGTGTATGCCATGGATGGGAGTGCTGTGGGAGGCTGCTGAAAGTGGCTTTTCTGGGGACGACCCTGTGGTTAACATGGCGGCAGGCGTCACCTCCCTCTCCCTGCAGGCAGCTCCGGTGGAGGCAGACGCTGAGGGAAAAACTAGGAGAGGAAAGCGGGAACGCAAATTTAGACGAGGCCTTGGACACTTGGTGTCAACGACAGGCTTTCGGAAATTTTAGCTGTGCTCTTTCTTTTCCACTTGGTGGCAGCAAAGGAGCATCAAACAGGGTGGAGGCAGCAGCCAGGAGTGCGTTTTTTAAAGCCTGAGAAATCTGCTGCGAAGGTTCAGGGACAAAAAAAAAAACCTGCACGGAAAAAAAGCCGAAGCTTTCAAAAAAATCTTTAAAATTACAGAAATATTGCGTTTCTAAGACAAGTAAAACTACTGCTCCACCCATCAGGTAGTCGTAGTTACAAATGCTGCTTTGCTTACGTTTTTTAACAGGCCTGTATTGTAGACAGCACTGAGTCTTTGAACTTTACCAGATTTTAGCAGCTTTTTATGAGCAAACAGTTAAATTTCCGTATACTTTGCTTCGTTTCTGTCTGATTTCTTGGAGAGGTTTTAAAAATGGGGGTGGTGGTGGGGTGTGTGTATATATATA
>Ga0181612_134721_pt1 | contig 19867 bp, 12 predicted proteins | sample HoacroProtozoa21_FD_119630 | JGI IMG/M metagenome (GOLD analysis project Ga0181612, IMG submission 119630) | Hoatzin crop microbial communities from Cojedes, Venezuel. Combined Assembly of Gp0051906, Gp0051904, Gp0051908 | reverse complement strand
AGATATTCAAGACCCGCCTGGACAAGGTCCTGTGCAGCCTGCTGTAGGTGACCCTGCTTCGGCAGGGGGATTGGACTAGGTGACCCACAGAGGTCCCTTCCAACCCCTACCATTCTGTGATTCTGTGTCCCGGCTGCAAGGTGCGCCATTGTTGAAGCCTCGCTTTACTCTGGTGTTCCCTGGCTGTCTGAAGCTCGTTTGGTGCCTTTTTTCCAGCCTGAGCATTACAGTTTGGATGAAGGCTGCTGGGGTGGGGATGAAACTAACGTGAATACAGTGACTGTTTCATGGCTTGCAAAGTGCTCATTGTTCTGTCTTTGTTTCACTGGGGGTGAATTTATCCCGCTGACTAAACTCACCTTTAAATTACTAATAGCGCTCAAGTAAGTATTTTGGAGTTTCTGAAGTACAAAAATGTAATGTTGTACCTTGAAAACTGTAGGCTTGATAGTGATAGGATAGTGTAAAACAGCCTACTTCAATGAAGAAAAAATAGAAGCAAACTAACTATATCTGAAATGCTTGTCTATCTGGGCTGGAAGCTAGACCATACCTAGGTCTGCAAAGCAGCACTTCACAGCTGCTGGGAATGGGAAACCAGGCGTCTAACTTGATTGAAACTATGAAAGGGGTGTCAGGAGACGTGGAGCTTTGTGAGCCTGCCAGCACTGACAGCCATCAGGGTGCTTTGTCAATGCAAGCAGTTGGGACCTTGGTTGTGAGGTGAAAGTCTTGTGCTCCTGTTCCCCAGCATAGTGCTCAGGATTGGCTTCCTAGTGACTCAGAGGCAGCGGTGCCATGTCCTGTGTTACTGACAAGTCTTCCTGCCATGCAGAATTGCTGTTTTCTGTTAATTTGCTGTCATGTTCTGGCCTAAAATCAGCTCACTTCAAAGGGGAATTATTGTTTATTTTGATTAGTAGTAGCATGCAGAACATTCTATTTGTGAAATGCCACATCTATGCACTTCAGTCTGAAGAGCAACATAGGTGAGATTCCCTGGAAATGTACCGCCATTTTAACCCCAGTTTTGCAAGGATACCCTTCAGCAATGGGAAGTCCAAATCAGTGTATAATCAGAGCAGATAAACCTATTTCCATGTTCCTTCCCTTTGCAGAGGTGGCAGTTTGGGAATGAGGTAGCTGTGTTTGAGTACCTTGTCTTGTAACAATATTGGAGTGGTTTCTGGGATGGCAGCTTAGGATGAGGACTTGTTTCAGCCGATACAAGTTAGATAGTGGTTTGAGGAAAGCCCATCCTTGTGTCACAAATGGACCTGGCTCCCTGTTTAAGGTGTGGGGGGTCAATAGGTCACTAACATCATTTTTTCTTCAGGCACCCGAGCAGAGCTTGGACGTACTTGACTCCACATCCTACACGCTCCTTTTGACCTGGCATACAGAGCGTCTTTTTGATCCAAAGCAAAGAGAGGGCCAACTTTGAAGCACAAACTTTGTCCTTGTCCTCTGTGATGCTATAATAATGCTGAGATCTTGGGAAGATTTCCCCAAATAACACATACACCAATCTCTGCTGCTTTTCCACTTCCTGATGCCTTAATACATTTTGTATGTGTTACATCATGGAGTTACTTTGAAACAATAATGAATGTGGTATGTCTCCTGTCTGGTCTCAGGTTTTCCATTTTAGTCTTTATCAAGGTTTCTTTATATGTTTGAAAATTGCTATAAGAAGCTGCTGTCCCCTTAACAAAATATTGCAATGAAAAAGTCATAAACCGGTAGGATTGAATGTGATGTGATGATAAAAACAGTAACAGTTTAGTAATAGCCATAAAGGAATAAGTAAGTAAATAAATGTGGAGGTACAAGTAGTGGCTGTAAGAATTGAATTGTATTCCCTCCCAGGATGGATTCAGTCTATGCATGGCCTAGAGTTGTTAAAAACACTAGGTCACAATTTCAGGTGTGGGCTCTGCATTGGGCAGGGAATAAGTGCAAACTGACTGCTGTTTGGCACTGGCTGGAAGTTAAGAAAGCACACACTCTGGAGGAGCAGATCAGCCAAAATCTGCCATTCCTAGTATCTGCCAGAATTGGATCCAGGTTTCACATCTGTGAGTTGTTCTCCTCCAAGAATCCTTGTTCTCCACAGGATATGAGCCGTCTGGGTGCAAGCTGATCCTGAGTTAATCCTTGGTTCTGAGTATGAGAATGAATGTACCTAACATTGCAAGGTCAGATGAGAAGATGGGAGGACTTGCTTTCCATTGCCAGCTGAGGTATTAGTGTTGAACCTCAGCGACTCCCTGATGCAGACCACAGCACTAGCTAGTGCTTTCCTTTCTGTAAAGCCCAATGTCCAAAGAATTTGAAGTGCTTTATACAGCAATGCCTGGGTGTACCAGCTCTATGCATCCTTAGCATGTGCATGTCCTGTGCATGAATAAATAAGATTTTACATGAATCACAGGTGAATCCAGGGACTAGAGTCCACAGTGTTGAACTTTTGTTCCCTGTGAAACCTACATGCCCTCCTCAGCATGCAGCGTCATGTGTTCAGGTATCGCAGCATCATGTGTTTAGTTATCACAGCCTCCAAACTTTGCCTTTCAACAGGCACAGTTCTTTCTAAGCTCTGCCAACCTTGGTGCAGGGGGTGCTGAGGCCTCCCTCGCTGCAGCTCAGCTGTGCTGTTTCTGGTTTTAGCATATTATTCTCTTCTCCTTTAGAAAGTCTAGGTATGCTGCTGCAGTGGCTGTGACTGGGTGATGTTTGGCTTACAAGTCTGCTCTCCCATGTTGCAGGTGCACTTCTGTACGCTATGACACAGACTTGCCAGCTACCAGCCTCATCATCACCTTCCACAACGAGGCGCGCTCCACCCTGCTCCGCACGGTGAAGAGGTGAGTTCAGGAAGGGGTCCTGGGCCCAGATGATGGTGCCTGGAAGGGCACTGGTGGAGGGGTGGGCATTTTCCAGCAGTTAGACAAGCAGGGTGGCTGCAGTCCCCCAAGTGCTTGCGATCTGCCCTCGAGCTGGCCCAGTAGGACAGGTCAGGGGCTTGGACTGGCAGTGTGGGCATATCTTCATAAGACAGAACATATCTGCAGTTAGCTGCTGAGTAGCCCCTGTGGGAGGAATCGTTACAAGCAGGAAAGGGGCTGCTGGGCCTGCATCCACATGTGGGAACAGTCTGTATGAGCTTGTTTTGGACGAGTGTGAGGGGACCTGAGATCACTGTGGGCTGCTAGATGCAGCTGAGTGAAGGAGCTTGGGAAGGACTGGGTTTCATAAATGGGAATAAGCAGCCAGCCCCCTGCTAGGGCACGTGTTAGAGGAGCTGGGGCTGGCTCAGTGAGGGCAGGGGGCACAGCTCGCAGGTCTTGCAAGCGGAAGGTGATGAACTCGAAGTCTTGTGGAGACCGAGCCCTTGTGGTCTCAGCGAGTGCTCAGAGTCAGTTGCTGATAAACAGCTGCTGAACCTGATGGCCCACCAGATCTTCCCTGGGGACTTTGTGCACAGACCCCGCTGAACCTACAGGACACTTGTCTGACACTTGACTCATATCTGCGTATCGTCAGCAGTGGCCAAATCTAACCAAGGAAACAGAAGGCATAGGGCCTGTCAGCATCCCCAAGTAGATTGGAGCATGTGTGCCACAAAGCAGTGTTCCAGCTGCTCCTTTCCTTCCCCATCACCCCTGCAGAACCCAGGGAGGCTCTTTTCCTTGTAGTTTTTATCAAAAATTGCCCTCTGCCCTCTCTGACTTATCAAGTAATTTGTCAGAGGGTCTCTGAAGCCTGCAAGCCGGTCCAGGAACAGGCTGTGGAGGCTGAAGGAAGAGTGAATTGTCTGGGTAGAAGGTTGAGCTGATGGTATCACTAACAGGAATGCATTATTCATCATCATCACTTCTTCCTCTCTCAGATCCTGTGGGCTTAGAGAAATGGCTTTGTGAATAAATAACAGGCTTTTTCAAGTTGATCTCGTGGCTAGGAGGCTGGTTTCTGTCTGCCAGGTTTGGTGCTACTGTTTCCAGAGACTTGCATTTAGTGCATTAACACATTTTGCCTTTTTACCCTTATAATTTCCTTTTCGTTTGAACCGTAAAATGAGTTCTACAGAGCCACTGTTCAGAAAATGAGCAGATTTGTTTGGAACCACGGTGCTGCTAGGGCAATGGCAGGAGATTTCTGCCAGTTACATCACAGGTCACACAATAAATGGCTAGGCACTCAGAAGCTGTGGCAGTAGGATCCTTAAGAAAAATCTCAGGGTAGCCAATCAAATCACCAGATGCCATGATAGTTAAAATTAAGAGAAGATGACATTCAGAGCAGCAGTAATGCACAGAGAGAGAAATTGATATCCAGATCCTATGGAGGTGTTGTGTGCTAATGAGTAGAGGAGTGTTGCCGATGCATTAACAGGCCAGGCTTGCTCAAAGCAAAGTCAACTAGAATAGGTTGCTCAGGGCTGTGCCTGGTCTTTTAGTACCTCCAAGGGTGGAAACTCTGCAACCTCCCTGAACATTCTCTTCTCAAGGCTAAACAACCCCAGCTCTTTGAACCTCATCTCATACATCTGATGCTCCACTCCCTTAACTGTCTTAGTGGTCCTTCACTGGACCTGCTTCAGCATGTCCCTCTTTTTCTTGTCCTGGGAAGCCCAGAACTGGACAGACATCTTGAGATGTGATATTATCAGTCCCTCGGATGTGGCCTCCTACAACTCAGAGCCCCCAACAAAGACCTTGAAAAATGGATGACCCATCTGTTCGAAGTGGTCCCTGCAATCCTGTTGCCACCAGACGAGTGCTGTGGGGAGGGACTGGCTGCACTCTGCTGTGGGTGGTGGAGTGGATGGTGTTTCCTCACAGACCTCTGGTTACAGCTGGAGTCTTCATTGCCAGATGGTTTCCAGCCAGTGCATGTGATTGATTTACTCCTTGCTTACATCAAATGTCAAAAGTGTCCATGATTTATCCCTGTTTGACGAGGTATCGTGAAGGCTGAGTGCTTCTTGGGCTCTACAGGATTTGCGGTGTCACACAGCCAAGTGTTGGCTAGTAGCCTTGTCTTTGAGGCGTGGCAGGTTTGACAGCCATACACAGAGGTGAAGGCTCAGGTTGTGGCTGCATGGTTGGAAGAGGTATGGGGCTGAGTCCCGCTTGCAGATTGATGCTGATGTTATACAAGGAGTTGAAGATTACACAGTGCTCTTCAAGGCCTCTTCTGTAGCCCGAGAGTGCTGTCTTGCAGCAAAGTGTGTCTGAATGTGCCACGCTGAGTTACTGCTGTGAGTATAATTGTTGCCCAATTCGCATACACAGTCAGTGCACCAAATGCTACGTAATTGTTACTTTGCAGCACTTTGGGGTAAGTCAAGCATCAAAGGGACAGCACTGCTCTGTTCTGTTTGGTTTATGACCTGCCTGAGAGTCTGCAGAGGACCACAGTGAAATTAAGCAACAGGAGGCATAAAATTGCACTGCCTGCTTACCTGCTGAGTAGTCAGGCTTGCAGCCTGTCATTGTTTCTGTATCCGTAAGAGCTTTTTTAAGCCAGGTATAGCATAGTTATTTAGGTAATTAGAAGTAAAAATTTGAGATGCACCTAGTGCAAGTTGAATATGATTTGACTGTTATTATGGGCCTTTTCCCAAGTTTAGTTATCATAATTACACTATGGGGATGCTATAAGAGAAATGGGGGTGGAAGAGGACAACTGATGGAAATGAGCAGCACTAAGAGCAAAATTTTCTAAGGCTGAAAACTTGTTTAGAGGCCCAATCTTTAGAGATGACAAGAATATGTACTACCAGTTGAAGTTTTCATACCTGAGATCTTTGCAAGCCTGGGTGGTGAGTACCTGAGTTTGGGCACTCAAAAATCAGCTGCAAAACTTTGGGAAATTCTAGGAAGAAATATACGAAAGGGATACTGGGATTGAACTAATCTGAAATTAAAACCAGAGGGAGCCTAAATGCGCTCCCCTGAGCCAGATAGCACCTTACTATGTTATTCTGACAGGTGTGCAAAGTAACTGAGCTGAGTGGCAATGCTGGTACCAAAAGGTTTTGGGAAGTGACCCAGGGATGAGAGTCCTGCACTACAGTTTATTTCAGGGTGATCTAAACATGGCAGCTGTAGCGGCCAGATCCTGATCTGCAGACCCTTCTTGCTAACCACATCTGCACATGTGCACACGTGGACTTGCACAAGCACCCCTGGCAGCTCGGCAGTTGCTAGGCTCTCCCTGCTGCCCCTGGGATCTCTGCTGCCGGCTGGAAGCAATGGGAGTGACGTGCTGTTGTTGCCACTTGAGGATGGGAGAAATGTTTGTGTGGGAGGGAAAGGAGGAAATGGAGGAGTGCCTGCAGGGAGGAATAACTTCCTCCCTCCAGGACCCTGTCGCTTGTCCCTGCTGATCCCCAGAGGCAGCGTGGGCTGCATGCCTGCCTGCTGCTGTGGGCTCCAGCTGTTTTCCTCCTCTGCCCTAGGTAAAGGCAACAGGCTTCTGGACCTGCTGTCCAGCCTGCAAGCTGCCAGAGGGACCAGGCCAGCGCATCAACAGGCCATGCTGCCCCAAATCCTACTGGTCCCATTCAAGGAGTCCTTCAGACAAATTTAATTTGTTTTTTTCAGTGTAGAGGGAGACAATTGGTTAAAAATATCCAGCAAAAGAGATTTAAGAAGGGGAGTAGGGAAAAAAAAAAGGGAAATGGGCTATCCATCAAAACCTGTGAACATGCCAGTTCAAATGGCTTGTCACTGGCCTCCCCAGTCCTGCAGGATGTGTGTGTCAGTCAAGAGCTGCTTGTCTGCGTGATATCTCTTCCTCGGCAGGACATAGCTGTCACTCTCAAACCAGTTACTTGCTTGGCATCCTGTTCTCCCTCAGAAATAACTGTCACTCAAAAGGCATTTTGCATGATTGATGTCTACGCCTGATCAGTCATTAAGCGATACCATCACTTCTGCTGCAGTGGCCGTTCTTGCAGAAGGGAAAATCAACTGCTTTGTTGTCTGGTCCCTTTCTTTATTTCTGGTTTCAGTCAGTGTTGTGGGTCATTTTTGTCTTTGGTCCAAATGTAAAGGTGAATAGCCAGGCTTTAAGTCAATGGACTTGAACAGCTGTCAGTGGCTGAGTGCCTATGTGGAGAGCCTGTATAAATTCTTATTAAAAGGATGCTGATGTAATGCTAGAACGTTTGGTATAGCAACTCATTACAATGACAATTTAAATAATGGCAAAAGAGAATATTATTTTAGAGCAAAGGAAAAAAAAAAGAGATGCTCCTCTGCTAACATCTGGAATAAACGAGATTATCTGTGAGCTGATGAGGGACAGACAGATCAGCAGAGGAGAGAAACTCATTGGCAGTGCTGATGTTGTGTCATGTCAGAGTAAGGACACTGATACTGAAAGAAGGAATCTGTGAGAAAAGGCAAAGGAGGTAGCCAATCCATGAGTTCAGGGGAGAACAGTCTTGTGTTTCTGCTGTGAAAGGCAATTGTCATTTGGATTTTGGAATCCTAATAATACATTTTGTGCCTAAAAGTAACCGATTGTCGTGCCAGTCTCTGCACCTCGTTGGAGGGAAATACTAGGATTACTGTGTTTCTTGTTAAAAAGACAGACAAGACAAAGTGCAAAGAAGATGAAGTACCTGTCCTGGTTTCAGCTAGGGTGGAGTTAATTTTCCTCCGTGTGGCTGCCGTGTTTTCATTTAGTAGAAGAAGAATGTCGTTAACACTGATGTTTTTAGTTGTTGCTGAGAAATCAAGGACTTCTTCTAGTCTCCTGTATTCGGCTAATGAGCAGGTGTGCTGGAGCTGGGAGGGAGCACAGCCAGGCAGAGAGCCAAGCTGGCCAGTGGAAATTTTCCATACCACAGGCATCATGCTCAGCTTACGAATGCAGGTTGGCTGGTGGGCAGGAAGCTGTCTTGCTTTCTTGCTTTTGTGAATTCAAATCCTCTCTTGTCCGGGAGTTCGAACTTTTTCAGGAATTTAGCGAAATTCATGATTTCCAGGTTTCGTGATTGCTGCTTGGGGACTGACTGCAAATCAGTCATCGGGTCATGAGAAAAATTATATTGTATACAGTTTGTTTTGCATATTCATTATAAACGTTATCAGTAGTAGTAATATTTCCTTTGTTGCCTTATTAAACTGACCTTATCTCAACCCATGAGTTTTCCCTTTAGCCCATTTCTCCTCCCCATCCCGCTGCGGGGGGAAGGAGAGGGGTGAGCGAACGGCTGTCTAGTGCTTAGTGGCTGGCTGCCAGGTTAAACTGCAACATTAGTACAGGATTTTAAAATGCTCAGAGTGTGGCCCTGATGCCATGTTTCCCTGTGTTTCTTCCCTTCAGTGCTCTGTCAGTCAGAATTTACAGGGGAGCGTGAGCCGCTGTGATCACCCGCTACTGCATGACGGGCTGGTAGAGTTCCTGGGCAAAGCTGCTCTTCTGGAATCGATCCTAAGGCACTTTTCACATTCATGCTTCATTACTGGTAGGAGTAACTCTGAACAGGTGGCTTCATGATCTTCTATTGCTGTGGCTTTGGTCAAACTGTTTCATATGTGGATTTGTTAAAAGATATTTAACACAAGGTGGTTTTTTTCTTTTTCAAAAAAACTCTGGTGACTACAAGAGACGTTTCTCCTTACAGTTCCTTCTAGGAAGGATTACCCAGGTGTGCGTTTGTTACATGGCTGCTCTTCTTCAAATCTACAAAGGAAAAGGGGAAATAGTGGTAAAGAAGTCAACTTCTTGGAGGTGTCAGTCATTTTTCGTGGTTAGCCGAGAGTTGAGGAGAACTTCTAGTGACTGCTTTCTCTTGCTTTTGTCTTCTTCACGTCACAAGAAACAACTCCAGAGCAAGGAATTGGTAGAGCAGGTCTTGGCCATGTGTTTTCATAGTACAGCGTGGTATTGGCTTCCAAGATGTCTTTTTCTCCCAAAAGAATATAATGATCATTGGTGACAATAGCTAAGTTTTACAGAAGGCAGCTTCTTCCACCCGTCTGCTGAGTAGTACCTTGCTCCAGTGGAGCTATTCTGCCTGTTTCTGGGAATCTGCTTGGCATCCGTACAGTTGTCAGAATTTGCCTCTGACAGAAAATGTGCTAATCTCAACTGATTGTAGGAAGCAGCTGACTGTCCTCCATGAAAGAGGATTCATCAGCCATACTGAATAAGGATGAATTCTGTAAGAACAATTTAAGCTTGACTATTAATCTATAGATGAGCTTTTGAACTGATGTCTAAACTATCTGCACTATTTGAAGTGAAAGAAAGTCACCCAAGTAAGAGATCAGAATCCATTCCATTGTGTTTTCAGTTTCTTTGTGGGAAATGCAACTTTTCCATTCCCTGTCTGGGGAATGCATGTCCCTCCTCCCATGGATCAGCACTGGCATCTCTGCAAACCTTCTTGCTCTGCCTTCCCCATTGGGAGCTTTCTGACCTTGCTGCCCACACTGGCTCTCTAGACATCACATTTCCTTCAAAATCCCTCAACTGACTGTGAATGGTGCCAGGAAAGAGCCTGGCCCTGTTACACCTTCTCTGAGCCAAACCTGGCTGTTGGCGGAGGGACTCTCTGTATGGTTCAGCTTTTGTCATTTCTTTCTGTTCTTCCCAGATAAGCTGACTGACCTGGGAGACCACTTGGCCATAACACAGTTTAAGCTGTACATAATCCCATGAGGAGAACAAAAACAAAAAGCCAGTAAAAGTGTGGTTTCTGGAGCAGACACTTAAGTGGGTTGTGGCAGATCTGCTTTCGGGTCCCAGGTCTGCTACAACCATCATCTGTAATTTTATGCAGGTCACTTAACGCCTCTGTGTCTCCCTTTCTAGTCTGGCCATATGGAGGGAGCAGTGCTTCTGCTTTGTCCGATGGCTGTGCTTTCTTTTGTCCACCCTCTGGAGCAGGGCTGCTCTTTGCGTACGAGTTCCCCAGCAAGACGGTGATAGGATCTTGGTTGAGGTCTGTGCAGTCTCTGGTAATAGTAACACAGACAATCAGTTAACTGAAACAGAAACAAGTGTTCAAACAATACGCCTGTGAGGTTTCTCTCTTCATTGGATTTTATTATGATTTATTCTTTGATTTACTTTATACCTCTGGGAATATTTATTTAGCTTATTTATGACATTATGGTTTTCTTAGAAAATCAGGACATGGTTCTGAATGGTCAGACGGATAATGCCTTTATTCTTGTTGCTTCTCATGTAATAAACCATAGCCTTTATAAATACCTACTTCAGGCACTGAACGGATTAAATTCTTGCATAGTTTTTCCTCTCTCAGGTACGATGAAATACCTACCCCTCGCTGGCTACATTCGGGCCCTCTGTTCGGGCTGTGACAGACACATTACTCCACGCTCAATGCCACTGCGACTGCCAGACTTTCAGAGTGAGTAAGAGAATCTAGTTAACGGCTATAGTATGCACTTTATTTTTCCCTTTCAGAGGTTATATCTGGTGACTGTGTGACTGGAACAATGAGACTAACCTCAGTTTTGCAGTAACAAAGCAGCTATGAATTTTCTGGGTAAAGCATATTTTGACTGACATACAAGTAGCTGTAGCTTTGCTGCACAATGGAGAAAATGATTTCATTTAACAGCTTTCTGTGCCAAGAAAAAAATAAAGCAGTTCTGAGAATGTTGAAGATTTTTTTTCCTGTTTTAATTTTAAACCTAAAAGAAAAAGCAGTTGCCATATAAGTCCAAGTCAATGAAATGTATAAATCTTTAAAAAGGTTTTATAAAGTAATAATGACTTTAGTATATGTACCAAATGAGATTAAAGAGCTACATTTGGTTCTAACGCAGAATTTCACATTCAAAAGGACCATTGGTTTCCTGTTTAAAATCTACTTGTATTGAACTGAATGGAGTTCAGACATAATGCCATTGTATTTCAGACGTTTATCTTAATTTAAAACAGCTGAAAAACATTAATAGCAGAGCAAATAGATGTGGAGGTATAGGCATTTCTCTCTTCCCTCTCTGCTTTTTAAAATAATGAACTCAGATATAACATAACTCTTGCTTACACTGTTCTGCAACTCTTGTAGGAGGCAAGGTGCACAGCATCAGCCCCACTGAAACCCTAAGAAAAATAATCTTTTCAACTTTTTCGACTCAGGACAGGAGTGAAACATGCTTCACCAAGTGTCTGTTTCTGAACAGATGGGTTAAAGAATGATTTACTGCAGCAGTTTTTACCTAGAGCATCTCCGCGAAGCATGTGCAATACAAGCACACGAAGGTGAAACACACTGCCATGAACACTTTCCCACATTTTGGCTTCAGTCTCAGGCTCCTCTTTCTTTCCAGTGCAAATTGTCCCTCTGCCGTGACTGTCTTTAAACATAGAATGTCACAGATCATACCACCGTGCATTTTACATGTCCTTCATATGAATTGCACCTTCTCTGTTGTAATTCCACAGGGGGATTGTTAATTCTGCACCAGCTGAGCTTTTCAGAATTGTTCACCTTCCTGTAGCTCTGAATTAATGTCAGGAAACATCAAAGCTGATTTCTATTTCCCTGTTAGAGTGTTGTCTCTCAGGAGGAGATGGTGAGTGAAGAAAATGCATGATAAAGGCAGGAGAGGTCAATTTTAGCATAAATACTTGAAATACGCTAATTGGGGCTGGGGCATTCCTCTGCTAGGTGCTGTGCAAATACAGAGAAGAGATAAGTCCTTCCTCTGAAGGTCTGTAACATAAGTAAGCTTTACAATAATTTTCCAGTGAGTTTTCACACTAGAATAAATTACCTCAAAACCCCTTCAGAATGATAAAGGAACCTTCTAGTTTGATGTTCCACTTCTGTGGGAACACCTTTTCCCCAAAGACTCCAGATATCCCACCAATCAACGTATCTGTCTAGTGGAATAATGTGAGAATGTAGTTTTTATTATCAGGATCTTCCCAGGGAGCCTAAGGTACTTTGTAGTGCTATATTCTTTGCAGTTCTCAGAATCATGTGCATTAAAGGTTGTTTAACAGCTGGTGAGTCACACAGCTTGTTCTTTGAGCTCGAATGCTCCGTTAGGACACATCCACTAGAGGTATTTTAACCTTTGAAAAAATCAATACAAGTGGTTTAAGCATTCTAGGTTTTAAGAGAAAAAGAAAAAACAAAAACCGAACAGAAAACCCTAAAGAACAACAGACTGCCTGCATGATGTTTAATAAATTAATCTCTGTTCTAGTGGGTGCGTCTTAGGGATGTAGCATTTGCTAGAGAGCAGCACAGTTTCGGTCTGAAAAGTCACTGTCCTTGGGGTCCTCGGGCACCAAGTGAAGCTGAGCCTCTGGAGAAAGTGCAATGTCTTCTGCGTTAAAAATCTCCAGTTCGTTTTGTTCAGCATTGCATGTGGGGACAGGAATGGCACTTGGAAGAAGACTACTCCCTAATTTCACTGGGAGTTGGTCCTTTCCCTAAACCGTGAACTGCAGTTGCTGCAGAGAATTGCAATATGGCTTGTACGTAGCAAGCCAGTGCTTGACTAAGTAGCCAGAATGAGAGAGGAATTCTGTGGGCACTATGTGTTTCCCTCTAGTTTAAGTGTACCTGATGTTAAATGAGTTGAACTAGCCCTATTTTAGCCAAACTTCCTGAGGAAATGAAGTATACGCTCCCACTTTGCTGGTCAGTGCCAATGCCTCTGCTCTGTGATATAACTCTTGGTGGAGAAATGCTGATTTGAGTAAAATTTGGCTGTGAGATGAAGGGCTGAAGGATATTGCAGTCCTTCAGATTTCATAAGAAGAGGCAGTCCAGCAGAGGGAAAACAAATCAGTGCTCCCTTCAGGGAAAATACTGCAGAATTAGCTCAGTTGCATGATTAGACACCTGAGAATCCACCCCTCCACCATGCACGCAGAAGACATAACTGAAGAAAACCAGATTTCCAAACTTCTGCCTGTGGAGCGATTCCTTTGCATACAAAAGCAAACTGTCTTGATTTTTCCTCAGTGATTTCATTTCTCCTTAAGTCTCCTTGGGATAAATCACCTAGCTGCAGCAAATCACCAGCCACATGTTGTTCCTCCTGGATTTCCTCTGCTTTGGTCTCTTTGGCACCAATTTTATCCTGAGTACAAGGTGGAGAGGTCTCACAGTGCCTCCCGCCCTCCGAGCCAGCCGGGTCGGGATGCAGCCGTAGCTCTTCCTCCCACGCGTGGCCGAGGGCCACGTTGATGGCTGGGCTGGCCGGGAGCAGTTTTGGGTCACCGCCTGACACTGTGGGGAGTGTGTAAGCTAGCGGTGAAACCCTGGCCAGATCGAGGAGAGGTCAGCATCCCGCTGCAGCCTCCGCACAGCGAGTGGTGGACAGTGCCCGGGACGCGGCAGGGATGAGCTGCCCCTGCTTCGGACATGGTCCAAAGCCGCCCGGCAGTCTCGGTGTCCCAGGTGCCAGGTACGGCACGGGGCTGCTGCTCTCTGCTAGGAGTGGAGCCTGGACCTGGTGGAAGAGCAGCCATTTCGCTGTGCCAGAGAACGGGCTGTGCCGATCTCCTGAACGATGGTGCGTACCGACTGCAACATGCTGTTAAAATTTGTTAGGATTGCTGTGAGGCAGAGCGCAGGGAGAAGAACGCTATTTAATAGGAGAAGAATTTTCTGGTACTTAATGCCACCAGAATGTCAGAAGAGTTAATGGCAGATGTGGTTGTGAAAACGTTCTGTATTTTTAGACAACCTTTAATTAAGACACTTTGTATGTAGCAGCGACCAAATAATATGCTGCCACTTGAAAGCTGTCAGAAGGGAAAAAGTGTACAAAGCTTCTAAATGCAGCCCTCTTTATTTTTGTCTGAAAGTGAATTAGGAAACCTTTCCAGTAACAATAACTGTCCTTTCACATGAAATGATTTATTTAATGCACACTGTAAATACTTCAGGCATCTATATGGATTTATACTTAACCCCTTTCACTTCATGTTGTTTAATCTAGCCTCATATTAAAAAGATTACATCTGAAAGCTGAATGGGTTTTGTGATCTCAGCCTTTTCTTCTGAGACTAATGTTTTATATAATTATTTTGATACAGTGGAATTTTTGTCATCCTTTCGTAAACCTTTGTGAGGGGTGAATAGGCCCTTCACGGTTTTTATTTGGATTGAATTAAGAGAAAACAAACATACAGAGTACAATTCCATTTTGAACTTGAAGATGTTTTATTAATAGATTATTTATTTGCCTATAGGGTTAGAAAGATGCTAACTTGATAGAGGATTCTCTAATAGAGCACTAATTCTTACTTTGATATAGCAGAGTTATAACATTTATCGCATAAGCTTGGGCTTGGAGGAAAAGCAGTGAGGTTTCAGTAAATCAAGATACAAAAAATCTGAAAGAATTTCAGAATGCTGTATAAGCATCATTTTGGCTTTCCTCGAACTTTGATACCCATCACTGTTAGGATAAACACATAGTAAGTAACAATTTGATTATTAGTTAGCCAATGTATTATGCACATTTACAGAATTAAACTGGTAAATGTATTTCAACTGTTCCCAGCCTGCGTTCCCAGGCTGCCATTTGCGGTAAGCAGCAGGCTAACTGAGCACTGCCGCGTCCCTTGTCATTCGCCTAGCAGTATGCAATGGGATGAACAGTGCCCATCCAGGCTGTGAGTGGAAGACACAGTCTTTTAAGCATTGCAACAGCAATAAGCCTTCTGTGTGCAGGTGGATATTCATTTACAGACTCACTCTGTCACCTATGGCATTAGAAAACCTTTATAAGGCAGAATCAGGCCCAAACCAGCCCAGCACGATTTTGCCTTCTGCAGGGCTGCTTATATTCAGCTGAAAGTACGCAGGAGTGGAAATGATAGCAGGTGAGCTTATCTTCCAGTTTCTCAATTCAGTTTCAGCATGCCTCCTTCATTCTTCATGTTTTGTTAATATTGTTGGTGGTATATGCTTTGATATGCTAATGTGTCGGGAGAATTTCCCGGCAGTTGCACAGGGAGAGACGATCTCTGAGCCTCGAAGGCTGATCAGTATATTCCTACAGGTCCACATCACTGGGCATCACAGCTAACGCCATCCTGCTTTCCGCTGTGTGCCTGTCACCAGCTCATTGATACCTTTTGTAACAACCTGCTGCTTACTGAAGTTATTTAAAGCATCTATATAATGCTATTGATAAGTGTTCTACAGCAATGCAAGTGAAAAATACTAACAATGTCTGTAGTCAGTGGTAATGTTGAGAAAAATATATCTGGGTTTTCAGGTTCTAGCTCTGCTAAGCTCAGGTGCCAAAGCTCACAGAAATGCCCTCCATGTGTGGTGAGGATGGCAAGAAAAGATAGAAGTGTCTACAGGTTTTCAAAAACAGCGGGGCTGGGGTATGTGCAGGTCAATTGACTTTTGTGCATATGGCTATGGATTGTTTTTAGTAGTGTCCTGCAGGTGAAGAACACAGAAAACGGCAGCAGAAGAACATGTTCTATTGCTAAAAGCACCAAATTATTATTACTATTTTAATTCAAAACCTCTCTGTAGTTCAGTAAGCTTTCTATACTTCTCAAACCCTTATTTGGCAGGCAAAGGACAAGTCATCCGATTACCCTGTTTCCACAGGTGCTTTCTAACACATCACTACTTTACAGTGGATTGGAACCCAGAAGAGGAGAAAAGAGAGGATCCATTTCTCATGTTATTTTTCAGAGAACCTCTCCTAATGCCTCTGGGAATGGTGCCACATATCTTGAATATCTGCATCTGAACCAAGTCTGATGTCTTTGCTCACACTGAATAGCACTCTATTCTGCTAGTAGGCCTACAGAAATGCTTGAAAGCTGTTAGTCACAAAAATGCTACCTCCCAAAATAGTACTTTAGGCAGTGATATACTGGAGCCAGAAATCAAGGGGATTAATAGTAGTGCAGATGATAATGATTGCTACCAGTAGCATGAGAATTTGTCCCTGAAAGGCTCTTTTTGAGCTACCTGTATTGGTGCTTAACAGCGTTCAAGTGAATATTATTTCAGAAAGACAAATTTTGCCCTGAAGGTGATGTCTTCTGTTAGACTGACTCATACAGTAAAAATCCATGGTCAACAGCTGTAGGCACACAAGCCCTTCTTCAGGGCTGGTACTTCAACCCTAGACAAAAATAATCAATTTATAAACCACAGCACTTTTATTTCAGTGGGACAATACCCAAGCTGTTCTTAGCAGCATCAACGTGCCTGGGTGCACAGGCACACTGGCTCCCCGTGCTACCTGAGCTTGACAAATCCGTCCAGTAGGAATGACTGGTGTATGGAAAGGGAAGGGAAAATACTGTAAAAAAGAGACACTGTCCTTGCCAGGTTTGGTAAAAATAAAACAATAGGGCTGTCACTGTCCAGGGTTGCTAATGAATTGTGAAGGACTGAGATACCTTCATTAGTTTTCTGTGAAGGTGAATAGTGGAGACCAGCTCCTGATCTGTTGCTTTGGTGTAACCAAGGGGTGTGTCTGTGCTTCAGTGACTGCCTCAGACACATCTTTGTGAGCTTTAATAGAGGTATTGTGACAATGAGTTCACTGCAGATAGAAAACCCACTCAAGAAGCTGGCTAAAAACTTTGGGGATTAACTTGTGTTGTTACCATCAGTTTCAGAGCTGGTTTAAAACTAGCTTTGATGACATCTATGGGAGTTGCAGTGTGCAGATGTACACCTAGTTTAAGTTATTACTAGTTATGCGTGAATCTACATAACATTAGAAAGACAGGTATTTTTCCTGTTGTCACCTGAGTTGTGAAAGCACAGCTAAAAGAAAGACATATTAGTTGGTCACATGCTGAATTTTGGCTTCTCTAGACAGCAGACAGTCAAATAGTTTCTTAGAAGGTAGCATCTGCTTCAACAGGCTCAATTACCTAGTTAAAAATTACTTTCAAGATAGCAGGCAAGTTTAGCCTGGTGGTACTGAATTAAAAAGCTGTTTATGCTATTTTTCAGTATTAATTCAATATCACAGAGTGCTCAGGCTTGACTCTAATTGCTTTTCTATGCAGCTGAATATTGAAGGGCTGTGTGGCAGATGAAGGTGATCACTAGAAGCCCCATGGCTTGGTGTGCTTCAGCTGGGAACCTGCTAACGAGGCTATAAAGGGATTAGGGCCCCCAGTGCTTGATGGGTGGGTGTATTTTTTTTCTTCTTGTTCTTCCTTCCTTCTCTATCTCCACCCCCTTTCCTTTTCTTCTTCCTTTCTCTCAGGGCTATATGGTTCAGCTGGATTTGAAAGTGATTTGGCATGATCTTTATCCAGGCTATAGTAATACCTCTGAGGATATGCTTTTTAGTTGCTCTTTATTCTTGTCTCCAGGAATTTTTTTCCTCAAAGTGATGCTGTACTGATTTTTCTGTTAGGACATTGCTATAGTGGCAGCAGAGGGCTCTGGGTCCTCACCAAGAAATAAATGTCACCTCTTTGCCATGAGGCAGTACGTCTGCATCTGCAACACTTCTGATGTGTGGTATCACGACTTAGTGAAGACAGTTTGACAGGTGAGAGCACTTCAGAGGGTAAGTTAAAAGCAATATGCACTTGCTTCACTAAACTGGAAACGCACTTTTACTTACAGTACCTGCTAACAAAGAATTGCAATGACTAATCTTCATTTAGAGGCTTCAGTCTTACACTGCATATAGCTGGTCGTCTGAACCACGTCCAGAGAGACTGTGTGCTTTGTAAAGCCCTGCATGGTGCTAGCTTGGTGCTCAGGGATACAGTGTCTGTGTATCTCGCAGGAGAGTGCTCACTCCGACTCTTAGATGGACTTGGAAAGGGAGCATCCGATTGCCTTGCACAGTACATGTGCGGTATATATTTTACTGAGTCAGAGTGCACCGAGTTGCTTTTCGTTAGAGACTGCTGGGCTGGCTTTAGGACTGGTCCTTCCTGAGCACGGCTTTGGCCTCTGGCAGCTTTTGGGCTGGTGAGCCAGTGTGGAGATTGGGACTTTGGCTGATGGGTACCAGCGATCAACATCTATTGATTATTCCCAATGTTATTATCTTCTCTTCCACATTAAGCTTTTGAAATTCCCTCTAATAAATACTTCTTGCTGAATCCCCTCACAGAGTCTCTTCCAGTAAAGCTGAGATGCCTTGGAAACCAGTTCAGTCAGGCTCTTACCCTTATGGATAGGAGGCGACCTTATTTCCATGTGGAAATAAGCAGACCTTTGCCGAGTCAAACAGGAGACATCTTTCAGTTCTCTAGGGCAGCAGCTACCTGGAGACACGTCCAGAGCTGCATGTATCTTCACCGCAGCTGGTTGTTCTCTATGTGTTTTCACATAGACATGAAGTTGCTCATGTCTGCCCAAGGGATGGTGACACGTACAAGGTGAACAGGGGACAATCAGTGTAACCTGTTCCTTACCATCTTTACCCTTGAATATCCTTCTTGCCTGCATCTGGACAGCGATATTTTCTCTCGCCTTGTCTTCCATTCAGCAATCTCTTTTTTTCTGTTCATGCTGCTATTTTTTAACTTTTTGGCTGTCTGGTTTCCTCCAGCCCCTTTGCCTACATGGGATGATTAATTAAGAATACTTTGCACGATGCTATATTGAACTTCCCACCGTGCTGCTTCCGGAAGAGCTTCCCCACTGCCTTCCAAATCACTGTGGCTATCAAGCATTGTCATTCTCTTCTCGTTGTTGCACCCAGAGTACCTTTGTGTTGTGAGCTCCCGAAGTAGAAGAATTTCTTGTCATTATTTACCTGTCTGCTGTGAGCTGATGTTTACACCGGTGTGCTGTATCAATACTACTCCTACCCTGAGTCACAAAATGAGATGCTCCATACTTGACACAGGAACACATGCTCTCCCATTAGCATTCATTATTTGTGGTCACAGTCAGACAGCTAAAGATTGACATTGATGACTGCCTGAGGAGAGGAGCTGTGCACCAGCCTGCATCTTACTTGCCGCTTTGATAATGCGGAGATGAGCAGGGAGCAGCCACGCAAGCGAGCGGTGGCTCCCTGCTTGCGTTGGCTGGCAGGAGTTTGGCTGTCATCTTCCATTTTTCCCTTCAGAAAGGCAACACTGGAAAGGAATTCCCATTAACAATTCATGTTTATTTAATTAAATCACGCTTAGCTGGTAGCTAGTTCCTAGATCACCAAGACTACCTCTCCAAACAAATGAAACCGAATTTACTGGTGCATTTTCCTTTTTACTACCTCTTCCTCCTTTGCTATGTATTTACTTTTTAAAAATATTTATGTATTTTTAAATTTCCCCTATTTTTTGGCAGTGCCTAAGCACCTTGCACATGGACCAGTGTTCCACTATGCTCTAAAGACAGGCAATGGGGCAGCTCAGAAGGACTTACAAGATAAAATGATATCTGTTACATCTTTCTTAACATAGACTGAGAGCTTTCTGGGGCTGAGGCTTCTTGCTTCTGTTCATTTATCGGGTGCTGGCTGCAGTGGATGTCTGAAGCTCATGTTTTACAGGAGCTACTGGATGTATGCTACAGCACTGTTTTGTTTCATGGGTCTCTTGATGGACGAATTGCTGATCAAGACTTTTTTAATTGTTTGAAAAAGCTCTTAGTGCTGCAGTGTCTATTTCTGTAACCTTTCTACTTGCAGGCAAAATGTCTATTATCTGCTTTTAAAAAAATAACAGTTACACAGCTAGGATTTTTAAAGAAATTGAATATTTCAGCTGCAAAATTTTCCTTTAAGGATAGTCAGGAGACAGGTATCTAATCAGACTGCTTTGCAAATGCCAGTGTTCTATGGCTTACAGCCACCAAAAAGGTTCTGTAGAAACCATATGTATAGAACAGAGAGACTGTGACTTCCGAGCCCAGGAATGCAGCGAGCACATT
>Ga0181612_170642_pt1 | contig 19868 bp, 14 predicted proteins | sample HoacroProtozoa21_FD_119630 | JGI IMG/M metagenome (GOLD analysis project Ga0181612, IMG submission 119630) | Hoatzin crop microbial communities from Cojedes, Venezuel. Combined Assembly of Gp0051906, Gp0051904, Gp0051908 | reverse complement strand
ATATTTCCCTCACAAAAGGTAAGGTGAAAAATGAAAAACAAAAAAACCCCCCCCCCCAAATACCCCAAACCCCAAATTAGTATATGTGCATACTGACCTGACTCCAGAAACCAAGGATTAAAATAAAACACCAGTGTAGCACTGTCACTGAAAGAATGAGATTGGTGACACCGGTCCTGTGACACACTGGCTGCAGAGAAGAGACCTGCTTTTGTATCTCTCCAGCCTCTGACTCACAAGCTCCGATTCTTCACGCCGGGACAATTTTGGAGGTCACCACACCTAACCGTCTGTTCCATCCCTCTGCCACCCCTCCGGCTGAATGCAGAATGGGCGATTCATTTGCCTCTGGGCTGATGCAGTTGGCATCCCCTGCCATGGGCAGGCCGAAGCTGTGGCAAGATTCAGCTTATTTGAGTAGGCTGGCTGTGAATTGCGGTGGCTGAGGGTTGCGAACTGCGGTGGTAACCTCTTCAGCCACCAGCAACCAGGGAGCACTTAGGCGCAGTCTGGCTGTGACGGAAATCTCCTCCCCCACAGTATCATGCACACAGCTCTCCTGGCATCGCGTGTTTTGGAGGGGAAGTAATGCAGGTATAAAAATAATGTGCAGTAGTTTGGCATTTGGCTTCTCAAACATATATTAGTTCAGGTGGTAGTGATGGTTTTTACGGTTTTATTTTCAAGCAAAGACTTTCATCTTTGAAAGAAATTCAAGGGATCATTTTTGTTTCTTGATGGCTGTTTCCAAGTGCTGTAGACTCAGCTGCTTTAACAATGAGTCAGTCTCAACTAGGAAAAGCCATTTAAAGCTACGGAGGAAAAACAGAACCTTTTTGTGCACGTGAAGGCAAATTATTTTAACAGGAGAGCTCCAGTGTAATATCAAAAACAAAATGACCCACATGACAATTCACTGGAGGAAGGTTCAGGGATTGCCTGAGGTCAGTCATATTTTTAGGTTTTGAAAAATTTGGATGTGAATTCTGGAGCTGGAAAAATGTTGACTTGCAAATTCCTCCTTATAGAGGGGCTGGAAGTCTTTCCTTCTTTAGCGGTACCTTCTAGTCTTAAGCATGCATGTGAACATGTAAAGATAAATTTTTACTATCTTTTATCAAGAGATACATAGGGAGGAGATGGCACAAAAGAGGGACAGTTATTAAAAGCCCGTTCTTAAGCTTCCAAGGTTACTCCCATTTTTGTCTACACTGTTTGGACAAGTGTCCAGCTGCACACCTTTTGAGTTCCCAATAGCACGAGATGCGCATTCAGATCACTGTGGTTCACAAACTGTAACCCACAATTTTTTTAAAAGCTTGCACCCACCCAACCCAAGTTCTCCTCTGCTTTGGCTACTTACAGCTTGTATATGCTACAGATGATGGCTCTTTCACTATTTAAGCCGAATACTAAGCAGCAGATCACCAAAGATACTTGATTCTTAATGAATCAAGCCTTCTGGTGTCAGTTGGTCCTTTATACCTCTGTTGATTTCCAAATTCAACACCTTTCAGACCAGCTGCAGCAGCTTGACCCAATGACTTCACTCTCACACAGGCATGACCGAAATTTAATTCTGCTGAAGCTACGAGGGTTTAAACCTCCACAAAACCAAAGCAACCTCAGCACAGGCCCCAGTAACTGATTTTATTGAGACCAATCGTGGTGGTGTTGCCCCATTTCAGGAATGGAATTATGAAACAGCGAGTACAAAATAGTAACTGACATAATTATTTGACATTACTTTGTGCAGTATATCCTCAGCAGTTCAATTTCTGTCAATTCACTGCTGAAAATTCTGATTAATTCCATTAAATTTGCCACCTTTTGGCTGATGCAGAATAAAATTAATGTACCATATGCATTGTGTATACAAAAAGGTATTGGTCAGGCTCAGCTTGTCCTATGTTTATTGCAGTGCACTGTGAAGCTAGTGAGTGGAGTCCGTGGAGCCCTTGCACAAAGAAAGGAAAAACATGTGGTTTCAAAAGAGGAAATGAAGTAAGGGTCAGAGAGATCGTACAGCATCCGTCAGCAAGGGGCAATCCTTGCCCAGCTACAAGCGAGAGCAGAAAATGTGTTGTACAAAGAAAGAGATGTCAGAAGGAAGGAAAAGGTACCACGTTATCATCATCATAATATGAGATTGGTATTGTGCTTGTTTAATAACTCATATGTGAATTCCCAGGCCTCGATTGCAGGCTTCACCAAAGCTCCCATCGATGTGGTGTTCTTTGGGCTGGAGAGAACTGTGCCCTTGCCTGCAGTAAATAAAGTCCTAACGCTGCTCAAAAAATGTGCTTTGTGTGATCTAGACAGGACAGGGTGGGTTGGATGGGACGGCACATTCTCTCTTGGTTCTGCTAAAAGAGATGCCAAGATCAGGGGTTGTATGTGGAGCTAAAGATCCATTGTAAGGCATGTCATGGTGGGAGTTGTTTGTTTGGTATCAGGCAGCCAAGTTTCATGCTTCAGCCATGGGATTCCTCCAAACCAATTCCTATTTCATGCTTCCCTACAGGTAAGACCATAACTCTTGCAATTGCAGTGCTGTGGCCTCTCTCCCACCCTGAACTCTTTCTACTAGCTCTGGCTGAACAACGTGGCCTGATCCAGCCATCTGCATCTGGCTCATGGGGTCCCAGTTTGGGAGAAAGAACACAACACTGTGTGGCAGCCAAGGGAAATTCCACTTGGTTTCACCCAATTGGCAAGGGTGCCAGCAGAACCACGCCTCCAAGCGAGCCGGCTTGTTGGACATTTTCCATCACATCGTCCCACATGTTAAAAATGGGAGATGCTTAAGAAGTCTATGAAATAATAATTTATACAAATTCCACCCAGTAGAGATTGTTGTTCCATTGTTCCCTTTTCTCCCCTTCTTGCAGCAGGGAAGTTACTTGCTCTGTTCCCAGAGCAGTTACTCTGGTTGGCACAGGAGTGTTGATGGAATATTTCCTTTTCCCCATCCCTCCCATTTTCCCCATCCTTCCCATTTCCCCATCCCTTCTACTTCCCCCTTCCCTCCCAACTCAAAAGCAAGGTTTTCACCCCTTTGCGGATGAGTGGAACAAGGGGAGCAGCTGCCCCTTGTGTGAACATCTGTGAGCCAGCATGAGTTGCTGGTACCAAGCAGTAACTTACTGTTTCATTGTCAAACAATCGCTAGGGTTGCTGCAGATTACTTACAGAAACTTTAAAGGGGTTTGGAGCTTGTAATCCTTCTGAAGGTTGGCTTGTTCCCTAGGGATATACCTCATGAGAAGGGAAATAATGTTAGAACGAGGATTGTACGAACCAGATAGCTACAGGTGCCTCCCCCTCACCCAAGAATTGGCTAGATCTACTTATTTACGGGAACCTACAGGGTAGATGTCACCTCCTGCTCCTCCTTGTGTCAGGCAGTGCTTTGCAGAGGTAGAGAGGTGTATCTGCCTCAGGGGAGTAGCCGAGGCAAGCTATTTACAGGCTCATTTCCGCTTAGAATCTATGTCCGAAAAGCCCACGCTTGCTTCTGCTCCTGCACAGTGGCACATCTTGAAACACAGCCTCTCATTAGCCTGACGGGGGAAGAGTTCTTTTATTTTGGAACCATGAAATTGTGTTTTTTGAGGTGATAATGACGTTGTGTATTGGCTTATGGCAATTTGGCAATCTCTTCAGATTAGACAAGACATTTCTCTTTGAGAAATGCCTGCTGTTCCTGTGTAGTAAGTACTTTAGAAGAAACTACTCACGTATTTTACTGTTCGTTCTTATTTTACGGGTTCTGAGCCAAACCATACTTGAAAAATATTGCACACCACAAGAATTCGTTCATAGTCATCAATATTTTTCTTACTTTTATTTCTGCAATGTGCATAAAGGAGGGGGTTTTACTTCTTTTTGAGCAAGTCACAGACTGTATTCTAGCCTGTTTTACACTCAATAGACAATTCCTTCAAAACCAATGCAGGCAGAAGGCACCTATGTTCCAATTCTACCTGTGCCCTTGCTATGTCCGAGAGTCATTCTTTTTTAGTGTTCTGAAATCCCACTATATACTCCTCAGTATCCACAAAAGTCTGTCCTATTCACTTTCATACACCTTCATAGGAAGATGAACTTTAATTTTTTTTAAAAAAGGTAATTTTTAACAAAACTGAGGAAATTCACACATAAAACATTAGGTTAAAATACCTTTAAGGGACAGATTATGGTGACAAGCCAGGAAACTGAGGATTAAGCTAAAAGTTTTCCTTCTGTTCCTGCTGGAATGGGGAAATGAAGCTTTCCAACTTAACCTCCAGGCAACTTATCTTCCCTACTGCCACTGTCCCTTATTACACAGAAATAAACTTCTATGCACTTTTGAACAACAGAATAGTTGCACGAGAAACCAAGCCGGGCTCTGTTCTTCTGGCTAGCTGCATGCAGTCAGTGAGTGCAGAAGGATGTAACAACAAAAACACTTTGGGAAAGGGAAGGGAAAGTACATTTATTTGTATTTACTGTTAAGAAATATTGAAAATGCTCTTTGGTATTGTACGACTCCCGTTGCTGCTCAGGAATTGCTTTGGAGTTTACGTTTCACAGCATCGGATTTTGAAGTCTAGCAGCAGACCCAGCAGTTACCAACAGTGCTGCCAATCTTTTCTCCGTGGCCATGAAGAGAGAGTTAGCTCAGTCAGCCTCTGCTGTTTCCATGTTGAATAGCTGTCTGTGGCCAAGGGAGTTAGGGCAAAGACCACATGATGACGGGGTATGCTCGTCACAGATGCCTCAATGACTTTGCTCAAGAAGTTGAGGTCAGAGACAGGATGTTAGTCAGTGAAGTCGCTGCTATCTCACAGAAGCAAGGGCATGTTTATGGACTGGCTATGCGAAACAAGATAAAAGGGATGAAGAGGGGGGGGTTTTGTTTCCATCTGCTAGTGTGTCATTAAAGCCGGTGCGATCTATTACAACTCTTTTTTTCCCTCACTGCTTACAAAATGACGTTTTACTGGGAGAAGGCGCTAGCATTTTCAGAATGAATGCAAACAAATGGGAATAATGAGGATACCAATAGCCCGACTAGCCTAAACGGTTCTTTTTACTCATTTTAGCATGGAATTATTTGATCCCAGTGTGTTCTCATATAGTAATTCCTATGTGTTTCACATACAAGCTCCTTTTATCGTGCAGTCCCATCCAAACCTCACTATAATTTATTTCATAGTTCTCTTCTTTTAATCCTGTAATGGTGAGTTCTTTTTTGCCTTCATGACTGTATGATTTTAAGTTCCAGTTTCTTCCTTTTCTTCCTTTCTTCCCCTCACACTTTTTGTTTTGATCCCCCAGTGCAGTGCACTGTTACTTTCCCACACTTAACATCTTCTTCTGCCTTTCACTGATAGACATATGTTGAGAGTCACAGGCTTCCTGTAGCCATTAATGGCAAATGGCAAACAGATGTACTGGAAAAGCATAACCTGCAGAGCTCTTCAAACTGCAAATTATCCATCAATATTGTTTCTCTGCTTTCAGAGAACATGTTCTGCTCAGTGTGAAGAGACTAAAAACACTTACCAAAAGATTAAGTGCGTAGTTATGAACAAGGGAGACATCTTAGAGAGCTAGGTATTATGCAAGCCAGTAGGTAGGCTACATTGGTTACGCAACTGGATTGTTGTAAACTAATAAATAATACATTTTAATTGTTGCTTGTTCATATATTTATTCATTTGCATGCTGGTGGCATTTAGATGTTCTAAGGAGAGAACCAGTGTTAACTGTGTTCAGTTCTATGCAAAGAAAGTTCTTGTTCTTGACAGGCAAAAGTTCAAGCATTAGACATGAAGACATGGTGGGATGAAAGCAGAATAGCATATTTCCTTTTCACTGTGGAGTGTAGGGATTGTCATCTTGTAGAGATGGAAAGAAGGATACTGTTAGGAAAGGAAGAGGGGCAATTTTCGTCAAAATTCAAAAGACTGCAACCCCCTGGAGGCAAGGTAGCTTGTCAGTTAATGGTTTGTGCTGTAAGGAGAATACCAATATTATGCTGTGATTTTTTTTTAAATGTACAGCAAGAATATGAGAGAAAGCAGCATCTTTGAGATGAGAAGCTGAATTCTCGATGCAGACTGGCAAACAGAAGGGAACCAAGGGAACAGGATTTGTTGTTGAGCAGTTTTAATGAGGAATTGTATATATTTTGGGGAAATAAAGCAAAATAAATGCTTCTATCCTGCACTGGATTCATGTGAATATAAAAATCTGGGTTTGATTTGAATAGCTTAGACAACTGATACTCAGCTCATCTCTGTTGTTTCTTTGAACTAGTTCCTCCACCCTTGATTGCTATATGTCTGCATAATGCTTCAAATATACTAATCAGATCATGTCTGAAAATGTCTTCAGCTGACTATGGTGTGAAGAAGGAATTCTATCAGGCATCCATCAGATCTCCAAAACCACCACTCACCTAAAAATCCTAAGCCATTCATCAAGATTTACTTTAGCTAAAAACAATGTAATTTAATGCTAACAAACTTAAAATATCAGGCAATAAACTAATTTCACTCACTTTAACACATTCAGTTATCCACCCTCATGTATACGCTCTGATGCCATATGGATCCACGTAACAATGGAGCACAGAGGGCTCTGGAGTCTAAACTAAGTTGCCCCTTTAGCATTTCTCACAAAAAGAGTTTGTGCAGTTGACCTCCAATTGAGGTGCACTAACAGTCAGTTAAGCTCTTCCAGGCAAAACAGAGAAAGAAAAAGAGAGACCTTACCATAATTTAAAAAAAAAAATAAATTTGTAAGTTGCATTCCATTTAAAAATGTACATGGAAGCGCAGTAGTGAAGGAAGCCATTAGAAATCAGTGGGAGCTCCACAACTTCTTTGTACAGGTTTTGAATCATGGCACTAAAATCAGAGTTTCATGATCTTCACAACCCACAGAAACTCCTATGTAGCCACTAAAGACTTGCATAAGTATGTGGCAAATCAATGTGTTTATTCATGTGGTAATACTCATTTTTCCCCAAATTTCTGGACTGCCAGGCCTCTGGAACAGTTGTTTTTGCATTTTGTTGAGCTCTGTTGTCACATAGGACAATCTGAATTTGATATGGATGTGATTTTCACAGAGAGGGCTTTGCTGTCTGAGAATTCAGGCAAGGAATGACAATCTGGGATTCCACTGAGCCTCCATAGCTTTGGCAATGATGAGATTCACTGCTCTTAAGATGGAGAGATAAAAATTAGTTATTTTTGTCAAAGCAAGGGTCATGTTAATGGTGAGGTTAATAGTGCACCTGGGGAGGAGGATCCATGGCACCGTATGATGGATTCTAAGAAGGGCAAAACAATTTGCCTCCTGAAAGTGCCTGTTTCTTTCCAATGGCTGTTAAGGACAGCCCAGTAGGAGCGATCCGGACTTTTACCTGCTAACTTTTGAATGAAAGGGCACATTTCCTCCATCTGCACAGCAGTAACTTCGCAACACTGAAAAATCTAAACCAAAGTTCACCCAGGCTGACTCTGTAAGCAAGACGAGTGTGTTTCAGGGGATCCATGGGTCAGCCACGGTAAAACAAAAAGTAGAGTTCAGAAATATTCATTCCCAATACTAATTTAATTTAGTGTTGGCAAAATCAGGGCTAGGGCAGCATTTTGTTGTGTTTGTTGATAAACATCTAGTAATGGCTCTAATCTTGCTTATTCGAAGGTGAATTGCCCTTTACAGAACAAGCAATGATGTCTGTCCCTGTACAGTCCACACACCAAAGATAAAAGCCTATTCCAGCGGCAATGGAGGCCCACACCAGTTCAATAATTCCTCAGTGTACTATTTTTAAACAAATTTTTCTGATATAAAAAAGAGGAATTGGGGGAAATTTTGGATATTTCTGGTACTGAGTAGTTCTACTTAATCAAATTTAAGTCCTAAGCATTGCTGCTTGTGAAAGTAAGACATTCCAGTCACAGCTTATCCAGAAAGTCACATCCTTTCCCTCATGTATAGCTCAGTGGCATTTAAAACAAGAGGGCTGGAGCATGTGAGCGGGGGAGACATCACAGTGCACAGTTCGCTCGTATAACTGTGAGAGATGGGGTGTCCTGTGTGAAGGTCACTACTGTGGTTATGGTTAATGACCTTACTCCGTGGCAGGCCACAGGACTTCTGAAGCCTCAAAATGAACACAAAGCTAATTACTGTATCCCTGTGTTTACATACTGCATACGCCAACGGGTCGTAACTCTGGCCTTTGCGAGCCCAAGTTACTATAATTGAGGAATCTGTCTTGCGAAGAGTTTGGTTGTTTATTTTCTGTTTGTTGCTGCCAAGAGGAGCTCTCATTTCCTTTGCTTGCAGGGGTTTTGACTCTTTAACTTTAACACATTTCCAGCCTCCAAGAGTTAGGCTGTTGAGACTGGGAATCCGCTAGCTGCAGCGTGAAGTGAAATGGCGTCCCGGGGATACCTTGAGCAAGGCAGGGGACAGACAGCACGGGGCTGCCCACCGCTGCAGGTCGGCAGAGAGGGCTGCGGTCTAGAAAACAGATCTGGGTGTGAAGGCTTGGGGGGGGGGAGGAAATAGGACTGATTTGTGAGTCCAAAACAGCTAACAGTAGAAGATGTACTGGCTCTACAATTCAAGGGCTGAAAAGGTTGGGAAAAGTCATTTTTAAACTTTAACCATAGCATTTTTAAAATGTAAGCACAGTTAGGCAGTTTTGAAAGTCTTATTAGGTTACTACCTGCAAACTGAGACCTTAAAATCTGAATAAGTAGTAATATTGTCTTTTCCTACAAGTATGTTTATTTAGTTTGTGTTAGTGTGAACATTAAACTCTCAGCATACATCCTAGTTCTGACAGACATGTATCGACTGCGCAAGCAGGTAATACATACACACTGTGTGCCTCTCCACGTGTGGTACTATACATGTATGCACGCACTGTGTACCCGTGTACCATGCCAAGGTTGTATTGTCTGAAGAACATGCATCTTGGTGAACAGTCAGGCTGCAAATGGCTGGGGCTGTATGCCAACCTGTCGGGCCCTCGGGTATCAAAACTGGTTTTAGCCTTGCAGGGTGTTGGGCTGACGCTGTCTCTGTGCTGCTCGGGAGATGTTGTCATATCCTGCTGCCAGCTCCTCTCTTGCCACCTTCCGTCTCCTCCCTTTCCTGTCCCGGGGGGCCTGGAAAGCGAGGGGAGGTCGCTCCGCTGCCCCAGGGTCCTCCGGAGCATGCTATCAAAAACGTGCTGGTAACCAGCATCAACCTTGTATTGACAGGAACGGTGTCAAAGCTGAGAAAGCAGCCTGTGGTCAATTGCTCCTGTGAGGGAAGTGAATCAGAAAAAAGCTGATTGCATTCTTCTATTAAAATGTGAACGATGTGAGAGCTGTTCTCCTCAGATCACTAAACCAAATAAGGGATAGAAATCAGCTCTTTTTCTCTTTCTGATCTTCCCTTCTGGTGCCTCCTTGCACTGCAGAACTGGCTGGCTGACTGTCTTTCAGATGGCCGAGATCTGTAGGAAAAACAGGAGGGAGTACAAACCTCTCACAAATGCCTCTCCTTCCCCCTTCCAGAGCACCCATCAGGTATTCATGCAGCACCAAATTTCCAGCACCCGCCTAGAAATCTTCCCACTTGAATAAAAACGTTTGGGGTTGAGAGAAGCAGCTCCAGCTTTAGAAGGCGAGATCTGCAGCTGTGTCTCTACCGCTAAAGAAAAGCAGGCAGAGGTCCACTCCTCGGCCACGAGGCCCAGGGCCACCTTCTGACTCGCATCCTGCCTCGCTGGGGAGATTCCCTCTGCAGCAGATTGGACTGGGGAAGAGGGACGGCTGTTGCAGGTCAAACAGAGCCCTAAAACAAACTACCAGTTACGCTGCACAGACACGCAGGGGTCTGCCTGTTCTCTGGCCTCCTTCCCGGCCACAGCTGTACTTCACTTCTCCATGGCATCTCCACCTTTGGTGACTTCACACTGTTGAGTTTCAGGGAGAGGCAAATAGGAAACCGTGGCCTCTCCCCCCTCTCAGCGCAGGGCAGAGACCGTGTGCGGAAGAGCAGAGCATCGTCCTCTCTTACCCCACATCGCTTCTTTGCTCTGCCTGCACATCCTTACGCACCCGTCTCTCACTCCACACTGGTCTTCCTATCACTTCTCACGGTCGATGCTTCCAAAGTCCTTGCCCTAGCTTCTCATGCTTTAAGGAGCTCCTTCCAAGGGAGGGACCTGTTTGTCACAGCCAGAAGAGGAAATTAGCCTCCCCCAGGCTGTGTGCCACAGCAAGGTATCTTCACAACTTCTTTCTCTTGACTCTCCAGAAGACAACAGCAAGCTGTTTGCTCGCCTTTGGTCAATATTACACAAAAGGTGAAGGGAAGTGGCTGCTGACAGCAGGGCTCACCCAGCCCTCACCACCTGGAGATCTAAACCCCTCACTGTTTTGGCCCGTGTGTCCTGGAAAGAAGAGCACATGCAAGAGAGACGTTTGCTAGCACATCTATCAAATTTAGTCCAAGAATGCAAAACATTTGGGGTATGTGAGCTACAGAGTAAATCAGGCACTGGGTGCTCCAAGTCTAATGGTGACACATGCAGCACTGTTTAATCAGCTAAATCCCGGGCTGTGGAACACTTCCATGTATAGCAATGCTCTTATAACACTGCCAGTCACGGATAGCAGTGGCACTCATTCACTACTGTATTACAGCCACCCTTCTTTTACAGGGCCCGATCCAAGACCCACTGAAAGCCCACTGACTTGAGAGGACTTTGGATCTAGCCATTTTCAGCATTCCTTTGTAACAAAGCAAAAACAAAGGAGCACTTTTTGGCTGCTGTTTCTCCTCCTCTTACTGGATGTTTGCATGTTCTTCCCCACCCAGGCAGCTCTGTTTGCTTTTCCCCACCCAGGTCTCTGCATCTCCAGTCTCGTCGTCTCTTCTCAGCTCATGCTCCCTGCCAGCTCTGACACCTGATGTAGCCTTTGGTCTGCTTAGGCTGCCACCTCCCAGCTCTCTTCCCACCTCATAACTTTGAAAAAGAAAACACTCACTGCTTTAACTTTCCTTTATAAAGGTCCAAAGGAGCTTCAGAGCATTCCCAATGAGATGATAACATCCGATGTTATTATCAGAGATCATGAAGATCAGGAGAGAGGCTGTGGGAATCTCCATCATGGAAGATTTTTAAAGAGGTTAGACAAACATCCATCAGCCACAGTCTAAGTATAGCAGTTCAGCTTCACAGCCCAGTAAGGGACCAGACAATGCTTTGATAAGCATTTCTAAAATTGCTACAAAATTGCCACAATTTTTTTTCTTGCCTGTTGCCTTCTGTAATATTTCCACAGAGAGACAGGGTACTGAGCAAGTACAGAGCACAAATCCAAGTACCTCTGTCCATTGACATCAATATAAGGCTTCCTGCTGTCTTTACCAAGCTCAGACTTTTATTTGGGCTTGAGCCAAAGAACTTTCCAAACAACTTTCCTTTCATTTTGTCCAGTTTAGTCATTCTCACTGCTGAGATATCTGTTCATGTTTCTCTCTGCATTCATCAGCTTTGAATCACTGTTATATGAAGAGTATGGGGCTGGATTTTCTTACAGAAAATTTCTGTGAACTTGTTACACTGATTCACCAAAGATATAAGCTAGCACCTCTCTGCCAATGAAGCTACGTATATTCTAAGAGCAGATGAAGATGTGGCCCACGAGGGCAAAATTGCTGTAGGCTTAGGCCCAAAAAAATTGAGCTAATTTGAAGGACTGATGCAAACAAACATCACTTTTCAGTAATTTTTGTTGAAGCCATTTTGCAGTGGCAAGAAATTAAAGGCGAAGAAAAAAAAATTATCATTTAAAGATGTAGTGGCCACACAAAATTCAGAGAAATTGCATCCTAAATTTTCTATTTTCAGTTGCTTGAAATCCAAAACAGTAGCAAAAGAATTAACCTCCAGTCCATGAGTGAAACATACACAGGTGATATTAAGCCTAGAATTTAATGATTGACTGTGGGTTTTTTTCTGTTGTTTTTCAGTTCACAAGTAAAATGACCCAGTAATGAAATTTCTCATTTCTAACCTAATCCCCCCCCAACATCTATGGCAAACAGTAGCCCCAAGATAAAGATTTACAGCTACAGTTATGTCTCTGCTTTGTTCTTAAGCATGTATTTACTTCTGCCCATTTGCTTTCTGAAATTCTCTCATTTGTCATCTGAAGAACTCCATTTAAAAGGAAAACAGGCTTCAGACATGAAACACAGCTACATTCCTGAAACATGAGATGAACAACCTTTAATTCATGCAACCTTTCATTTACAGTAATGTTTAATGGATGGGCCAGTTTCATTGTGGACAATGCCTCTCCCTGTCATTAGCCTGCAGAAAGGTCTAAAACTCTTAAGCATTTCAAGGAATGCCATTTCAGGCTCTGTATTCCCTCCTTCCCTCCCCCCCGCTGCTCCCCATCACCCTTTTTGACTGCCCTTGTCATAAGTGCCTCATCTAAATGCTGTACTCTGCAAATTGCACTTACTGTTGGCTTCGAGCTTTGAAGGACCCTTCTGAACACTTTTTATACAAAACCTCACAGGGTCAGAGTTGGAAAAATCTCAGCTGGTGGACTTGGATCCCATGAGCTAGTGACCATTTATAATTAATATTAATGAATGGCAGACGACAGATGTTTATTGCTTAAGTAGAAATGTGCATTGCTAAACCAGAAGGATTTAGTTTCAACCCAGAGGAACTGACTTTATTTCCTGTATGGATGTGGATGGTGGGAGGGAATGTCAGTGGGCGATCCAGCCCCTGCTACCTTTAAGCACAAGCAAGGAAACGACACTCTGTAAAGAAGGATCCTGAGCTCTCTGATTGATTGAAGCATGACGTTTGGTCCTTAAAAACATTAACTGCAGTCAGGAGGGCTCTCTGTCCACTTCAGTGGCTTTGATTTGTACCAGTAGTGGTTTTCATCTACAGATCCCAAAGCACTTACCAAAATTACGGAACTGTCATCTCCATTTTACAGTTGTGAAACCTGAGGAGGTCACATGAAGACTGTATTATAAAGAAAAAAGAGGGCTCAGCACTGAGACAAAGGATCAGATTCGCAGCTACAGTACATTTTATGCCGCTGGATTTTTTCCCCCAGTGGTCTTAAATCAAAGGAAAGCTATGATGTATAAATCTCTTAAGTTTAAATGTGACGCAGTGGAAGATGCGATATGGAGATGGAAGAGTCTCTGTGAATTCCTCTGACTACTACAGGCTTAAGGTTGATGGAACCTCTGTTTTCTAACTGAAAGCAACTCACTCTTTCAGAGAACGTAAATTAACTTCCTGGACATAGAGACATCGCAAAAGTACATGAACAATTTAAAGTAACTTCTTAGAGTTTCTGGTTGAGGATGGAGTAAGGGTCTATTTGCTCTGGATTCTTTGGAGAAAGCATCCTTCTCCTTTTAGTATCTTACTACAGGATGTGTGCACCAGATGCTTGCTGTTTTCTTGCCTCTCAGATTTCTACACTTCTGTATGACAGTCTGCAAAGTGTTCCTGAGCATGGCATACCAGGCCCTTGCAAAATGTTGTCGGTTTTTGTGGCTACAGGGTTGGTCTCAGATGTTATAAGAGTGCCTAAGGAGTTGCTAGCAAAAGCAAGTTGAGCTCAGATCTGGAGAAGTAGTGAGTAGTTTCTCCTTTTGACTAATGTAAAAGCTCTTGGAGCAGGCAGGAAAGTCATTAGTTACTCAGTTTTAAAGAGAAGCATGAACATATGGACTAGTGCACAGTGGGCTTCTTCATGTGGAGGCAGGAGGCAGCTGGAAAGAGAGACTGCTGTTCCCCACAGTCCCAGTTTACAGAGGCTAGAGAAGGTCCTAACTTCTTGCAGTGCATTGCAGTACAGAAAATATCACTCACTGAGCTTTTGCTTTGGGTGCCCTAGAACCTTTTTGCAGCCCTACAATTCGGCTCCCGTAACCAGCCCCGCTGTACGGGCTGCACACACCCCACCATCACACCTGGAAGTGTAAGGCCTAGGACTGCTATCAATTTACCAGCACTGCTCTAGCACTCTTAAGACACCAGCCCAGCACCAAGCAGAAGAATAAAACACGCCTACAGCAAGTTCTCCTGAACTGCCGTTGAATACCGCTGGTAGGAACAGTGCTAGAGAGCAGGCAGGGCAGATCTCCTGGTGGGGTGGCTAAGGGGTTACAGATGGTGCCCTCTGCCGTGAGAGGATGCTTCCTCATCACGGTGGGGGCTGCATCTCCTCTAATCTTCGGGCCATGCAACCTCATTCGTATCCGATCTAAATGGTGCGGTGGTCAGTTTCTAAAGCATACTAAGGGAAGCGGACGCCAGCGATGCACCGTCACGTGGCACGCTCATTGTTCACATTCCCCTTCAAGCTACTCATAAAGCCGGCTGCTCACTTCAGCGTGCAAAGCCTGTGTCAGCTACAAACAGCTCTAAACGCGCAGTTCATTCCCAGAGGGATTTAAAAAGAATAAACTTCTCACATTCTTGGAAAAAAAAAAAAGGAAGACAAGACAGCCTGGATAAAATTCACATGGACAATTTCTATCTGTGATTCATTTTAAATTGAAGACTTACGGTCAATGTTAAAATATTTGCATTCAAGTTTTTTTCATGCGTGTCCTCCATGACCCCTACTTAGAAATCTTTTTTTAAAATTTTATAGGGCTGAATTTTCCGAAGGAATGGAAAATACCAGATTATCAAAGTCATCACATTTCCCAGAAACTTACTGATTTCAAGCAAGCCCCAGTGGAAAGTAGGCAGGTTTTGAAACAACTTTGCCTTTGTGTTAGGTTTCTGCCTAGGATCCTGCCAGCTTGTCCATTGGGTTGGCCCTTGAAAACCCACCTGGCAGGCTGAAAAGGACTTGAGAGCCTGAAAGCCTGAGATCCCTTTGACAGCATCTTGGTCACCCGAGCTCCGTGAGCTTCCTAGGGCTAAGCCCTGAATCACTTTGGCATAAAAATTTCCAGAGCCTTTTCCAGAGGCAGCCCAAGAGCCTTGGTCATCCTAATCCCCTTCTCCACAAGCTGCTCTCTACCTGGTGAACTGTCAGGTATCCTCTGAATAGGTGAGAAAAACTCTTCAGAAACTTATGGAGATGGCCAAAGTGATACGTCACGTCACCCATTTAGAAAGGGGGCCTTTGGAGTCCCTGATCTGTATGAAATTTAGAAACCTGACCTGTCATTTTAATCAGGATGAAAATGTATTTGGAAATATTTGCGCTACCTAGAGAGAGAAGGATCAATGCTTTGGCCAGCTGAAATAGTGCACACACATTGGAGACATGAAACAGAAAGAAACAGTTGTTTTTCAACACCTTGTTTTGAAAAGTATCCTTGAAAGCAAATTCTTCCTTCATTTACACCAGAGACCAACCCTGGTGACCTCCGCGTGTTTGAGCAAGTACAAGAGAGGGCAGAATCGGGCCTCCAGAGAATTTAAGCAGTAGCACCCTGTCGGTTTTGCTGAGTGGATCCGTCAGGGGCTGCCATGCCCCTGCCTGTTAGCTGCTGCTGACCGGCCGATCCACCTGTCAGGCTGGCCGGGGCTACTTGGGGGACACACACGGGCTCCTGTCTACCTGTCAGCACCGGTGTCACCGCAGGCGGGAATGCAAACAAACCAAGCTTGGAGAGGAGGGGAGAAGTGAACTGTGCAGAGCGGGGCCAGAGGTGCATCCTGTTGGCTCCTCATCTTCCTTCACCTTCCTGGCACGTCGGGAAACTTAAGGAGGTGGAAGGAGGGGGCTCCAGCGGGGAGCGTACGGCTGCACCTATACCAGCAAATGAAGTGGTGGAAGATGCCCAGGTTCCTTGGCTCTGGTGTCCAGTACCGAGGCAGAACTGCTGGCCTGGCCCAAGCGTTAGAGCCGGCACTTGCAAATCCCCTCCAGGATCCATACTCGATCACCTGTATAGCCCAGCTCCAAGCTGTGGTCACTTAGGGAAGAAGGCGTTCTTATGGATGCATCCAATCATTGGGGTCGTATGAGTATCTTCTGAACTGGCAGCTTACGTTAACGCAATCGGTTTAAGTCAAGCCAAGGAAAACGGCTTCTTTCATTTCTCCCTCCCTTCAGAGCACTCTGAGTGCAAATTTGAGCACTGAAGAAGCAAGATTCTTTGGGTGTTTTCTCCCTTTTACTATTGTACTAGAAAGAGTTCAAATGTCTGCTGAGGCACTAGCATCTGTCTCTTATCATGTATAACTTTTCTTGATTATTTCTAGAGAGGCAGACTAAACATGTGGCTCTGACATAATGCAGCATCACATTTTTACTTCTGCCTTGCTCAAACGCCCGCACCAGCTGAACTAAGTCTACAAAAAGAACTACATTTATGACCTCAATCTGGACTAATGGGAGGGCTTGGATTACTGGTGCCTACGAGCAAAACAAACTATTATAGATTTCTGTCAATATCCTGACTCTCTAACAATAGGGTATGTTTTTTTGGTACCAGTCACTGCAATCGCCAATCTTTGTATTGGCATCTGATTCTGTTAGTCTTAAAAGAGGCTTGTACAATGGATTTGGACACTCATCTACCTTTTTGCAACTTTTACGAGAGCTGTAAAAATTAAATCCCATTCAGAAGCCATTGTCAAAAATCTCCAAGCAAGCTCAGTGAGAAAACACCACTTTCCTAAATGCCAGCATGGTGTATGTCACCTCCCATCCTAAGCAATGCAGAGTGGTTTTCTGCTCTGCTAAACAGCCGTTGCTTTCCTGTCTTTGGAAGCTGTGTTCAAAGCTGCGGGATCTTATAAGATGAAAACTGTTATGTAATTATAAAATTGCTGTTGTTAGCACAACATTAGCCTTGATTAAAACAAGGCTGCTAACAAATTCCCTTAGTCCCAACAGACAAGTGCAAAGGAAATATATCCCCACAGGCTCTGGTTTGAAGAGATGGCAGTAAATGTCTCCGCAAACAGCAAACGGAACTCATTATAGAAATCCTCCTCCCCTGGCTGCTTCTTTGACTGGAGGATATTCTTGCATTTTCAGGCGCTGGCAATGTCTTTTCTATGGCACGGGAAAGGCAGATCCGACCCATTTCTATTGCAAAGCAGTCATCACAAGACAGTTAAAGCCAGAGACTTTCCATAAGCCTTGCTTATGAGCTCACAAGTGTAGCAGTGTCGTTTCCCAAGCAGCTCACGGAAGAAATGATCCCTTCCTCCTTCCCATACACCTAATGGGATACAACTTGCTCTTCATCTGCTACAGCAGTGAAGTCTGACGTCTCCTGTCTCAGCACGGCTGATCTGCTTAGCCTCCTCTCTTTCCTCTCCGCCTGCTTTATGCAAACGGCTGTTGCACAGGGCTGATCTATTCCTGTATTGAGACACACTGTTCCCATTCCCCCAAAAGTCCCTACCTCAGCATCACCCTTTTCTTGCAAGGACAGGCTAGCACACACAACATAAATAAGAACATTTTTCAAGTGAATGCCATTTAGTAGTCCAGATCCTATTTTCAGAGGCAAATGAAGACCAAGGACCCCAAATCTTGTGGAAAGACTACAGTACGTCTCAGGCTCCTACGTCACCTACAGGCTGCATCTAGAGAAGCATTTCCATTTTCAAGAGGAGATAGGGCACATAAGTTAGTCACTACGTCCTCTAACGCAGTCACTCAACCATTAGTGTCTACGTCTTTTGAGGTGTCTTGGATTATTTAAGACCACTACTTAGGACTGTGGCTATGACAGGTCTTAAGACCTGTATCCATCTGGATTGGTGTGTGGAAGTCAGGTAGGCTGTTCTCACGCATCTCAACAGCACAAGAACCTATGTCTGGCCAAATTAACTGCTCCTTGGATACCTCTGGACCTTAGCTCCTTTAAAATTTTTACTCAGGTTCACTCTAGCAACTGGTGCATCTTCAAAAGCAAGGCCAGGAAATGCACTGAATCGTGCAGCACCTAGGTAATTCTGAGGTTGTTGACCCTCACCATTCCAGTCACCTGAAAATCTAGTGTTTATAAAATAGGGCCACCATAACTAGGAAAACAATAGTTGCTGATAAGAAAGTTATGCTGTTTAAACTTCAAAAGGATGTACCAGATGAATCAGCCACTAATTGCTTGTTAATGAAAAGACAATGCCCTTTGCGTCACTGGGCAGTCGGGGTTTTGGAGGCTTGCTGTCCTGGCAAGTACAGACTACAGCCTGCGTTCCAGAAGGAAACGCGTCACTTTTCTTGAAAATGAGAGTGATCTACTCATTTGCATAATACGACATGACTGTACTGTAGATGGAACTGTCGTAACTGGTTTCAGAGCCTGGGGCATGCTCCTTTCACTTGTGTCTTTGCTCAGCACAGCTTCTTCTGCGTCGTCATGCTGTTGTTGTCCAGGTCGCGTCATGAGGAAAGGGTGACAGATTTTTAGTCTAAGAGGACTAAAAAAATTCTCTGAGAAGGGTGTGGACAGGTGGGAAGGAGGGCAACACAAAGCAGTGGCACATACCCTCAAGTTTTGTCCCTGTACCTGGAGGTGTGCAGAGTTGTTGGAGCGCTGGTACCAGAGCACCGATGCTGACGGTGCTCCAGCAGCCGGGAAAGGGCTGAGGGGTCAGCTGAGGCTGTGCGGGGTGTGAAGGAACACTGCGGCATGTTACAGCTGTGGCTTGTGGTCTTTTATTATAGCTCTTCAGCTTATTGCAGTGTAGCGGGGAGGATTTTGTGGTCCGTGGTGACGTGCACAGTAAAAGCGCCAGAACCCTTCCAGATAGGGCCTGCTGCGGTGGTGCCTGCAACCCCGCCAGGCGCAGTTCAGTGACTCCTCTTGCCCCTCCTGCTCTCCCAGGGTAAATTTCTTCGTGGGAGTGATCTCCCCGAAAGAAATACGATCATCCCAAACACGTGACGCCAGATTCTCACCCCTCTGCTGTTTCCACGAGACCTACCCTGGGCCACCTCCCACCACCAAAGCAAAGGAGTTTGCGCAACCAGGTTTTCTGCCTTCCTGTGGTGGTTTGGGGTTTCAGTGCCCCACGGAAGGGAGAAGTGAATAAATATGCTGCTCTGAGCTCCCTGTAGTAATTGCAGCTGAATATAACAGGGTGGGACCAAGTGACAATGCCTAAAGTAGATGAAATCTGGAACCTGTGGTAGTCCTTCCACATCAGCCGTGATTTTTTTCAGTAAGTCTCTCTCGCATGGTACTCTTAAATACCAAGTTCTCCCAAGTCATCACCAACACTTCCTCCCTCTACTCCATAAATTACATTATGTGGAAATATCACATCTGATGTGATAATGCAAAGACTTCTCTGAAATATTCTGGCTTGCCTACTTAAAGATATATTCAGACATGTATCGCATAAATACAGATGTCGGGATTTCTTTGACCGGGGGCTATAAATTAGAACAAGAAGAACTCAGCACCTTTAAGCTGATTTGGCATGTAATTATTGTTCTCTGAATTAATTTCATGCCTGCATTTAACTTGAACTATTGCACTTCCCAAAATTCTAGCATGTCTGTAGATTTTCTTCAATATACAAAGTTGCTATTAGTAGAAGTAGATTATCCCCTATCCACAAGAAGATTCACTGGACAGTGCCTATAGGCTAATTCTTCCAGCACAGCTGGCTGTGGGAAGTTTTCGGTTCTGGAATAAAAGCGGTTTTAATGCCAAATAACTACTTCACAGGACTATCAGAATCTCGCGAATCCGCATCTGCACGGGTAAAACATTCTCTTGCAAAATCTTTCACCATCTCCTGTTTAAAAAGACTTGCCCTTTTTTTTCTTTTTTTTTTCTTTTTTTTTTCTTTTTTTTTTCTTTTTTTT
>Ga0181612_107539_pt1 | contig 19869 bp, 15 predicted proteins | sample HoacroProtozoa21_FD_119630 | JGI IMG/M metagenome (GOLD analysis project Ga0181612, IMG submission 119630) | Hoatzin crop microbial communities from Cojedes, Venezuel. Combined Assembly of Gp0051906, Gp0051904, Gp0051908 | reverse complement strand
CAGATATTTGTAGGCATTTCTAAGGTCCCCTCGCAGCCTTCTCTTCTTCAGGCTGAACAAGCCCAGTTCCCTCAACCTCTCCTCGTAGGGGAGATGCTCCAGTCCCCTCACCATCCTCGTAGCCCTCCGCTGGACTCTCTCCAGTAGCTCTTCATCCTTCTTGAACTGGGGAGCCCAGAACTGGACACAGTACTCCCCTTGTGTGAATATTGGTTTGGCAACATCAATACCAGCTCTTCTAACAGAGTGTCAGCCCCAGGTGACAGCTCCACAGAGAGCCTCTACTCCACGCACGTCATTGTCCATAATCCTTTTTTGTAGGGCTGAGGTACAATTGCACATAATTATTTGCAAGGGCGTAAAACCTACCTGCAGTGCATGTGGTGCTTAATGCCAATATGCTGTGAATTTCTCAAATACTTGTACAATCATCTCTTGCTTTGTTTTCTTATCATCAGTATTTAATATTAGGACTGGCAAATGCGAAGCTTGCTCTCTTCCCCTAATTTGTTGCCACGCTTGGATTAAAGTGGGGTTTTTTCAAATAAATAAAAACTTAAATTGCATTTTATTTTCTTACCAGCTGCTAACTCTCTGAGACAGATTGGGAGATCAATTATCACAGCGGTGAATGAATCTAATTTTTCAATATAATTTACAGTAATTCCATATTCTCTGCCCAAGAAGCAAATAGTGCTGGCTTTTTTCCAAAAGTGAGCTTAGAAAGAACAACAGAAGCCTCACAAACAGCAGCACCACTAATATCCCAGCAAGGACTCCTGGTCTTCCAGTGGTTGTAATACTGTGCCAGAGGTAGGGAGTTGCAGTACTTGGGTGTTCTCAGAAGAAACTTCTGTGGCAAATTCAGCAGTTGACTTTGGGGAGGGAGATAACCACAGCTGAATTCTGAATGCTTCTGATTTTTTTTTTTTTTAATGGAGGATTATGGCTTTGGGCATTATGTTGTCTGGGCTCTACCCAACTCATACTTAGTGCAACAGGAACTCTTTGAACATCATTGAGCTCTGGACCGTAGTCCAAATGTCAGATTCATCCCTGTGTCTATCACTGCTTTTGTCTCAAGCATCCAAAAAGGGAGATATAGGGCACATTCTGTGTCTTCGTTACCACTGGGCCTGACTTCTGCAGGGGACGCTGGTCTTTAGCGTGGGGCCTACGCTCTAGAGCATGGGAATTACATGAGAAGGGTTGGCCAAGAAGCAGGCTGGCAAATCTGGTTCCAGGATGCCAGATCTTTCCGGGGTACTGCTTCAGTTATTGGTTCCTATGGAGACCGCTTAGCGTTTGTGTGGAGTCGTGCCCAAATCAATAGAGCCCAGTACAGTGGGGGAAATCTCCCGTACCTGTAGAACAGGTCTCCATCTGCATGTTGCTGGCCAGATCCCCCTGTGCTGCCTTCCAAGCACTCCTGGTGTGGCTGTGTCACGCGGTGCAGAGAGGCACTGCTGCAGGCTTAGTGGCACATGCTTGGGTCCAAGTGTACCTCTCAAATGTCACGTAGTCATTCGTAATCACGAGCAGTGTATTGACTAACGCTTAGTAGAAGGAATTGAGGCAACCCAGTTTCGTGGGGATGTCACTCTCATCTTCTCCCCGCCTCGGCAATGGAGGCAGCTCCTGGAAATCCATGGAAAAAAACTTAGTATACCTGCTCAAATTATAGTTTAATAGTAGAGCTCCTTGGATTGCAGTCAGGACAGCACCATTTGGCAAGGGAGGCCAGCACCATAAGCAGTTTCTGAGCACTTGTGTCACTTATTGAGAAGTATGTTGTTTAGTGTGCACTTCAAATGTATTTAAATAATTAAAATGAATGAAATGCATAAGTTACAGGGGTGGGGGGGGACAACACACACACACACACCCACCCCAAAAGAGACTGCAACACTTCTATTCATTTAAAAGCTCAGTAACTAAATCTCACTTTAGATCTACCAGGAATACAAATAGTGCAATTAATTGGCAGTAGTTCAGAAGTCCTCCATTTCAAAAGCCCCGGAACTTTCAGATTGGAAACAGTTAATCTCTTAATGTCAACAATGGTTCTACACATGGCCTAAGATGCAAAGAAGTGGGGAAAGGATTTTGTTTACTTTTCCCATGTTATTTATGGCTTGTCTTTGCATAGTGACAGCACGTTGTTGTATGTTGCTTTAAAAATTCCTTCCAAAAGCTGATCAGATTGGTTTCTCCCTCTTCCATTAATGCACAAAACAAGAAAGGATTGTATTTTTTCAGTGCAAAGTGGACCCTGAATATAGTAACTATTTAAGCTGTAGCACAAACACTTGAAGTTCTCGGAACAAAATAGCATGAAAGAGGTCACTTTACAAGTCACAGATTTTTCTTTTTTTGCTTGTTCTGTCTTTTTTCTGTTTTTCTACAATCACCATTGTCCTTTGCAGTGTCTATGACTTTTCCATGTTAGAATTGAGACCTCTAGTCTCCAAATGACAAGTTCAAATAAGGTAAATGCCACACCCTGCTTTTTCTGCAATTTTGGGGACGTGCTGTTTCAATTCTGCAATACATGGAAGGAGCAATACCTCTTGACTTCACAGTACTCTTTTGGCAGAGGTACCAAGTGCTTTTGAACATGCATGGATTGCACAATGTAATGCATAACAGGAGACACAGAACAATATTTCAGTGGCTGAAATTTCAGCAATAGATATGGTAGTTGGTGTGTTACTAAATCCGTTTAAATGTGAGTACGGATGTGAAATACTGTGGTTGAGACACAAAACAAGTACAAGGCTCTGTATGACTTTGGGCAAGTCACTTCCCTTGGTAGCAAAATGCAGCAGTGCCGCCCTTTTTGTCTATGTAGTTTGGAAGCTGGTTGGGACAGACTTGCCTGTTATGTGCATGTAATGCACAGTGAGGTCCTGGAATTGTTTGTGTTCTGTTGGAGCTGCTCTACCATAAATAACAGTGGTAGCTGAATTGGCCAAAAGAGAGACTGTTGCTCTCATATTTAGAGTAGGAGCTTGGTCAATGCGATGTACTTCCCTGGAGCCTATGGAAGTCAGCACAGTTAATATTTGTTCTTTGTGTTAGCAAAAGTAGGACCTGCCCACGCTGTTGGGTGTTTGGGGATCTGCATAGACTCCACCACATTGTGACATTTGCAAAAGACTTGATTGTTTGCACCTCTGAGCATTTAGGCTTATAAATATTTATTAACCTGTTCTCAGACATGTATCACAGTGAAGGCCTAAGTGACCTTCCCGGTGGCTATGGCTGGGGAAGAGGGGAACCCCTTCCATGAAATAGCTGGAAAGGCACAGGATTTATAGCCACAGATACTTTAGTAACATCCAACGTACTGTGGAGCAGGAGAGCCAGAGGAAACAGTAAGGGTCGGAAAATGGGAGACAAGGGACTGCTGAGAGCAGGAATAGTTCTGAGATCAGATGGCAGCACACCCAGGCCGAAACTCACTTGCTGAGCTCTGCCACTTCAGGCCTGCGTGGGCTTTGAATTGCTTTTTAGTGCCTCTTCATTAAGGCGGATTGTCTTTGCAGCCTTTAGAGCGGGAGAAGCTCTGTTCACTTCACCTTCATAAGAATTGTGTTGGTTAGCCGCTGGTACTGACTAATGGGGGTGTTTTATTTGGTTTCAGCTATGTAGTTTTAACACAAAGTCCTTATTTTAAACCTCCTGGATGGCTGCAAGGGATTATTTCCTTTGCCTGAAGTAAGCAGTTATTGATGAAATGAAAGGTTGGGAAGTGTTTTTGCTAGCGTTGTGACATGTGGACTATAAAGACGGGGGTGGTCCGGGTGCTGTGTAAAGCACTTGTGTGGGAAACGATGTCCTGGGCACCAGTGGCACAGAGATGTGTGGGAGGTAGAGAGGGAGCCTCGCTGCACGGAGGAGCTGTGTCTCAACCTGACCTGAGAGGATCTGGGGAAGTGGTGGACAGGGCAGAAGAAATGTGCTTAATTTGTAGAGAAAGGAGAAATTAACCCAGATGTCTGGAGGGAAGTGTTTATTAACTTCTCAGCATAGCAGTCAGCATCCTTCCATCTGGTGTGCCCTGGGTTAAAACATCAGGGCCCGGGGGGCACACTGGCATGTGTGCCAAATTAGACTAAAAGAAGTGTCCACCTACGCTTTAGGGTAACGAAGATCATGAAGAATGAGATATATAGAGGAAACAGGAAGCCTTCTCACAAGGTAACTATTGATTATTTAACGAGCTGATAAATAACAGGCTACAGAATAATTGCACTTTTGAGCTTCTTTGGCCTGAGCCAATAGCTCTTTCTCAAAGCAGGCACAGGACTGCAGGCACAGGCTGCACGAACAGGTTGTGTGCAGTCCCCAGTCACCCAGCCTCAGCATCTGGTCCCAGGAGAGCACCTTTGGATCGGTCACACTGCGTAAGAAGGTTGCCTGCCCCAAAGTGTGAAAATCAAAACCCTGCTGAGCTATTGTCTTCAACAGATTTCTGTATAAATAGCTATTTCTCAGTTCTGTGTTGAACTATGGGTCTGTTTCTGTTGACAGTATTTCTAGGGCTCTGTAGTGACACATTTATTCACCCCTCTCTGTTCTAGCTATTACTGGAACCATACTCTGTGCCTCAGGGTTTCTGAGCACCAGTTTCAATGGTGCTAAATCATGGGGCCCCAATTCGTTGTATCTTCAGAACAGTTCCCATGTAACCTGCTTATATGGCACATAAGCAGGAACTTGAGAATAATATTGCTTTAGAAATCCCAAATACATGAAGAAGAGAATATACCATCGAGCTGAGGTTGTTGAAATGCCCTCATTATTGCTAACGACTAGGATTGCATTACCAGGGATGCATTCGTATGTCTGTCGTTCTTTTTTTTTTTTTTAACTTGGGCGCTGCAGTTAATGCTCAATATCAGAGGTCTGTCCTCACGTGTATTGTGGCTGCAAAGTTTGAAGTCTGACATGAGACATCCAGAGGAGGATCACTTTGAACCTGGACCCGAGGAAAGTGCATCTATCTTTGGTGACACTGAAGTGGTGGCCAGTAACTCTCATGTATATTCCAGTGTGAGTTTGTGCTGCTTGGGACTACTTCCTTGAACAATTTTCCTCCTGTTGGTTATTTGAACCTTAGACTTTAGTTGAGGGGTAGGAATTGGAACAGAATTGTTAAAAACAAAAAGTAGGAATCAAAAAATATATAGACAACACATAGCTAGTAGAGATTGCAGAAACATTTTGATGTTCATATGCTAATTGCATCCCACTTCCTTACAAACTGCAATCACTTCATTGTTTTTGTGCTGTGTGCTTTTTGAAAAGATTTCATTGAAGCTTCCTTAATGAGGCAGACAGAGAATGAGAGGTATGTTATGGATGGAAATTTTTTCTGGATGCTCCGTGTTAGTTCTTTAGTGATTTTCATCTTAGCAAACTTGTTCTCTTTACAGGCAAAAACCAAAATTGGTTTAATTGAGAGACTAGCCACTTCCAAACTGGCATCCTAGAAACAGGCTGTGTGCTCCTTCTGCTGTGTGCCTGGACTGAGCAATTGCTCAGGGAGTTTGTGTGGGTACAGCTGCATTCCTGAGCTGTTGCTCTCCCTCCTGGGATGCAGAAGGTCTTGCTTTCTCTGAGAAGAGCTTACAGGAGATGCCCCAGCAAACCCAAGGCCTCTGGAAGACAGTGCATGTCCTGCAGCAAGTGCTCCGCAAGTGTTGCTGCTGGATAATGCAGGTTTGCATCCCCGCAGTGTAGAGCCCAAGCCAGGCTTATAGTTTATTGGTGTAATCCTTATGTGCTTTAGTTTTGTGAATGCTGCTGGAGCCCAGAGAGCTGCTGCAAAAACTGGTGTGGCTAGATGTATGCTGGAAGGAGTCCTTGGTGCTGTTAATTACAATGGCTATAGGCTATTTCTCAAGTCATAGAATCATAGAGTCTTTGCATATGCAGGCAGTGACCCTGTGGGCAGCAGTGGAACTCAGCAGCAACATAAAAAGCCTTTTATTTTCCCTTCTAAATGTGGCACTGCAATAAAAATAAAAGTTTTTAATAAATGAGAAGCAAATGAAGTTGTTGCCAGGGAAGGGTGAACATCATCGAGGTGGTTTCCGTTTTGTCTGTCTTGGTTTTATTTATTTCTTTTGTTATACTGCTATTAGGGGAGACAGTTCATTTTAATTGTGAAAAATATAAGCATACCTTGGTAAGGATGGTTTAGCTGGAGTATGAGTAGACCTAAATCTCTAGCAGGGGCATGATGAGAACCTCAGTATTTCCAGAATGGCAGCAGAGTTTGAACTGCCTGCCTGCCACAGCTCTCTCCATTCTGTCGTTTGTAATGTCAGCTGATAAAATTGAAATGACAAGTCTATATTTCTTGCCCATACAGCAAGAAAATGTGTAAGACATTTGGAATCTCGTAGGATTTCCAGACCAAAATGTTTTCATAGTAAGTAGCTACAGTTTCTGAAATTAGCCTGCATTGAGAGTGAATTCATAACAGAGCACCCTTTTTCCTAATTTTAGCACATGCATTTTGGGAAATGATGCCACAGAGTCTGTGGAAGTCTGAAATTTTAGGGCCAGAATGAACTACAAGATTATCTCATCTGACAGCTAGCATAATGCAGCATTCAGCAATTACTGCATTAGGATGGTGCCTCGTGCCCCATCCAGCAAATCTTCCACTGATGCAGGCAGTGATTTAGAGACTCTGTGTGAAGACAAGTCAGCCATGTTCCTAGCTGAGATGTTTACAGTAGTTAATCACTTCTCATGCTTTTCCAAAGCCTTTGGGATGCAGCTATCTGTTGGGAATGAAGGTAGCCCTTCTTGCTGTGTAATGGGCAGGTAGAAACACAACAGGACGGCCAGAGGAGACGCTTCCTACTTGAAGCATAGCCATATGACAAGTTTAGTTGCAACTCCTGATGCAGAATAATAGTCTGTGGTGAATCTCATCTTTTGTCCTGTTTGAAGAAGAAGGAAAAAAAAAAAACACCCTTGAAAGATTCTGTTGTTCCTGTATGAAAATAATGCATTTGAGTATGACAAATCACATCCCACTCAGCCAAGTCAAAGCCTTTGTACTCATTAGCTTTCTGCTTGTTCCATTCCTTTTGATGCACCTGGCTTCCACCTCCACTCCTGCTAACATGCTTTCTGTTTTCCCTTGTTGAACCACATTTTCTTCTGGAGTTAGACAGGCATTGCTGTGTTTAAAGAACATAAACTTTTAATTTGATGGCATTATCAGCTGAAGACAGGTTCCTTTTGTTCGTGTTTCTCTGCTTAGACACTTGCCAAGACAAATTGAAGTATAAAAATAGCTGTCCTTGTTTAAGCAATTATATTTAATAAGGCTCAGAGGAAGTGTGTTCTAGGAAATACAAGAGGATAAGAATTGAAGGACTCCTGTCACTTTTGTCCTGGCATTGTTACTGATTTGTCCTTTGGCTTTGACTGTGGCAGAACAAGGAATTCGTCACTGGTCTGTGGGGGTGTGTGCCTATACTGCTGTGTGTGAGCCCATCCAGCCCAGTGGAGAAGACCTTGAGGATGGCTTGATCTCTTCTTAGTGACTCTTCCAACATTTGAGCATGTATCAGTGCTGAACTGTTAATGTTGAAATAGGTGATGATATTAAGTTGCATATAAGTTGCAGAGACAACAATTTTTTAACAGGCTTGATACTGTCGTACTCAGATGAAACAAGTGACAGGTCTGAATGCTTTGGTTTTCTAGCCGCTGCAGCAGAGTTACTGAAGTTGTTTTTATCCTGTTCTCATCTGTATTAAGACTGTAATGTCCTGAGGACAGGGGATTGTTGCTCTAAGCCTGTAGGAAGCATAATGGGACCCAATCTCAGTTGCAATGTCTAGTCATTACTGTAATAGACATAATTGGAGGGGGACTTTAGCCATCTGCGAGAGAACACTCGTACACAGAGGCAAGAAAGAGTCGGATCGTGGCTGGGGCTTTAAGGACCTCTTGGATTAATAACATCCTATGAAATAAATAAAAGCACATTCCTTATGGTCCTGAGATTTCTCAGCAGTGTTTCAGATCAAGTCCCCAGTTACATCAAAAGCTTCTCCAGCACTTAACATTCTGCAAAACTGTACACATTTTCCCTTAGATGATATCAAGAAAAGTGACTGCTGTTTGCTACTTGTGCAACCAAGAAAAAGCCATTTCCACAGTTTAACAGCTCAACTAAAACAGGAGCAGTGACCATACCAACAACAGGCGCACACAAACAGCCCAGCCACTTCAACTGTGGAAACTGATCAATTAAAATTGATTCTTCCAGAACGATGGCAAATAAACCCCCACATTTTCTAGGCTCTCTGCACAAAGCTTATTGTAATGTCATGTAAAATATTTATGCCAAATTCATTTGGAAGCTGGAACTTACGTTATCCACAAATGACTTCAATGAAACCTGTTCAAAAAACGTTTTTCTTTTAGCAGAGAAGTGCTTTGCTGTTTTCAGTGTTCTGAGGTTTGAATACACACCCCTTCTCTTTATAATTTTATCTATCCAGGGACAATTTGCATTTCAGGGAATGGTGTTTAAATTTTTAATTTGTTGTCTGTTTGGGAAATCTGTCATCTTGATTTCTGTTTTCTGTGTGTTTTTTCTGCCTGATAAATCTATTTTTCTTTCTTTTTTAAAAGAGAGGAAATACAAATATTCCATTTAAAGTCTCAAATTGGGGAATGAGCTTTGAATTTCCAGGTCCTCTGCCATAGACTCCCTGGGTTTTCTTAGGCCAATCTAGCTGCTTTTTGAAACTTGGCTGCACTTCATTATCACCAGATGTGAACATCTTTTAGAGTTCAGTGAAATTATCCTCACTGTACTGCCTGTGGATGAGAAGTATTATCTTCATTTTATAGTTAGAGGAACTGAGAGGATTCAGGGCCCACCTATACAAGGACATAAAGGTATCCTTATAACAAAGATGATTCCTGCATTAGCTTCAATCTTGCTGACACAGGTGATAAGGCTGTGCTGGGTATTGTTTGGTCTAAATTTATTGACTAAGAGGTTAGATTTTTCTACTAATTCTTGAATTATAATAGGTTGACTTTTCTGTCTTTGCTACTTGTTCTCCACTGCTGAGTTAGATGGGCTGTTGTGGGCTGGCAGACCAGTGGTGTCCAGATCTGCAAGGCTGCTTTCCAGGAAGATTTCCTAAAGGAACAAGGCTTTGCAGCGTTGTGCATTGTATTGTTATATCAATTCTGGTACCTACTGAAGACCCTCCTGCCCGAGTTTCATGAAAATGTGTAACTGAATGTTGGAGACATAACGAAATTACTTTTTACAATTACAAGAGAGCGAGCCAAATTCTTAAACTTCCCATTTCATGACAATCAGCTGGCCAGTCAGCCTGCATATAGCTCCAGCCTAACCAGGGCACCGGCCTTTCCTCACTCGGTGTCACTGGGAGTAATTTGTGATTGCTGCTGTGGGAAGATGAGGGGAAATGAGACAGACCAGCAAGAAACCAGGTTGTGTTTTTCCTCCGCTTCTGGGAACAGCTTGCTTTGAGTGGAAGTCTCCTGCCAGCCCCAGACGTGCAGCTGAGTAATTCAGTTAGCAGTAGCTGTCCTGTGATGCTTTCTCCTCGCACAGACCATTTTCAGGGACACAAGGTGATGACAGAAACTTTTATCCATGTTTGTTTCTTGGGGCTGTTGTTGCTGCTTTCTGGAAAAGTCTTGGGTTTTTGTTTTTGCTAGCATAGGTCTTTTACTGTCTTGACTCACCCTTTAAGAAACCTTTTTAAATGGCACAACATAATGAGCTGATTCACTGGTGGAATTTCTTTCCTTTCACTGAAAGCACTCGCCTTCATCAAAGAGGAGGATTAGGTTGCACCTTAAAAGGCCCTTTTTGCATCCCCCAAAAGTCTTTGTGGTGGGAGGATGCTGCTGCAGTGATAAATGTGCTACTTTCATTATTTTAATAATTAAAAATGCACTTTAAAAAATCCTTCTGCTCACGCTATAGAAAGGTCTATTGCATTTATTCTAGCCTCTCACGGATCCTTAAGGTTTTATGGGAGCTTTAAAGCAGAAATAAAGATCCTTTTTATATTCAAAAAACAGATGTCTTTCAAACTGCCATCCTATTGCACACAACTGTAGCTATTTTCTCTTTAAGATGTTGCATCTGGACCACAGTCTTTTGCCTTTCCTTTTCTAGAGATGTGCAGGTTTAGGGCAGAAGAAATCTCCTGCTCTTTTCCCAACCCTTTAAACGCTAGACATGTAGTCAGCACAGTGTTTGGAAACCCAGAGGTGGGTGATGCTCTGTTACATAGAAATAAATGCTATATATAGGGCTGTGCCTGCATTTGTGTGAGGCCGGGGCAAGGGAGCATTAAAGATCGGAGCAGATGGCCCCGTGTGCTTGTTGTCCCTGTCACATGCTGTGGCCTGGGCTGTGGGAGTTGCGCAGTAGAAGGGCAGCCTGAGTCTAAAAGCAGTAGCTCAGCCTGTCCCCCTGCCCCAGATGTGCAAACTGGATGGCTCCAGCTTGGAGCATCTCTTGGTATTTATTGCCTTTCCGTACCTGCAGACTTACTCTCAGGTACGGAAAAGCATCCATGGGAATCTCTATTGCGAAGATGGACTCGTAGCCTGAAGCAGAGGGGTCTGCCTCTCTCTTCCTCCTCACATCCTGCGTAAAAGGCACCTAGGTGACATGTTGTGGTCTAGTTGAGAAGCAGGTTGAATTTTAGTATACTTATGAACTTACAACATAGCTGCAGCAAATATCCCTTTCCTTCCATTTTCCCTCTGTAAAATGAAGATAATACTGTTCTGTTACCAAATGGCAGCTCCTAAAGAAGCTAACAAGTCCTGCAAAGTATCCAGATTCATGTGGTTTTGTTTCTGAAATTATCCTGGCACTGGAGGGAGAGGGGGTAACTATGACTACTGAAGTAGTAGGCATGGCACAGCTCTGTCTTGACTGCTTGATCGGACTGCAGAATATCAAAGGATAAGAAAATCCAATGAATTAAAAGGGAAGTTCTGTTCTGCGGAGTCATTATAGCAGAATAATGTGTATGCAGTTATTTATGTTTGAGATTCACCCAAGAAATCTCCCAGAGAAATAGAACTGATGCATCTGGGCTGTTCGGGATATATATTTGTTTACGTTATTACTTTTTGGCAGTGAATGTCTTCCAAAGGAAATAAATACAGGAAGGTATTAGATGAGAAGAATTGGTGACTTTTTTACTTTTTTTTTTTTTTAGGATCCGCTTTCCTCCGACTTTGCTTCTTTGTGTTTGTATGCTATCTTGTTTTGTGAGCTCTGTTTCATTTATAATGAAGTTTCAAGTTTGATTGGCAGCTGAGGACAGTTTGCAGCACATCAGCTGCAGCATAAAGGCACTGTGATGAATGGTTTAGGAAAACAGAAGGAAAGAAGAGCACCCATTTCACTAATGGGGTAGGTTTGATGAAGTCACTTCGATTTTGTTTTGTTACCTTCCCTCTACTACGAATGAGCAGGTTTGGAGTGAGGGGTTTCCAGTGTGCATCGCCGCTGTCAGCATGAGCCCAGCTCTGCCGAGCAGCGGTGCCGTAGCCATTGTGCTGCTGTGACCTGCAACGCTTTTGGAACCTTCAGCTTCTTCATCCCAGCCCTCCGTCCAGTTTTCTTTCCATGCACATTGAACTGATCTTCAAGCACGGGGCATGTATTTATGGGGCTCCCCATTAAGCTGATTCTGCCATTTGACTTCCAAAGTATACTGGAAAAGTCCCTGCAGCCCAGTACAGCAGTAGTGGGAGTGCAGACAGGCTGGTAAGTTGAATTGCTAAAGGAATCTGATATAAATCAAGGCAGGTAGTTAAAATGGAGGAGAAATGAAAAGGGACTTCTTTATTACTACAAACTTTAAGTTAGTTTTCAGCAGCTGAACTGGGAATAAGGAATGCAATGTGCTATACTATAGTCTCTTAAGAAAAAGGATGTGGATGAAATCCCTCCTGAGCAAAATAATGAGGTTAATGAGGATAGCTGTGCCTCCCCAATTAGGGAACACGGGAGGCCAGCATATTACTGTCTTGGCAGATGATGCTATGATGTCCAGCTGGGGCTGATGGTTTTAAAAGTTATAATAAGCAAGCAGATCAAAATGCGTCTGTGTAGTAAATAAAATACATGCCAATGCGTGGAGGGGGATTTGCAGGTGAACTGTTCTGTGCAAAATTATATGCTAAAGGTACCCATTGCCTAAAAAAGGGCAAAATTCTGCAGTCTACAGCTATGGTTCTTGTGCTTCTCTGGAAAACTTGGATGATCCTCTCCACCTATGGGTGGTGGGGAATATTTACCAAGGCAGTTTGATAGGTGGTGTAATTTGGTAAAATGATATTATTTTGTTCTCAAAGAAAAAGGCAATGAGACTTGGGCTACAGCTGCGCTGTGAGGCAGCAGTGAGAAGCTTTGATTCGGGGTCTCTAAATTACACCAGCTGTACATGCCTTTGACCTGTGTGCAGCCAAGCCTGGGCAAAAGATGCTTTCTTCCCAGGTCTGCCATACTGTGCAGCTGTACAGCACCTCCAGCTTCCTCTCCTTCTCACAACTGTGTCTGCTCCTGAACTTCAGGAAGAGCTCAGATGGGGGACCTCAGGCAGAGAGATGAAATAACAGAGGATTTGACTAATGAGTTTTGTGTGAGTGTGGACTCGAATAAGACTTTGAGGTTAGTCTCTAACACTGCTAACAAGCTCAGAGGGGCAAGAATAGATCTTCTACCCTGTTGGGTCTTTGTTTAGACTTTAGCCTTTGGAGCAGAGCGTTGCTCTGTATTTGTGGATACAAAGGTGTTAACATATCGTATTAAGGACATCTAAAGTAAAAAAGCATACAACCTTAATCTTCAGATATTTACAGTATATCACTTTCCTTAGCTCTTTTTCTTGATCTGTTTAGTGTCTGATTTATTTAATGAAAGAGGATTCAATGTTTCATTTGTAATGAATATGCTTGAAATAATCTCCTGGAGAAGACAGACAACTGTTCATTTTCTGAAAGACACACCACACTGCATCCTACGCCAGCTCATCGTAGGAGGCAGAGGTAGGGGCCAGGAAAGTTCTATGTCAAAATCTAAAATGGAGCAAGCATCTAGATTCTGGGAGATCTCTCTTTTAACATTTTTATTTCCAAAAAGCACAAGAGATCAAATTTTTTTTTTTCCTTGAACTTTACAGTAAAAACTAGAATCTTGCTGTTGGAATATTTTTAGCTGTCAATGTTGCAGGGAATAGCACTGTCTGATCTCAAGATGTTTGGCAGGCATCTTTTTTACCTTTGAAAAATCTGGGTAGAATGTGGTCTTTATTACACTGGTATGAATCCAGGAGATGCAGATTGAAATTTTTGTTTTTGCACTAAGACACTTCCTTGCAGTGCAAGAAATGCAAATGCAATCATACAGCTTTACCCCTCACCTCCAAAACAAACAATAATCAAAGTGGCTCTTAGAGGCTGACATACAACAAAAACCCAAGAAAATAAATGAACCTGACCAAGGCAGTAACTAATCCAAATTACATGCAAAATAACTCCCAACCCTCAACATCTCACCCCACCCCCAAAAAAACCAACCAAACAAAACCCATCCCAAACTGCATCCCCACCACCGCTGCCAACAAAAAGTCACATAATGGCATAATTTTAGTTTGATTTAGGCTTTATGATTTCTGCATCTTTGTGAATCTCATCAATGTGGTTTTTAAAAATGGTCTCTTTTTGTGTTCCTTGTGATGTGATATAGAGAACGTTGAAAGCAGTTGTAAGGAAAAAGGAGTCATCATTTTTGATAAATTATGTACTATGGTCACAGTAAGGAGCAGCTCACTCTGTCCTTCCTCTCTTAGGACTTAAACACAACAAGAAAACAAGATTTTAAGCTTTTGAACATTGAATCAGTGACAGAGACAGTACATGGACATTTTAAAGTGACATTAAGGTCACTAAATATTCATTCTTAGAGGAAGGGTCATACTGACATGGCACTTACTGATTTATTTTTTTCCCCTAACCCAGAGGCTCTCTTTCCCTTGTGTGTTTGTACATACCATATTCTAGTTTTCTCTTTTCCTTGTGCTTCAACCTATTGCTGTTTTTAGGCAATTAAGTCATATAATCATAGAATGGCCAAAGGCGTATGAAAGTTTCACGGTGCAGCCCTGTAAACGAGAGCCCGTGGTGCCCAGGGATGCCCCTTCCTTGAGCTGCAGCCTGACCTGCAGCCTTCGGGGAACTTGGCTCAGGGGCTCATCAGCAAAAACGTCTGCGTCTCTACATGTGTAGACATGGCTAATCCCAGGAAGAGATTTGTGATTAACAGTGGTCTGAGTCTTGGAGCTAGACCTTAACTGATGTAAATCACTAAATCTTCATTGAAATCAGCTGAAACAGAAGGGTTTGGAACAACAGCTCCAAGTAGGACTTGAAAGGCTAGAAATGGCTCTGGGGGATGGAGAAGGCAAAGGCTGGGGCTATGGAGGATCAGCCAGGAAATGCTAAGCACGGTTAAGGCACTAGATGAGCGTTGGGCTGAGACCTGGACGCTGTGCCTGATGTTAGAGCTGTCAGTGGGTACACTGCAACCCATCACTAGTTGGCTGAATCTTAGCTGTGTGTACAGGTGTGAGTTGGAGGGGTCAGCTCTTGCGAAGATCTGGGGCTCTGCTGGGGGTCTAGGCAGACCCACAAGTCATCAGCCCTGCTCCTCGCTGTGAGCAGGGCTCCAGCCATGGGCTGCTTTTAGATGGGCTTCCATTTTCAAAGTGCCGGTGTAGCACTTTATCTTCTCCTGCTGAGACACCCGGTTTCTCTATTAGCTCGATAATTACTCACCAAAGTTCCTGTTTTCATAGCAGTGATAACAGTTGTTAATCACATGCTGTGCTAGGATTATACCTCCTCTGCCAATCCCATGCATTATTCTGAAAACTTGACACGCACCAGCCAAGGAAGTTTATTAATGCAACTGCAGCAAGTCATTAAGCTTTACTTATGGTGGGCGTTAAGTGTGTAAAGATGGAAGTCACGTTGAAAGCTGTCTAATGGGGAATCACAACAGTCTTACGGACAGCAAGTTCATTCTCGTGTTTTTCATCTGGGGACAGGATCACAGCTGGCAGAGAAATAGCATGAAAGTGGCCATAAAGAAGAGAGAGTAGCAAGCAGCAGAGGAGCAAAAAGACAATACTGGGTTGTTGATAAATTCCTGAAACTGCGGGGAGTGCTAGTCTTGGGCCATGAGGAAAAGCGTTAATGCTACATAGACTGGATGGGGGTTTCTGAACCAGAAGACTAAACTGATACAATTAGTGCAACGGCAAATGAGCTGATGCTGCAGAAACCAGTAGGACTTAGAACATCCTCTAAAAATAGCTCTGGCATAAGTCAGTTTGTGTCAAGCAAAGTAACAATAGAGTAACTCTCTGCAGTCTGGCCATCTATTACCAGCTGAGGAAAGAAAGGAAGACTACACGACAAATACCTAGCCTATCTGTTTATAGGAAGGAAAAATTCATAGGAAGTCTTCTTGTGCTTATATGGGAAGCATCTCTTTCTGTTTCACCAGCATAAGACAGAGAAATGATTTCTGCCTAACTTGCATCTGCCTATGCATAAAACCAATTTAAAACACCTAATTGTCAGCACAGTGATGGTGGTGGTAGGAGTATCGCATACTGCCCCTGAATATACACATGCCATGTGATGGTCGGTATTGAAACACTGAGTTTGAGATACTTTGAAATAAGCAATACTGAACAATAACACAGTAAAACGTAGGGGAAACAGGGCTGAAAGGTCTGTAAAGTTCAAATCATAAATGGGAAAAGAAACTTGTAAGAGTCTCGCAAAAAAATGTCAGCAAAATGTAAGGTATGGGGAACAGACACTTCAATTCTCACCTACTTAATACAGATGGTAGTCTTTGTTGACAGTCCTTTTAGTGCCCAGTCTTTAACAGCTTTGCCTGGCAGGCAGGGAAATACCACACAGGAAAATGTTAGCCAAAATATAACTTAGTATCTAAAAAGTCTTCCAATGGGAGGTCAAAGCTAATTTCACAGGTGGGATACATTCACTAGACCTGCACTGGTTATAGACCTAGCCCATATGTATCTATATCTAATGTAGATTTAGATCTCTACAATTCGGTTAAATCTGGTCTTCACTAACCTACAACGCTCTGAAGGATTTCTTGGGCAGCCTGATTTTTCTGTTCAGGTAGCTGAAATGTGGTGTGGTGCTGATAAATCTCTGGTAGGCATCCAGATTACATGGATGGTTTGGAGATGCGGAAGAATAAATGATTCAGGTGAGTGTTTAATCAATTAGGGAAAGTTGCTGCTGTGGAAAACAGGGGTTTATTATTTATTTCTGAACCCCGGAAGGAATATCCGGAGTAGATCAGATCCGGCTCTGAAAAGACAACACGGACTGTTTGTTGAGTGCTTAAATTGAACTCGGCAGCAAAGGGCATTCCCCTTCAGTTTCCCGTGTTCCTTGTCCTTTAAACAGCAACAGCACAACAAACTCTCCAGTCCCCCAGGGTGTCTTCCCTTGAAAACCTGTGGGGGGGAAAAAAGCCTGGGGAAAGCAGGCTTTTGTCCCGCGTGCAGCAGAGCAAGGCTTCGTTCTTGTTAGGTGGTCCGTGGACTGCCCCAGTGAGCAATGCGCTGCGTGAATGGGGCACTGCGTGGTGATGGGCTGTGCTGGAGGGTGCTGGCTGAACTTTCTTTTCTGTTTATCCAAAGCAAAATGGGGGGGGGGGGGGGGGGCGGGGGGGGAGGGGGCGGGTCGGGACGGGCCGTCGCCGCGGGGTGGGCGGGAGGTGGCGGGCGAAGCTCTCCCCGGCCTTGCCAGCCAGTTCCCGGGGGGGTACTGCGCGTGGAGGGGGCAGCTGACCATCCCTGGGGTACCTCGGGGTGCACCCGGACCAGGCTGTCCCCCCTGCTCCCTCGATGCCACCCAGGCGCTGCAGTGATGGTCACTGGGAGGGTGCTGCTGCCCCGGCGTGATGGTGAGCTGTGGCAGGAAGGCCACAACTCCAGCTCTCCCTGCCCCGGCAGACCACGGAGCCCACAGCCATGCCTGAGCCAGGTCCGTTGCCTTTGTCCCACATCTGCGTGAGAGATGGAGAAACTGCAGCATCTTACTGCAGAGCCAGCGCCAGCTGGGGCTTGGGGTCCTGCTGAATGGCTCCCCATCTCCTAGGTGCACGCTCACAGGGGAAATGTTCCCCTGCTGAGAAAGCTGCTTTGGGATCTGACCTGGGTCCGAGATTTCAGATCCATCCTCTTTGCCCAGCACGGTTGTTTAAGTACATGGCAGGCTGGATGCCAGCGGTGGTGTCAGGGTGATGTCCTCCATTCCCTCTTCCCTGCAGGATGCAATACTTCTACTCACACCTCCCACGGCTACAACCTCTTCTGCAATCTCTGGAGGGATCTGGTGACCCAAACATTACCGCTGAGGTCTTAGGTGGCTGGGGCAGCCAGAGAACCTCCCTCCGAAGGGCTCGGGGCCGGCCGCTGCACACCACGCTCGGCTGCGGTTCCTGGAAGCTCCCACCCTCATTGAGCCCACGAGGCCGGTGGTTGTCGCCTGCAGCCACGTTGCTCACTGCTTTGTTGCAATCTTCTGGGCTCTGGTGTGGCCGGGATGGAGCAAGGAATGTAAACTGAACCTCCAAGCAGAACCACACTGGCCACCTTCTCCCCATTGCTCACAGCTCCCCATCAATGTGGGGCTGAGGGAAGGAGGTGAGAAGGCAGGTGGGAGCGGTGGGGCCAGGGAGAGTGATACTGAGCAGGGTAATGACCACAGTGAGATGGGGACAAGACTCCCAGAGCACAGGGATGTCAAGTCCTGGGGACCAGCCCGTCCCCTGCCCGCAGCCTGGGGGATGGCAGCTCCAGGGACAAGGACCCGTGCCTCATCCACCAGCTCACACGTGGCTGGAGACCAGTGGAGGAGGGAGGAGGGCTGGGGCTTGAACCCAAGGGTTTCACAGCTGTGGAGGGCACCAAATGAACCCAGTCTGTTTACCGGTAAGGAGCTGGGTTTGCTAGACAGACTGGGTGGGGTAGAGCTACTGTCTGAGCTCCAGAAGGGATTTTTAAGGAGGTGCTGCATGGGAAATTTTTTGTTAGGCTGGAGAAACGTGTGAGAAAGAGGCTAACGGAAAGGCAGGGCCCAGAGGAGAGCATTGCGCTGGGTGGAGGGTTTGGTGTCACTGTCCCTGGGCACCGGCTGTGCGAGGAGCTGGGGACACCAAGCGGGGTGGCAGCGACAGGTCCCTGCTCTTGGGCTGTGCTCCGGCTGGAGCTGGCCCAGATTGTGGGGATGGGGAACTGCTGTGAGGGCGATCAGGGGATCCTGGAGACCTTCTGCTGCTGGTTCTCCATCCTGCATCACTCACCTGGGGGCTGAAGTTCCCCTCGTGTGGGCTGTTCCACTCTAAAGGCGATGAGGGTGTGTTGCAGGCGCTGCCTGCCAGCGCGCTCCCCGGGGAGGCTGCGCGGCGTACGCACCAGCAGCCCCATTACCTGCCCGCTGAAAAATGTTGTTCAACTTGTGCATGGGAAGAGGCAGGCGGAGAGCAAGCTTGTCCCACACCGAGGGAAAGCTGGGAGAGGCTCCCGCTGGCTTTTAAGCAGCACCTCATTAATTTTTTAAATGCACCAGTGTCAAATTAACACACAAAAGAGCAGCGTGACTTTAAATGCAGGTTTCCGAGCTGCGTTTCATTTCCCTTTAATAAGATCATAGCGTTTGCTCGGCGGGCGGCAGAGAACCACGGAGGAGACCTGCGTGGTGGGGAGCATCGCCTGGGAGGGCGATGGCGGTGGGGAGCGGTTGTGCTCTCACCTCTCGTGACTCGGCGGTGCAGGCAGGGAGCTGGCAGAACCCCTGCCCGGGATCTGTGCTTTGGGGTGCTCGCCTAAGCCCCCCATTTGATGACACGGATCTGCTGGAGAAAATGCCCCAGAACCTCTCGTCTGCTCAGCCCTAGCAAAGCCAGGGCTGATCAAGCTGCTCTCGTCCAACGGAGGGAGAGAGGCTGGCAAACTCCAGCTATTTATTTATTCATGTGTGAAGCCACAGCACAAAGTCTGGCTCTCCCTCCTTCCGCTCTTCGTGCTGGGGCCGGTCACTGAACACTGAAGCGAAGGGCACTGTGGGCTCCCTGCTTGGCCCAGGAACCACAAATAAAAATATTGCTTTGCATTTAAAACAAAATAGAAGTTCCCAGGTAGGGGAGGCTCTTCACCTGGCTGCAGCGAAGCCAAGCAGCCCTCGGGCTGCTCGCAGCGTGGTGGAGCCCCTGCAGTGGGACCTGTCCCTGTCCCTGACTGCCCCATCCCCAGCTAATGACACTTGCGGACGTCCTCTCTCCCCGGCATTTAATGACAACCAGCTGCCGGCCCTGGCAGCGCGCAGTGCGGTCTTGGCATGCTGTAGCTAACGAGGGATGCTCGATTTTTCCAGCGCGGTGTCACATTTACAGCTTCTTGCGGGAGCTGGCGGGGCTCGAGGAGGGAAGGAGCGTGGGCAGACAGATGGGGCTGGACGGACAGTGCTGCCTGCTCCGGTTATTGTCTGGTCCTGCACCCTGTGGGTAAGCAGAAAGGGCCCTCAGCAGAAGTATTCCTCAGCTGGCATTGTGCTGAATATAGTGGGAAACTCTGAGTGGAGAGGGGGGAAGGTCCTGCCTTTCCCGCCAGAGCCGGAATGCTGATGCCTCAGCAATGCCATGGTGGCATCTCCCAGAGCAATGTGGAAGCAGGGTGATGGTGGGAGCTGGGCTCT
>Ga0181612_109379_pt1 | contig 19872 bp, 5 predicted proteins | sample HoacroProtozoa21_FD_119630 | JGI IMG/M metagenome (GOLD analysis project Ga0181612, IMG submission 119630) | Hoatzin crop microbial communities from Cojedes, Venezuel. Combined Assembly of Gp0051906, Gp0051904, Gp0051908 | reverse complement strand
TAGGCTCTTGTTCTCACAATCAGTTCGATGCCTTTACTTTTACACCTTCTTGCTTATATTTTAACCAGACACATTTGAAGCATACTACCACATCCTACTGAACACTCAATATCACCTTATATAGTAAATAGGCAGATATTACTTGCTTGGAAGCAGCCAAAGTACATGCAAATATTTTAACAGTACCAAATTGAGAACTAATGGCATGCATGACATGAGCATAACAGTTCTCACCCTACTTCTGTGAAAACATAACCTCTAGCTGGTCGCTGCCTGCCTCATCCACGCGGACCATGAGAACTCGCACTGTCATCTCATCTTCTGACACAGCCCGTTTGAATCAAGCTGCTGAGGCAGTTTGGGAACATAAAGCCCGCCAAAAAGCCTTTGCTATCAGGTGTACCTTCTGTGCACAAGCAGCTACGTCTCTGGGGCTGTCGAGACTTCACATTTTGCTATAATAAAAATTTATTCAAAATGTTAAACTAAAAAAAATTATTTAGCGAGAAATAAAAAATGCAGATTTCAAGGTTGTGAAGGCTAATGGAAGAAAGCCCTATATTCTCCAATGTCACAGACTCCAGTGAGCGAGGATTTTTCACGCACTCCCTCCCTTTTTATAGCCATACACACTTTTGTGACACAAAAGACTGAGATATGAGTGAACAATTGGGGTAATTAGTGACTGATGATTTACAGCAGATGACAGCTAATTTCTCCAGTTAAGAAGACTTCTATCAAATCTGTAGAAATATGCACTCAGATTAGACGTATTTCCAAGTGACTGCATCTCATTTCTCATTTGCATTTTGCCTCGAAGCTATTTTGGAACATCACAAGCTGTCCAGGGCATGCTGGTATATCCACATGTAACCGTAAGGAGCTTTCTAGTCTTCTTTACTACAAAGAACGTTTCATAAAATGCAGGGCAGATTCCAGATGCAGAGGTACCCTGTACAGAGTGGCCTGCAGAAGAACAGCAGCCAGGTGGTGTAGCAGTCCGGCAGGGAACGTCGGGCTCATTCCAGGCAGGTTTCTGCTGTGCAGAACCACCGATTTCTCAGTCAAAGCACGACACGTCTACTGTCATGGTCCCAAGCTAATGAAGAGTTCTGGTAATCGACTTCACGTCAGCAAAGGGGTATAGGAGCCCACCTCCAGCGCTCCTGCCAAGCTGCATACTGCTTTTAAGAAAAGGCTTTACAGTATTAGCTAATGTCCACTACACAAATCTCCCTCTGCGACCTAGCTCTGGAGAGGATTGTGAGGCTTTAAGTGCAAAAGCAGGAAAAGCTGGAATTGCCTACAGCGTATCCTCCACAGGTGAAAACCTGGATAAAACTGCAATGCCAACTTGGTGCTGCAGCGGACTTCTAAGACGACAGGAAATCTGTAAAAAAGAAGCAAACCAAAGCCCTACTATTTCAAGCAGCTACCTAAATCTTCCTATTTTAACTTCCAGATGAAAAAGCTTTTGGCTGCAGATAAAAATACCTACCCTAACTTTAGGAATCCCAGAACGGCCTTTACTGTTAAACTCATGCTTTAAACATCTCTGAGACACTGTCGCTGAACATAGCAAATAGGTTTACAAGTCTGTCACCCTGCATAAAGAAAGGAGGATAACGCTGCTTGAAGTCCACCCTTGCATGCTGCTCCCTTTCTTCTACCTGTTTCCGCCCTTCTCTCCAGTGCACCATAACCAGGACTTTCTGTGCCTCCTCACCCACGTCCTGATCTGGAGGGCACTATGATCTGCACAGCAGCCTCTCACACCCAAAGCATATTCCATTCCTCCTACCCTCTCTCCATTCTTATATTCACTCAGGGAACGGTCCCACCACGAGCACATCGATCTATGCAAGAACCCTACCACATGCATAATGTAAATGAATCAAAAGGTCTTGTTCAGAGGAGTTTTTTTTCCCACATCCTGACATGACCAGAGGGAGAATTTTTCCTGCAGATGAGGCTTGAGAGGGTATTACTACACACTGCCAACACAGGCTCCTAGAACCCTCTTCTGTTTTCTTCCATAACTACTTTAAGCAGCCATTGCAGTCCTCTGATCACGGACATTTTAAATCTGCTTATGGGTGGAAATGCCTTTCTGTCATTGCCCACTCCAGCATCTCCCACCAACTGAAAATACCCTTCCCTGAGCACAAAACAACACAACACTCCTCCTCTGCACATACACACGCACACGTGTGCATGCGTGCACCTCCCACAGAAATACTGTAAGCATTTGTATTTCATTCTGGGTCCTGGTCAAGCTGTGCTAGGAAATGATCAAGCATGGTCCCCTACTGCCGACGGCTGCTTTAGTTATTCTAAGCAGCGCATCTTTAAATTCATCTAGCTGACAAGGCAAGCGGCTTTGCATAGTTAATTAATAAGGCACACAGGTACTCAAAGATCTGTGTGGGGCACAAAGGCTTGTTAAGGAACCCAGGGCTTGCCCACAGCACTATTAGGGAAAAGAAACCAGCTTTGGAGTTATCACAGGAGATATTTAAATGCATCAGTCTAGCTTCTGAAGTATGACATAATAAAGAACATTCTGTGTTGTACAATAGCTCCATGGCTGATAGAGCAGCAAGATCTGTTTATAAAACCTTATACCTGCATGAGGGTGTGTACTTAGATGAGACTAGAGCACACTAAAGTAAGCATGACACCTATGGCTTCCCTAAAATTGGAAGGGGTCATTGTGTAGCCACCTGACTACAGCGATACCAGGAAATCCTCATAGCACAAACAGAGCTTGTCCTGTTTTATTTATAGTCTCTTTTATTCAGTGCAAGTCATAGCAATTTCTGAAGGTAAAACACCCTCCACAGCAACGGTTTTGGTTTTTGCCTAGCTGCATTGCTGCAGGACCTCTGCGAGCTGGACTACGGTAACAGGACAGTGCTGCACACTCTTAAGTGACACAGCCACGTTAGCGAGACCTGAATTCAACCCAGGCTTAAGCGACAGGACTGCTCTGTTCCCAGTCCTGACACTACATCACTGTTTAACCTCGGGTAACTTATTTGATCATGCAGAATTTCAGAGTCTGCATTAGCCTAATGAAGATAATAATAATCATGTGTGTCACAGATACAGTAGGGCTTGGTTATTACATTCTTGTGAAGTGCTTAGAAGAGCCCCAGATGAAAGGGAAATTAGGAGAAGGAAGATTAATTATAAGACATGCATTCCAAACAAAAAACAGACAGGAACATTTTTGTTGTTGCTGTTATTAGGAGAGAGACTCTCTCTGATTTAGGGCAGCTTTTGTTTCTATGTTGGTAAAGCAGAGCCATTTTAACCACTTTCCACGTTCAAACTTTATTTGTAGATTGTGGGCAGGTGATAAAGGCTGCTGAGCCTCTGATATTGCAAACATAAAGGCCTTTGATCAAAGGTCTGATTTCATAGTAACTGGCATCTGTGATATGACAAAGATGACAGGCCTGCCTGTGTTTTAACTGTTGCAAGGCAAAACACAGAATCAAAAATATTCTGCCACTCTGGAGGAAAGACTAGGAGTGAAGGAAAGGAAACACTTCTGTGGATAAACACACCACAATGAGCATAGCCACTGGTGTGAAATGGTGTAATGAAATTACATTAACGAGCACTTGGGAACTTAACAAGACTTTTGCAAACAGAAACATCTTTTCTGCAGTGCTTTTTATCTATGAAGTACTAACCATTTGTCACTTCGGTCAGTACCATTACCTGTTTTAAACACAGGGAAAGGGACACGGCGAGAGATGCAGCGATACATCTGAGCCCACGTATAACTGAGCAGCACAGCTCAGAGGCTCCAGCTCCCTACCTTTTCCCAAAGCCTCAGCCTGGACTACCATCCACTGGAACAGGCTTCCTCCGTTGCCAGAGACAAACCCTAGCTCTCCCTGCAGCATGCTAGGAGTGTTGGTTGCTGTACTTCAACATCATCCAGTGACAAACACAGTTCTAATTCTAACTTCATTGCGTGATTTCAAAGTGTTACCAAATTCCATGAACTATCCCTTGGGGCACTCAGTAATGAATTTCTTAAAAAAGTAGGTGAGTACAGGAACCTGGGAAAAAGTTGATAATTGCACATGCTTTCTAGGACGTAGAAAAACCTTTCCTTCACCTCGCACAGAAAGTTTTCTGCTTTTTAAAAAAAAATATTGTGGCATTGAACCCTTCATTTATCAAAAAATGAAACAGATTTTTTTTAAATTGCTGTCAGCAAGTCACCTACACTTTAATTTGTGATAATTAACAATGCAGTAGAAGAATAAGGAGACACTACAATACAGCTAGCTGAAGAGGGAGTTTGGGTTTCCCTCCCTTAACTATAAACAGTAAAAGGCTCTAAATCGTTAAGCTTCTGCTCATGACGGGTGCATTAGTTCCTTAATGACAGATGCACTTCAGAGCCAGGATAGCTAATCACAAGATCAAGAGTTAACCATAGCACACAGCTCATGGAAGCCCACATCTTTTTCAAAGAACAGCTTGGCAAGGTCCCACAAGCCAGTTCACAGCAAATTTATAGCAAAATGTTATTTCCTAAAAGCAGAGCTAATGATCCCTGTTTTCCTATGGCTTTATGTCTTCAGACAGAATTCTCCAAGCTTTTGCAGAGGTGGCAGATGTTCAAAATCTTTTGCCTTTGTGGTTTCTTTCCTATTAATAAACACTAAGCTCACATTACAGCAACTCCTTCATTTCCCTGGCTCCAAATTTCTACAAAACCTCTAGCACCACTGTATCTTTGAGAAGTCTTCCTTCTTCAAGTGTGGCCAAAACAGGCCAACTGATTAAAGTAGTAAGGGGTGAGAGGAATAAAGAATAACCTAGAGACTGACTTACAAAATACCCTCCGTTTAAAAGAAACTGTTTCCATTGCAATTCACGTCTTCGTTAAGGGAATTCTTGTTGAAGTTCTTTATTTTGGTCATAATGGCCACATTTTATTCCAGAGTGACTTTCCTGTTTCACAACAGCTGTACACATTACAGATTTGAAGCCAGCTGCAGTGGATTTTCTCACCTATACAGCAGCAAATCAGCAGTATTACTCCACTGTATCTATAAACTGGGAAATGCGTGCATCATCCCCTGCCAGTGACAACTCTTACTTCTGTTAGTCAACACTGTTAGCCTTTCAGTAAGATGAAACACCACACAACTCTGGTGAGAAACAGATCTAGCAAAATTTCTTGCAGAGATGTTTAATAACATGAAGTTTAATAGCTGGGCAATCAAATCTCACTTTTGGAATAGACAGTCGCTAACTTTCATTATCTCAGGATGTTTTTACGCGTGAAGTGGAAAACTGTTAGATCTTCAGATATAATCAACATTGGACATAGATGCGGCAGATAACGAATTATCACTGAAATAAAGCAAATAGTATCTATCTTTCCCTCCCTACCCACACCCTACTTTTGCACAGTAATATTTTAACAGCTGAAGAGACAGGGTCAGGAAGAAAACGCTCAGCCACCAAACTTGTACAGAACATAAAAGGCAGAGCTCCCTTTGAAGAAACATCCTGTTGGGGTCCTGTGAACATGCTTTCTCAGTGAATAGAGAGGAAAAAGAAAAGATCCATTTTAAAATTAAAAGGTGACCCATCCTCAATCTGAACAGTAATCCACACTCTTTGGTCCTGCACTTCAGCTACTGGTATTAAAGGTCCTTCTTTTGGAACACAGGTCAATCCTTTTGATCATTTATTCTTGATTTAGATGTTGAGCAGAAAATAAAGCATCTTAGTTGTATGCCCATTAGAATGCTGCATAATACAGAAGGGATGAAATAAAAGTAGTGGCAGTCTGAGGCAAAAGGAAAAAAAAACCCTCGATGCTGTCTGATCACTGAAAGTAACTCACAAAAGTATTGCAGAGTGTCTGTGCGGTGAGTAAACTTAAAGTAAACGAAACCTGACAAAGCACTGCAAACTCTGAGCGCTAAAATCAGTGCTATCAGATAAACTGATTCTCAGCTAAAAGAAACTCCCTGTTAAGCATTCTGCTGGGGGGATATACATGTTGCAGGTGGAGAGTGGACTTCATCTCTTGCATAAGCGCACCATGCCGAAAAGCCTTTAGTCCTTCTGCTCACGACATTGGCTGGAATCATGCTTGACTATGAGTACCCACACGGTCTGTGAGAGATTTGCTGGGAAGCTGGGCTGTAGCGCATCTGCTGACCGTTGCTTACGCCAGTCCCTCAGTGCTGATCCAAGGGAAGTTTGGTCTGGATAGAAGTGCAGAACACACCATGGTACGGATATAGCTGACTGCTGAACATGTTTTAGCATACATGGATGGTAGGTAAATCCACAAGGATCTGAGAAGATAGATATGAGAGCTACCACAGCACAAAGAACTTATTTTCAAACAGGCAAATGCCAAGCTAGTGAGGGCGCTTTCAAGTCAGTCCAACAGCCAGACACGAATGCCACCCAAACACCAGCAGACAGCTCTGTGCAGGTCTGAACAAGCAGGCCAGTTGCTCACAGGAGGTACATGCTTTACCAAGCGAGCTGCAGCATTCCTCACCAACCCCCGCATTGCAATGGTTTTCAGATGGGGTCCCAGAAGTCATTAACTCTGTAAGCTATTTGGCGCAACGTATTGGGGATGATAGAAATGAAAACAAGAGAAAATTAATCTTTTCATTAATTTAAAAAGATGCAATTAATGACTGACAGCAAGCTTGTATAAATAAATGGCATTGTTTAAATCTTCTTTGCAATTACACTTCGAGCCAGAGACTTTCAAAGCTGCACTGAGAATATAGCATACAATTGTCTCATTTATTGTTATTTTAAGCAGGCACTGTATGCCCAAATTCCCTTGGCAGATTATATCTCACCTTAAGTGTTTTGCTAGAGGTAATTTCACGTGTTCATGACAGCAGCAATGAGAGGAAGGAAATCAAACAAAAGAGAATTACATCTATGTTGTCCGATTTCTTCCTCTCTCTGTGGCAAGTTGAAAGAGATTTGTGCACAACTGCAAAGCTTTACACTCGCTGTGCTCTGCCTGGTTTGGCACTGAAGAGAAAGTCAAAGCGAGGAAGGACCAAATGCAAGTGGTTAGGGAAAGGAAACAAACCAGTAGACTTTGTTTACCTGCCATGCATTTCTTAGAGATATGAAAAACTGCTCTTCGTGCTAACTCCTGCTCGCTATACTAGCCACCTGTTCATTACAACACTAGTAATTAATAAGGAAGAAAAGCTCATAAGTAGATCACCTTGAAAGTCTTGTTCATACTTCTTCATCAGCCTCCTGCAGGCCCCAACCACAGACTTAAACTTCATAAGGATCAAAAAAATGAAGAAAACTAGAAGTTACTGAGGGGGAGATCATTTGTGCTAATGCACGTAGAAATCTGGAACACCAATCTGCCTAGGAAAAGCGTCTTATTAACACCTCACTTGAAACACCCCAGGCATGCTTGGAAGGCACCTGGTGATCCTCAAGCAAATCGATGCAGTTTTGAGGAACTGTCACATAGCTGGCTGTTCTTGAAAAGCTGGACAGAGAACAAATATGGTTGGAGAAGTGCCTATCACGTATCTGCTGCTTTTCAATACCTCTCCATTGCACTGCTGCAGTGTTGCATGAAATCTAAGACGTGTAGCAAACACATGGAAAATCTGCAGCCTCCTACTATGGATCACTGCTAATAGCCAGAAGAATCACAGTCACCCATTTATTCACTACAGAAGCTGAGCTGGGAAAGAGTTACCATCTGTCCTTTTCTCAAGGTACTGTTTTAACCAAGAGAGATTTCTGCATGAAAGTATAATCAAATCCTAAAATGCTGTATTTATTGGGACTCTTAAGATAGATAGATATATATATTCAGCAAAAATTGTTCCCTAAAGCAGTTTAACTTTTTTTTTCTGCTGCTAGAATATCTGGACTGCTCCTCCCTCAGTTAAGAAACTTGCCTTTCACGTCAACTCAAATTCCCATGCAACGGATTCGATTTTGGTTTCATCTCCTGCTCGTTTTCCTCTCACTTTGTGATGGAACTGACTGACAAATCAGAACTGCTCCACGCACACTGAAACTGGATGCAAATATAGCAGTTTTTCCTTCTCTGTTCAGCAATACGATCAGCAGCTTGACTTTCATCAGACCATTATTTAAAATTAACCCTATCCAATCTTGAACTGACTGCAAATTTCTTTCTTAACTCCATTCCTATCAAGCGTCTGCTACAGGTAAGAAAATACAACTTATCTGAAATGGCAGAGACAGTGAAATCTCTTGCAATTACTTTTAAATGACCTGGACTTTCAGAGAACACCGTTAAGTCGTCTCCTTGTAGGTGGGGTCACAAACTGCTGCTCCCCATCTTCTGATGCTCTAAGGGCCCAGACAAGGACTGCAGATATTCAGGGACAAACGAAGATGTTAGGAGATGCAGGTGTTAAAAATGACAAAGACATCTGTCAAACACAGACATACCCCATCCTACTCCTACCTTCTTTTCTGTGCAATTTCCTAGTTTTTATATTGTTATTAATGCTACTTTTGGGGGCGAGCAGAAAAAATATTCACCTCAGGCAACCACTCTAGGATACTGCAAAAAGAAAAGACTGCATAAAACATCTATGGACATAAGGATCCTGCTGTGTGCTGGAGGCATAATATGGCTCCGTTCAGCTAAACTGTGCAATAGAGAAGTGGAGAAAAACTGCAAAAATTGCTTTGAAAACAAAAACAAGAAAGTGTTTTCCTAGAGCCATCATCAGGTTTGCTTGTCAGATCAGATGCTTTTTTTTTGGTCCTCCATTCAAATGCAAAGAAAATGCTTGAAGAAAATTGCTAGCTCTGATATTTACACCCTTCACATACGCAGCTGGAGTGAGATATCTGCCGTGGTGGAGCAACAGCATCAACAAAATAGTCTAAACCTAGCGGCAGTCATACTGCAAGAACTATTTAAACGTATATGCAAAAGATTTCTTGATTCCCTAATACATATGCTCTAATAAACCTTACATCATTTTTGAGTACTTATTTTTCAAGCATGTTTTACGGAAACGGGTCATTTCAGGGCAAAGATTATGATCTTGGACATAGGACTGAGGGAAGGAGGTTAATAAAGGTAGATGGAGTCATAAGAAGCCTTCTCCCTGCTTCAGCAAGGAAAGGAGAAGCTGCACAGAAGGCAAATCTTTTTGGAGCCACCAGCAGACGTTCATCTTCTTTTAGCTTGCCATCTGACAACAGCATACACTCTGCCTCATGCTGCAGCTTTTTAAAGAAACACTTACAGAATCAGTCCTAACTTTTTAAGAAGTAGGATTTAACACAGCCTGTGAGTTTGTTTACCCTTGCGATATTTGGCACTCTCCCTAAAGCAGCTGTTAACTGCAGTTACTGAATTCTTTTAAAACTAAACTCTTCAAAACCACATGGTTGTACAGAAAATTCCCCAAACAGAAAAAAAACAGGCTCCAAACCCAGAATACAACTCAATTACACCCTAAAAGTACTCATTTCCAAGTTTCATGGTAAACTTGAAAGGCCTGCTCATTATTGTGGCAATTAGTATCTGTAAGGTATAAGTTTCCATCATACATCGCCACCCCCCTTTCATTTATTTTTTGCAAACAGAATAATGATGATTCCTAATACAAAAACCTGCTCAGACATAAGACAACAAGGCCACAGGTTAATAGAGAGACAAATGAAAGGAACATGCAAGAAAACAATGCATCATTTCTGTCACTCTGACAGGTATCCTGACCAACTCAGCGCCCTCTTTTTCATATAACTGCTATGAAACAGGCCCTGCTCCTATAAAGCTAGAAGTAAATAAAATCCTCTGTCTTTTGCTTTGATACCAAAATACTACTACAGCTGTCTGGCCTGATAGAGGACAAATTATTTGTCTGATTTTTTTTTACCCCCCACAAAAATTTAATTGCTTTATCTTTCTTATCTGATCGGCACAGTGTCCTAGTACCTTCCTTATCAGGTGCTTATTCCCAGCTACCTGCCCTGCCCCGACACTCTTGCTGCTGCTCCCTAAGTCCCCTGCCAAAGCAACCGCTTGTGTGGCCATGGCCACCACTGCAGGGAGGCAAAAGCATCTGGAAGGGAAAAGGCAATGTGTTTTCTCCCTTTACTTTCTCCTCCCTACAGAAAATAACTAATTTGCTTTAGAAGACAAAATTAACAATGTTATTGCCTACAAACATTCAAGTAAGCCTTCAGAAATGACCAAACGTGTCTTATTTCAGCAGAAACATGTCCTAACACTTGCCTCCATTGCTCCAGCTAGGTACAGACTAGTTCCAGAGCCTCCTAAAGTGCTTTGACTTGCATCAATTTCCTTTCCAAGTACTTCATATTAACTATATGCTCTGAATTACATCATCAATTTCTGTCAAAGTACAGGTATGTAAATGCCATTCATCATCATATTTTTACTTAAAAGCCTTTACCCTCCTTCTCCATTTCAAACACGCTCACTCTCAGTGTAAGGCAGGGAAAGCTTCATGTTCTAATGCACACTAACATCAGCTGCAAACAAGAGATGTGAAAGGAAATTAGGTATGCAAGTCAACTCATTCACAAATTAACTGCCTATTCATTTACAGGAGCATGGTGCTTTGGCACACTGGAAAGCGCCTGCCAAACAAGAGGCAGCTAGGGGAGCATTAATGTTTTTCTAGCAGCTTGAAAACAACTGGAGCAGGCAGATGAAAAGATACCTTTGTTTCTCTGAGAAGCCATTTCAGGATCGACCTCTTCTAGCTGCTGTTCTCAGTCTCCAAACACAGGGCAGACATCAGCATCATCACCAACATTGTAAGTCAGTTAATCATCATTAATATCACAGGACCACCGTGAGTACTGATTATTTGTGAAGAGTTCTTACATACTAGACAGTCTTGCTATGCTAGGTGGGAAAGCAGAGGTAGAGAGGCTGTGCCCAGTCACCCGAGAGCAGGCAGCAGGTCTGCGGGATGGGCACTGTGGAGCATGGGCTATCTCTGTTTCTCACGCATTCCCGCTGAAGTCCCCTGACATGACTGAGTCTCCTTCCCTGACCTCCTGCTTCCAGCACCACTTACAGGGATGCAGCAGGGTTATAGAGCACAGTGACTTCTGCGATAGCATCCGCTCTTGTGGACCTTAGGACTCTGCAGTAATATAAAGAGCAATACTTCATGGCAGTATCCAAAACCCACCTTGAGCTCTCTGTTCCTTCTTCCATTTATCCTTTCTAACACAGGAAAATAAAGTAGTAAAATCCTGATCTCAGTTGTACAGTACAAACACTCTGCAGCTGCTCGGTATTCACGCTAACATGAAGAGACTTAAGCCCAGCTATTTTCCTTATAAACTTCACATGACTCAACTTTCATCAAGATATGGCTATCATTTCCTTTCTGAAACTTTTCAAGCCAAAATAAACATTCCTCCTTCACAATAAAACCCACTACTAACATTTCACAGCATGTTCGAAAAATAAATGGTTGCAGCCTGTCAAGTAAAGCATTTTGCTTAAATTACACACTCTTCTTTCATAAAAGAACATGGTTTGCCTTCTCGCCGTACCAGGGACTGCACAGAAGTGCACTGCAGCACTGTTACTGCTGCTGCTGCATCACATGTGCACCCCGCAAACTGCTCAGGCCCAGTCTTCTGCTTCATATCAAACAACACAGAACCCCATTAATTTGTTCAGAAGCAGAGACAGCAATGGTCAGCCTTAGTGGCTGAGGGCTGCCAACAGCAGAGAGATCCCTGTTACGTATAAGGAAAGGCCAGGGAAGAAATTAGTGCATACAGGCATGGCACAGGTGATCTATGTGCTAAGCAGAGAGCTTCGTTGTCCGAACAGTCACTGTTGTTACTTGTCTGCAAAGAACACAGCAGCACAGTGTCCTTAATTGCAATTCCTAACTGTAAATGGAAATAATACATAATTAGCGTACAACCAGAAAGCCTTCCCCAGGCATCACAGGTTTGTTTAAGAAGCATCCATGACTACTTTAGTGAGTATCAAAGCTCCACTTCATTTTAGAGTTGAGCAGAAAAGTAAAAATATTTGGAGCTTAAAGTATCTTGGTATTTCAAGACCGACCTCCATCCACAGGTTAGGTTACATCACAAGCCCTTGAAGATCTGAATAGCTCAGTTAATTGCATTTACTTGTCCTGTCCTCTTACCTAAGAAATCCTTATTAAGGCCATGAGTACGGTAACAGTTATAACAAAACAGAGATAAAACTGAGGTAAAAAGCAAGTAACAAAGAATAAGGTTTAATTTGTCAGGGCTCCTAAAAAAACCAACAAAAAAACCCACCAAGATGAAACCCAACTGAAATGATGAAAACCAGATGAAAGTGCAACTCGGATCCATCTCTCCTTTCATCTCAGCATTACAAGTTTTCAGACTTTATAATAAATGACATATTCTTTCAGTTTATGACATAACAAACATACGGCCTAAAACCAGAGACAGGGTGCTAGCTGAAACTCAAAGCGTGTAGCTAGTGATTTCAAACCAGCCTCATAGTAATACCTGGCCCTTCCACTAGCTGATAGGAATTAAAGAGCAGAGCATATTATTTGGGGGTTTCTTGGGTTTTGCACAGCAAACATCTCAGGTTTTTTTTCCTGCAGTAGCTCTTGATCCCACATTTTGAAGTGTCCTAGAAGAGGACAGCCTGGTGTCCAGGCTGGATGGTTACACTGCTGCTGCCGAAGAACACAAACATCTCTCTACAGCCAACACGCAATCCAAGCACCTTCTTTACACACACAACGGGCACCTTCTGCACCCCAGCACCCTGCTCTTCGCCACTGCCTTCTCAGGGCTTTCTACAGCAGCGCAAGAGAGAGCAGCTTGGTCCTCCTCAAGAAGCAAACATCTCCACCTAGATTAAGCAGAAAAAGACCATGCTGAGGAGTTTAAAACATTCAAAATTCCAGTTGAGAGAGAGCTGCCAGTGGCCAACATCTCTAAGGGCAAAATTACAGCATGTGGGAATTGCAGATCTGCAGACAAACCAGCAATTTATGAGGAATTCAAGTCACCAGAAGCAACAAATTAGGACCACAACGCTAACAAAATTAGACACAGTCTCCTTTTAACCTCATCTCTATTTTTAAGCGCCTTTTTTTTTAAGGTTTTGTATTTGTTGTGTTGTTAAAGTTTCCATGAAATTGGGCTGAGAGCAACTGTTTAGGAACGAAGTTTCCCCATAATTTACTCTCATTACCTTAGGATGTGTGAAATTATACCCATGCCTGTACAAGGAGGTTTCTCTCAGCAATTTAACCGAGTGACAGAGTCACCCAGCAAAGAAAACTCACTGGCAACATGAAAATGTCCATAATCTTTGCAAATACGCTGCTTGACAGGAGGCTGTCAGCTGTAGAATTCTTTCTGAGGTTCACTTGTATTCTTTAGTCTTCTCTCCAGTTGGGGACACTGCTAGAGTCAAAAGGTAACTCTTTCCCCATGTGACTCTTGGCTATCTACGTGTCAATAGACTGAACTGTGGAAAAACAAAACAAGAACCAAGCAAATTTCCACCCTCTCTCCACCCAATAACAATAAAATCACACCACAGCATCTTTGAAACCATGCCTGTTCATTTTGATAATTACTCTAACAGTCCATCTAAGCGTGGCCTCTCAGCCCCCTTCTCCAAAGGAGAAACCAAAACCTGAAGGAGGAGGAGGAAACGGCTCATCTGCTGAATACAATGTTCGGAAATGTGAGGTGAACATTCCTCACCAAAGCAAGATGAATGTTCCCACCCAAGCACAAAGAAAGGGTTCATAATTCATATATTTTCCATTGTTTGAGTTTGCTTGTATATAAGTAGCTACATTTAGCAATCACCAATGGGGGATATTCAGCAGCTAAAAAGATTAATGTTTGGGACAACAGCGCAATAGCAGAAGCAACAATGCAGGCTGCACCCTGTTCAGTTCTGCCAACGTTTTCCAATGCTGACACAGAGATCCACGCTTCCATGGGCACAGTTACCCTTCTAACACCCATCCGCAAGATGTGCAACACCCACTGCCCAAATGAAAACATCACACGAAAATTATCCACAACGAGGGAGGCGCAGCAACGAACCCCAAAGGAAACCAAATGCCACCTTTCACTGTTTAGTCTAACCAGGGCTCTTGGAAAGCTCCATTGCACAATGCTGTCTCAATGATGGAAAGAGAATGGATATAAAGTCTGTGTGGAACCAAAGAATTCTAGATTGAAACAAGTGAAGACTCTGAAGTGAAAGATATTTAAATGAGATGGCTTCATAACAAAGAAATATCCTGTAGGTACTGATGGATGCAGCAGTTTCAAATTTCCACATTGAAAAAGTGTTGGTTTGACTCCAAGGGGTCCATCCAACAGTGAAAAGCACGATGGAAGGACTCATGCAGAGTAGGCAGCCCTGGCAAGTCTCACAGCTCCATGGCCGTCAGACACTCATATGCTGTTGCACCTCACTCCAACCCGAAGCGCAGCTGCCAAGGCAGGTGTGTCTGGCACCCAGGGTCCTGCATGGGGAAAAGGCAGCAGCCCTGCACCCCAGAGAAGGCACCATGCCCAGAAGCTCTGAATAGAAACAGCCAGAGAGGCTTTACCAACCTACAATGGGTTTCAAATAGAAGGCTGCACTGTTCCACAAGTGACTGCTGCTGTCTTGAATGACCCAGCATCCTTGCACCATTATCACTTGACACCAATTGCTGGTGATTTGGGATGCTGCCTTTCTTTATGTATTAACAGAAACCTCATAAACACTGCCCTTTCTAGCTTTCACTACATGCGCTGAAAGCACTCTTCAACTGGACCCTGTAAAAATATAATGCAGAGTGTTTATGGACAAAGACAAGATTTAGCAAACTGGCAAGGAATTATGTATGCTTAAAACTATTAATTGAGATAGAAGGAACAGGGAACACTTATCAGCACAGGCTGCTGGCACACAAGGTCATATCAGCAGCCAGCAATGGCAGGTGCAAATGCTGAAATCTGTGTGCAAATTCTAGAGGGACAGCTTTCTAACAGAGGAGCTCTTCTCCACTGGGGCTGGTGCCACTGTTTAATTTGATTACACACGAGAGTCTGGGGGAGGAAGAGAAGTAAAGAGAGTGAGGACCCTCTGAGCACCCACGCTGAACTTAAAGGGCGCGTACAGCAGCAGTCTCGGCAGCAGGGGTACTGAGCAGTGGTCCACAGCAAAATTACAGAGGATCAGACAGCTGACATGGCATGATCCTTTGGTAGGCAAAAAATTACTTGCTTCCCCCTCAGCAAACCACACGCCACATAGCAATTTTGACTGTAAAGACACTATACCAGATTTAAAGGGAAACTAATCTGTTAAAAGAAATACATCCCAGAGCAGGAGAGTCTGGGATCGCTGTGTGAACACACCACCACGTACACAGACTGACACGGCGTCTGCAACACTTGCAGGTGCTACACTCTTTCAGCTCACCACCAAGCAAGTGTTTTACTACCTGGCTTTTTAAGAGCTGCCAAGAGACTCTTTTCTGACCATAACTGGTAACCTGAAAGTACCTTAAGTGTGCTCTTGCTTCTCTCTAGCCCTGAAATCTTATAGAAGCACCCTGGGACTGTTTCTTTAAAGACAAAACAGTTCAGTCTGCACTGCATTCTGGGTTAAAAGGGAAAGAACACCCCAAACAAAAAAATCCACCAGAGTCTAGGATCAGGTGCTCCAGCCTCAGCCCAGGAATATCACTAAAGACGAAAACTGCTCTTGTTGAGATATTTAGGTACAATTTTTTTTTAAACCTACCTTAAAATTGTCATGACACTACCTACCGGAGTCTAAATTAGGCTTTCAAAATTATATGTATTAATATGTAAAGAGTGTAATTATAAAGGAGCAGATATATTTTAGAAACACCATACTTAAAAACCTATTTCTTCAAAATAGAAACTTTCTGCATGACTCCAAGATCTGTATTTTAGGTCTCCTGTCTTTACAGCTCAATACTAGCAGAGGCAACTAGAGCCCTCATGTTTGAATTGAAGCTGTCAACAGTGATCTTCTATATTATGTCAATGGCATTGACAAAAAACCCCTTACTCCTGCAGAACAAAAGAAATCCCTGAAAACAGGGGAAAAACTGTGCCGCTAACAAATTTTCTTCTTACCAGCTTTCTTCACTAAAACCAAACTCATGCAAGCAAAAAGTTTTATTTGTTTTAATCTACCAAGAAAACTGAAGCATTGAAAAATACTGGTTTTGCCAGCCAAAATTGTGATTACATACTGCTTAATTATCAGATCAGTGATTTAAGTCTACTAACTAGTGATGTCCACACCATGACTGATCCTACCTGTTGTTTTCTGGCAGACTCTGCACAGGGACCAGACACTGAATGTCCATGACTGCTCAGACCAGCCAAACTCTCCCACTGCTGGGCTTGTTCTGTATACACAAACCTCTTGCTACAGACAGCAATCGCATAGGAAATGTCTCCCGCTCAGGACGGAAGAAGTTTGTACTTCGGTTGTACAAGTCTTGGAGTGAATACAACCAAATATCATCAGGTTACAAAGTCCAGTAATTCCTAAATGGTGATGAACATATTCCCTATTCACATAGAAAATGTGAAGAGATGGTATAACAGAGCTCGACTGAATATTTAAATCAAGAAGGTAAATCCTGATTCAGATTGTATTGCATTTGCTTACAGATAGAAATCTCTATCCAGCCACTCACAACCTGTGTTTTTATTCAAACATTAGGTCTAATGCTAATTTAATCTTGTTAAGTGGCTTTCAGCAATCCAAGTGATTTAAATGTACACTTGTGAGGCAAATGTAAGCTTGTAAGAGTTTGACATTTATACCATTATATATTTTTGAACATAATATGACTACAGAAGCATTACTAAATTTGATTTACTTCCAAATAAGAAAAACTTTAATGAGAACAATGAAATGCAGAGCAAAAGTGATTTACATCTCTCCTCTTCAGCTACTGCTGCAATCCTTCTTGAACCACAGTCCAAAAACCTGATAGTTTTGCTAGTTTTGTAGTAGCTTAAAGTATACCCACTGCACCTTGAATAGCTGCCAAAAAGGTGCCTTAACATCACACGCATCTTAGCACACCTTTAAGGACAAAAGTAATTTTACACTACTTGCAGAAGCGTTTTAGCTTCCGAGAGCTTTACTGAAGCGTGGCATGAGAGACAAAAAACCTCTGGAAGGGCACTAAGCAGCGACTCAACAAATGTGTTTTCACTAGAAATAAGCTCCAAGAAGTGCAGCTGTTCTGCCACGCTACATCTGTAACTTTTGAGACATACAGGTTCAGAAAGATGCCCCACTTCTCCACTGCCCCAACCCCAAAACTTACTTAAGTAGTGAAAGGTCTACCCAATTTCATGAGTGTTAAAGCACATATGAAACAGTGCACTAGCTCCCGAAACTGATCACACATCTAAACTTACAAAATAACTGCGAGCGATACCCATTTATGCCAAGCTGGAATTTGCCAACATGTAAGAGGTGCAGATTATGACTGCCTAAAAATACATGTTTTAGGAAGGAAACAGCAAGTGGTCCTAAATTTTAGCAGTTCTACCAAGACCCTGTTATAATGAAATAGGCAAGAGAAACAAACTCGTTTCTTTTATTGCTTTTTTCGGCACTTCAGTACAGTTCAAAGCACACCACAGAGCCAGCAAGCACACAGCAGTAAATGACAGAGCAGCGCTGCAAACTGCTCATGAGCATCCAGCACCTGTGTTCGCGTAAAAAGTAGATTAAATGAACACAGAGGTAAATAAATAAAGTTGGCTATTCTTTCAATAGCTAAGAAACGTTTTTGGAGAGAAAGGCATGGAGGAACGGAAAGAAGATAGACTCCCTGTGCGGAGTATTAGTGTGTGAGTGCCCAACTTGTGGCCAGAATCAGCACCCAACAACATCACATTCTGACCAGTGACTCATTAGGGTCCCTTCATTAGGGACTGTGTAATTGTTTATGCAGTCTGTATGCAAGCAAAGATGAGCAAAAACACCAGGATTCCACTCATTTAGAGGGGGGGGAAAAAAAGAATTTCCATTGCCCTAATACCGGTTGGGAAGAAAACACACATACACACTTTTTAGCGCCCCAAACAGCATAGCTTAATTGATCAGCAGCAGCTCAGTAATTGTTGTTAAGGTCAAAAATCAATGACTTGGAAACCGGCACCTTCAGATTTTCCATATCTTACTATAGGAAAGTCATAATGGCAAGATCAATGTTTGCCCTTCCAAGCACTATAACTCAGGTACTTCGGTTCTTCCAAGTTACAAATTCCTCAAAAACTGCAAATGAAAAAAAAAAAAAATCTCCTCTCCTAATACGATCATGTTATATTGCTTTTTGTCCTCCCCCATCTCTTACCCATCAGAGAAGGGACTAACACATCCAAGACAGAGCTGATCAGGAACTGTTGGTTTTAATCAGAGCACTGTAGCTGTCAGTCACTGGTGGCCTGGTGGCATTTTCTTTCCTGAATATATAAAAGATTGCTATCCTGAAAGTTAGTCAGCATTTCTGGCTGCTAGAAGGAAACAGGATGACTATTATAAATGCTTTAACATTAGTATAGCTGCAGCAGTATTGAGTTCTAATAGCTTAACACACAAACATACGCAATGACCACTCTTTAGGAGCCACATTGGTGCATTAGTAAAAATAAAGAAATTATTTTCCCTTATTGCAGCTTGTTTCCTAACTTACAGAGCATTTATTAATAGTGTTGCAATTCTATATTTACTGTTATTTAGCACTGACAGTATGCCTGGAATTGCGCAAAACTAGTCCTTGCCCCAAAGTGCTTAAGCAGTCCTGATTCACTGTCCCATAACCAACATCTGTTACACCAATGTGCTGAATTACTAAAACCTGGATGAGATAAACATTATTTAACTCATGCTGCTCCGGACAGACAAACCGCAGCAGGTCTAGCTGGGATAAAGTTTACAAGCACAAGCCTGTTGGAGAAAACTATCCAACACTAAAGGCAACGTAAAAATTAGAATCCAGTATCTTATTAAAAAAAAAATCCTGCCATAATCTTACATTTTCAAATGGAAAGTCTCACTGAAGAGGTACACAGCAAGAGCACACAGTGGTCTGTAAACTTCCCAAACAGCACACCTAGCAGCAGAACCCTGCTAAAGTGACTATACACGCCAGCCTGAAAACAAACGGTCCAAGGTCATCACTACAACACAGGCACAAATCACAAAATACAGAGGTGACAGGCAGAAAGAAGTGAAAATTACAAATCAACAACAGGGTGAGACCCCCCCCTTTCAGATCTGTGTGGCTTTGCTGGCACACTCTCCCAAAGGATCACTTCTCTGAAATGAGAATATGCAGAGAGAGCAGACCATCAAACCATAGGACAGCCATATGAATCCAAGTTCACCTTCGGGTAGGTTTAATTCAAGCCCTGCAGGCTTCACACAGACACAAGTCCTGTTGACTCCGTCAGTTCACCCACTCATGTTGTTTTCCATGTTGCCAAGAATGCAGGGCTCACGTTCTGAGACAATAATGACATGTTTCTAATACAAATAAAGAAAATGGGAAGCTATGAAACAAATAATTAACTGTATTCTGTTATTTACATAATTATTGGCAGAAGCCTGAAGAAGGAGTAAAATGGATTACTGCAGTTTTGGTTCAATGCAGCCTTAAAATGAAAAAACATCATCACATGCCAAGGCTGAAAGGATTTTCCTTCCAGCATGTGGTTCTCTCATTCTGCCAGCCAAGCTCCAAGCTGCTACTACAGCTATTCTCCATGTAACCCTGATCTTTT
>Ga0181612_132348_pt1 | contig 19873 bp, 11 predicted proteins | sample HoacroProtozoa21_FD_119630 | JGI IMG/M metagenome (GOLD analysis project Ga0181612, IMG submission 119630) | Hoatzin crop microbial communities from Cojedes, Venezuel. Combined Assembly of Gp0051906, Gp0051904, Gp0051908 | reverse complement strand
TCCTTGGCTTTCTCTGCCATGTCAAACAGATTTTCTTTCCAAGTGGTGCTTTATAGTTAGCTTCAACATTTTAAAAAATGCCAAAAAACAAATGCCCAAAGATCAAAAAACCAAACAAAAAACCCTCTGCCAAACCCAAAAAACTCCCCTGCCCCAACTTTCCAAATATTTGCATTTTCTTTTTCTGTTTCAAACTGTAGTTAAGCTGTTTGTAATTATCTTTGTTGTTGTTGTTTTTTCTTTTGCAGGAGGGGGTAGAGAGCTGAAGGGAATAACTTTCTCAAAACTGGTAAGTACTTCTTCCCAGGGCTAAGATGGTTTACCTAAGAATAGATGATATGAAGAGCTAGCATCCATTCCTGGAAAAGTTTGATGTTTACTGAAGCTGAAATCCTATCTGTTCTTATATTCAGAAGTAAAATCTTAAAAAGTAAATGTTACTGATGGAAGCCCTAGTCCTATAAATAAAATCACTGTAGGGCTGAGATTTGGGCCCAAGGGTTTGCAAGTCCAGTGGACATTTAAATTCATCTGTTCAAAAATAATAATGTTAAATTTTTTTCTGTGTAATGTGAAAACCAAATTTTTTTGAAGGGATTTTTGGTGCAGAAAGACTTCTGTCTATTCAGAGCTTCTTCCATATGCAGAAGGCATTCATGGCTTTTCTAGGGGTCCTGCCTTTGTGTTTGTAGATATATATACCTTGTCAGCTGTGTTTCTAGTGTAATTTCTAAAATAGCCATAGTTTAAATAGCTTTGTAATATTTTAGAGGTTCTGATGTGGATTGTCTTTAAATGAGATAAGAATAGAGAAGTGCTAATGCATTTACATCATTATTGTAAAGTTTTCATTCAGTGTCTGAATAGTTACATAGTACGTAAACATTTACTACCTTTACTGCAGTGCATTGGGGTACTTACCCGAGTATGAAATTTTAAGTCTTGAAGCAACCACATGAGAAATAAGGGATTATTTATAACAAAAGCGTGCCAGCAAGAAATTGAATGGAGGACTGCTGCCTCCAGTAGTTGAAATCAATCCAAGGAACGGCAAATTTACCTCTTGCTCTCAGTGCTCTTCCTGGCTGAGGCTTGGAAGTATGTGTGGATGTGCAAGAGATGCATGTACTCCACAATCCTCTGCTTGCCTTCTGGAAATCACTGATTCTAGCATTGAACAAAGTATTTGCATGTTTTCCTTTAAAAACTAACAGGATGAGGGATGTTTGCAGACCAACCCATCCATGCAATTTCAATCACCTGCAAGCTTTTTAATTAAAATAATTCTGCTGTCATAAGAGTAAAGTGGAAAATGCACTATGTTTTATGATTAATCCAGGGATTGTTTTATACATCTTCAGATGTGGTATTCTAGGTAGCTTATAATGCCACTGGACTTAAGTTTTTAAAATCTTCCCTTGAAGTTCAGTCTAAAAGAAGAAAAGTTGAAGATTTTTGCACTCACAAAATGTGTGACCACTTGCTTATGTAATTCTGTACCTGCTTTCAGATGAAATACTAGCAATATTTAACCAGCTGCCCTCATAGATATTTCTAGATGTTATTCTATAGAAAACAGAAAAATATAGTCTAGGATTTTTGGAGGTAAGGAATGATCTTTTTTTTTAATGATCATTGGGTAAGTGTTTCAGGTACTTCAGGGAGATTTTGGACAGGGATAACTCTGGATAGTTATTCCTGCTTGGGAAGGGAAGCTACAAGAGCATGTTCTAGAGGGGTACAACTAGATAACAACTGTATATATTTCGTATTCAGAAATCAGCAACTTGACCAAATTTTTAAGTTAACATCTTAATGTGTTCTCCCACCCCACCGATGATTTGAATGCTTATAACACTTCAGAACCTCGTAATAAATTCTTCACTGACCTTTGCCTGTTTCGTTGTCTTTAAAGTAGTGGTGATGCATGCCTTGGCTGGGATGCTGTGCCAGATTTATGGTGTCTTATTTGTAATTTAACCAAGTTCTCATAGTTGCTCATCCTGGTTCTTTTTTTAGTAAGGAGAACACTGGTGCTGCTAGCTGAAAAATACAGCAGCTGGCAGAGGTGATCACAAAAGATCATTCTTTATTGTGTGGCCTTTGCTGATGAAGCAGTGTTAGTTTTTCTTTCCTTAGATGTCAGATCCTTAATTTTTGAAGAGGAGGTTGTTTCCTATGTTTAAAATGTGCTTCAGTGTAGCTTTGCTGGCAGAAGGTAACTGGAAGTAAATGATACTGCAAAGTGAGTTGCTCTGAGGCTATAATGGGAATACTGGAGGAGGGGAAGTAGGAAGAAGGAGTCAAGAGTTAGAAAACCTTAAAAAAACCCGAAACCCAGAACTGCAAGAAGAAGAAAGGTCAAAAGTTTCTTAATATCTTCTGCCTTTTCTTGGAAGCTTCAGTCTTACAAATTGAAATAAATTCTTCAGGAAGTTATAGTATGGCACCTGTTTCAAATTTTTATATATTGAAGGAATAAATTTTAAGGAATCTTAATCTGCTAACTTTTTAAATTACAATGAAAGAAAAATCTGAAATTGTAACAAACATTTTGGGATGGAACTGAATGATTGGTATGTTACTAGAATTGCTTTGTTTTTTTTACTTGTCACAGTATATGTTCGTCAATACAAAGGTGAATTGCATTTGTTTGCGTCTACACCCCTGCAAACACTGCTAGGCTGAGCAACCGCTTGCTTCTGCAAAGCACTATCACTTTTTTCTTAAACCTCTTAAAAATTAATTTTGAAAAGTCTTTCTAGCTACTCAAGGCATCTATGAAATTAGGTTGGATTCGTTTTTATGAACTGTCAATACTATAATTTCTGTCTGTCAAGTGAAGTTGTGCATTAGTAGTGGTTGCTCAATCTTTATATGTTTGGGGTTTTTTCTACAGAAGTACTGTGTCATTTTTTCCCATGAACTAGTACTGGGTTTTACAGTCACATGTATTACAATTATGGATATTGTTTACATTCTCAGTTGAGATAACAGTCTCTTCTGCTGTTTTGCACTTAACTTTAAAGTTAATATGTAATTATAGAGTGATACTAGATATTTGTCATGAGTGCCTTCTCATTCATTGAAGACACACTGAGAAAGACACTGGCCACACCTGCTGGTATCTTTACTCCAGAATGAATTTCCAAGGGTTATGAAAGCCTTTTTGCCTCTGCAGTGGGTTCCAGTTTTCATTAGCCAGTCTCCCACGTGGTTTTCTGAAGCATGGTTTCTCCTGAAACTGCAGTGGTAGGGACGTAATGCAGGCTATAGTTGTTCTTGTCAGTGAGTGGAAGTAATAATCTGGGATTCTGTCTTCTCATTACTGTTTGTGGTAATAGAACAGGGAACTATATGTAATTTCCATGTATCCCTTGATACAAATTACAATTTTACAGAGAGTAGTGCTGCAAAGGCAGCTGTTTTCACTCATCGGTGTCATGTATGGGAGAGGCCCTTGCAGAAGGTCATTTCATGTGTTGACTAGAAAGTCTGATCAGGCCCTTGTTATTTAAATAAGTAACTTTAAACTAACAGCAGACAGCACAGACAAAGAATGAGTTTAAATACAATGCTTTTTAAAACCGCTTTGTAGTCTTCTCTTGTTGTAACAGATTTCTGTTTGGAAAGAGAAACAATTAAATAAACAAAACGTCCTCCCTCCCAAAACATTTTATTTTCAGGAGTTCACAAACTTGTCCAGTGCTTCAGTTTAGTGTCGTGAGACAATGTTAAAATAAAATTCTCTGACATGGGTATTATTCTCCTTTTACAGCCTACATGTCTAATCTAAACTGTCAATATCCTTTTGAAAACAATGAAGTCCCATTACGAAGGCCTCTGAGTTGGCTACAATATCTGTGCAATAATTGTGAGCAGTTTTCAAAAAAAAAGAAACTATTTTAACACTCCAGCAATTCTTTAATATGTAGTGTCTGGATGGAGAAGTGACTGGAAAGATTGCTATATAATGTTTTCTGATGACTTTTATGTGTATGTGTTTATAGACCTTTTTACACAGGTTCCATTGTGATTTGAGCACATGGGACAGAGACGGGAATCCTAGTCCTGTTTCAGAAGCTGATACTTTTAACACAGTTCTGAACAAAAAATCTCTTGTCCAACTTTCAAAACTTTTAGAAGTACGGCTGATAATGCCTTTCCATGTCAGAGGCTGGGGGTTTAATTTGTTTGTAGGACAAGTGAAGATGATAAACTCATACTCATGTTCTACAAGCAGAATTCCTGGATTAAAAGGATTTTAAAATTGATGTTTTTGAGTAAGTCTTGTGCTGCTTTATATCAATCTTGTATTCCTCCAAAATAGTTTTCAACTGAAATGACTAACTCGGCACAAACTTCAGGCAGTGGGTTATTAGTATATTAATGTTGTTCTGTCAAATTGCATGCAGACCGTCCCATCTAAGAACAGTTTCATAGTATCATGGAAGTACGGTAATGCAGTACATTCTGTTTAACAACTTATTGCTGTTCGGGTTGCAGAATTTTAGTCTCCAAAATATTTTCTCATCTACACAGATTTTTTTAAAACATTCTCAATAGTTAAATTTTCTAATCTAATATGCAACTGCAATAGAATATTGGTAGGAAATAGCTGCCTGCAAACTAAGATAAGGGACAAGTATGTCAACTTTGGGATATGTGGGAAGTAACAAATTTGGCTAAACGGCTCCAAGGCAGGCATTTTGTACAGGCAGGCATTTTGTGTTTAGGCTAGAAAGCTGCAGTTGAATATAGTTCACTACTGAATTCCTGTACTGTTATAATCTCCTTTTTTCAAATTGACTTCTCTCCTCCACTAACCAAAGCAAAACCTTTATTTTTCTATAGCACTGGTGTTAAAGAGGAAACTAGAAACTAAAGGCACTGGAATCAGCAAAGATACATCTAGAGAAAGTGGAGAAGGTAGAGAATGGAGCTGCAGACTCTACAGGAGGCTCTGAAAGTGGAAATTCAGGTTCACCAGGTAATTTGTATTCTATCTTGCTTTATACTTTTAAGTAATAGCAGCATTAATATTGCTGATATTATTACTACTAGTGGCAGCATTAAGCAATAGCACTACAACTGTAGTAATAATTGTTTTATAAGCTTGAAACTGCTTTAGAATTTTATACTCTGCATTTTGACCCCACCACCTGTTGTTTTTTAGCAAATGTGAAAAATCTACATATCAAGCTGTGGGTGGAGATTTTTTTTTTTTTCTCTGTATTTTGTAGCAGTGAAAAACATTCTGAAAACTCTGTTCACCACATTCTGCCTGGAAGGTTTTTCTGAAGTTCTGAAGCCAACTTCAGTATTCAGTTTGCAGTGGAAGAATATGGTGGAGGAACTTTCAAGTGAAATGCACGTAGTGCTGCATGGTCTCATCTGGTGCTTCTCTTCTGGAGTGTCTGCTACTCTAGTACCTTCTAAACTTGTGTAGTTTTGCTAACCAAAACGTTGTAGTGCTTGCGTTCAAAAATTTTTACATACTGGATCTTTTTACTGGTAGCCCATGCAATACTGTATGGCAGTAGGATTGCAGTTTGCCATTCTGTTACAACAAAAATGAGAAATATTAAAAATAATAATAAAACCGAATTTAGCAAATATAAGAGGACATGCATATTTGTTCTTGGAACAAAATTGTTAGTCATAAACACAGAGTAGCTGCCAATTTGAAATGTTTAATTTATCAATGAGACGTTTTCTGAAGACAGTTCTCCAAGTATTTCTGTTGGATATCTGAACTCACAACTGTTACACAGTAGATAAAAGAAACACGTGATAGGTTACACTGATGAGTGTAACCCATCATACAAAATTTAGAAAATGTTTCCAAATTACGTGGTGACTTATGTCAACAAACGTTCTACATGGCTTGTTTAGTAGTTGCTGCAATGCTGAGTGCAGTGCAAGAGCTTGAATGGGTGGAGTAGTAAAATGAAGCTGTGTCTGCTTTAAGAAATTACAGCTTTCAGCTAGGGGGAAAAACTTGAAAAAGCTAAAGATTAATTTTGAGGAAATTGAAAATGTTTAAGGCCAGTAAGTATTTTTTTCAAGTATTACCTGCTGTATGGTGATCAGAACGCTAGTCATACTTGTGTTTGTATTACAGCATTTACTTCTTGTCTGCATCTTCATTCCCCTTTATGCCTAAGCTAACCAAAAATTTGAAGACAGCAAATTTTGAATAATCTTTAGCATCTGTTCATAATGATGATGATGAACAGGGGTGAAGACTGGAAAATGTCCAAAAGGACTTTTTTTAACAACTTCAAGGTTTTTTGACCCTGTTTGTCCTAGCTTTGTCCAGTCCTCATTAAAAGTGAGCTCTGCACTGAAATCAACTTCAATTAAATTTAGTTTTAGTTGGTGAAACTAGACAAGCCATTGTATCAGAAGGTTGTCTTTTTTTCTTCCAAGATGCTGTATATTCCCATAATTAAGGCTAAGAAGTCTAAGTGTTTACAGTGGAAAATAACACAGCAACATGTTGGGTGCATCGGTAAACTTTTCTTAAACTGTGTGCGAGTGGTTACTGCTGTGCTCATCAAATGGTAACTGATAGAAATGAGACTGGTTATGGCACAAAAAAAGAAATCTTCAAATGAAATGCTTGAACTGTATTGTATATCTTTGAATTTTGTAACTTAGAGATAAAATCCATCACCTCTTTTGGCAGTGCTCAGGATTTGTGGAGAACTGTCTCACTTGTCATCTTTTACTTACCAATATTTCTTTTTCTGAAGACTCTAAAAAAGCTTCCCAGCACTCGTACAGTTGTAGTTTGTCATCCCCTTGTAAGTGGTGGACAGGTGTCTATGATGAGCGTGCAGAGTTCAGCTCTGCACTGTGAGCAGTGCCTCTCAGTTTCCTGATGCAGCGTGTCACCCGTGACTGCTTACATGGCTGTAGGAAGTAATGCTCAGTAGGACTGTATTTTTGTTTGTAGAACAGCTCCTTGTTTCCTGCCTGTTCCAGTTCACCTGCAGAACTTTGAAGCTGTTAAAATACACTTTAATGTGTATTTTAAACTACCAGTAAGGACCTGAAGGAGATGTTTAGTTTTTTAGAAAAAGCTACATTTATTGTTTCATTTCGATGATTGAAGAATCCTCCATAAATGAAGCTTGACCACGTCGCTTGCTATATTAGAGTACAACTTGAATATTCAAATATCTTCCAAGTCAAAGCTATATTGCTTGTCCTGAGAAGAGATGGATCAAATCTAAGTAGTTCATTCTGCTACTGTGTTGACTTAATTAAGGTTATTTTGAAACAGTCTGCTCTTCATAGTTTTGATCACAAGAGGTGTTAAAGGAGTTATATTTAGCTATTCTCACAGAAGGGCTGGTCTTCATGGATGACTCCTCAAGCTGATATGTGGAAAGAACTGAGAAAACATCGTTTTTCCTTTGCTCATTTCGTAGGAAAAAGATTAGTAGTTTTTAAAATATCTTATATTTAGCTTGCATTTGGGGTCACTGCAAAAGCACTTTCTTTTTTCTTAGGATTGGATGATGCAGTATTGCATGATCCATAAATTTAGCAGTACTTTATGAACAGTTTACAGTCACTGACTGTATTGTCTTATGACTGAGTCTGTACAAGCAGTTTGTATAAAAACAGATTTGTTGTTTGTCAAACTCTGATGTGGCAGAAAGCACAAGGAAAAATAAGCTAAACATGTAAGCAAAAGGGTAACATAACACCATAGCTCTTCTGACACTGCATGGTAGCATGACAAAACAATATTATTCAGTATAGAGAAATGCCAAGTGATGCACTTTGGAAAAACAGTCCCAGTTTTACATCTGCAGTAGCAGGCTGTGAATTGGCTATTAGCACTGTGGAGGGAGTTCTTGCAGTACGGAATACTTGAGTGCTGCATGCAGTTTTAAACTTTGTCTCCAGATGATAGAGGCGAACTAGAGAAGTACAGGGAAGAGTGCTAAGAGTGAACAAAGTGCTGGAATGATTTGTGCATAAGAAGATTTTCGATCTGAAGAAGCGATAACTGGTGGAGGAATATGTGGTGTGGAAAAAAAGTAGGAAGAAGATGAATAGAGAAACAGTCATAGAATATTTCAAGTTGGAAGGAACCCATAAGGGTCATTGAGTCCAACTTCAAACTCCTCTTGACTCGAGTCAGGACTGATTTTCCATAATTTTATTTGCCCCAAATGCTTGTATTATCAGGAGGCAGATACAGAAGAAAAAGGAGGTCCTTTTATGTAAGAGTGCTGTAGTTTAACTTTGGAACTCACTATCACAGAATCTCGAGTGCTTTCCTGAGTTCAAAAAGTAATTAAGGTAGATTAATGTAAGGAAAGTGTGTTACTAGCTATTAAACATAGGAAATAATCTTCAAAGAAATCAGAGATAACACTATATGCTTGTCCAGCATAGACATTCGTGCTGATGCCTCTGTTACTGGCTAGAAAGTACTGGAAAGAAAATGCAGCAGGTAAACCTGTGGTCTGATGCACAGTTATCTTTGTGTTATGCTTTTTTCTATTAATACCATTTTTAGAATGTGAGATAAAATAAACTTTTCAAGATAATTAGTTGATGAAGGCTGAATTCTCTGAGCGGTATCTATGCAGGTGGAATGAAACTTGCTTGTTTCGTCCTTCTGTTTGTCACTACTTTTCCTGATTCTGATGAGCAAATAGGGAGAAAATACAGATTTTGCATTGTTCTGAAAGAGAAATTAGGAATTTTTGGTTTACATTGCCTGTTCATTCTGTGCTCTGGTTTTCTTTGATGACAGCCTGGTAACTTTTTCCTTGCTTAGCAGTAGACAGCATTCTCCTGCAGCTGCCTGAAGGAAGTGCAGGAGGAAGAATAGTGAATGGTAACCATCTGTCTGCTTTGTCTTGGATGTGGAGGGCATCTCTTCTACAATGATCTCAGTCTCTCTCTGAGGGAGAAAAGTGGCAAAGATACTTCTGAACATGGGTCTTCCATGCGATAGCAGCCAAGCCAACATGCAGGCGGACCCTTAGTACTTGAAACGTTCTGCTCTTGAATATACAAACAGCTTTTGTGCCTCTAGCAGTTATCTGTGATTTGTTTCTTGTGACTGCAAGCAAAGAAGGCAGCAGTTCTAGAGGAGACACAGCTATTAGATTATCTTACCCAGCTGGCCTAAATTGTCTTTGAAAGGCATCACTTGTTTGAGAGTTGTTTAGGAGAAGGAGTAAAAGTGGTGGCTTAGTACAGTAGTTTTACTATGTTAATAAGAATGGGTTTGGAAATTACAGAATACTGGATTCTAGGCCACGCTATTAAATCCTGTAAACTGACTATTTTGCTTTTACAAAGGTTCTTTAAAATTGTTGAATTTTAAAGTGTTCAACAAGATCCGTAATGAAACTCTTCATTGTATTGTTGCATGTTTTTTCTTTCTAGAAATTGGTTGCCCAAATGAAGCAAGATCCGCAGGTAACTATTAATTTTTATATTGCATTATTCACCCTTAAAAATACAGGAAATAACAGTGCATGAAACTTGAGAATTTTAGGTGTTTCTTGATCATGTTCTTCCTCACTAACACAATGTTTAGAAGAGAACTGTTATGAATGAGTCTTTAAGCAATGACTGTTGGATAGTTTAAAACAAACCCAAAACTTTTGCCTTTATGGAGCCTTTTGCCTCACATTCTGCACAGTTTAAATGAAGTGACTCTTGCAGACTATGGAGCAGTTCAAACATGCAGTAAGTTTCTGAGTCTATTGGAAGCTGCTCTGTATAAAATCTGGCATTACTAGAATTCCCTTTTTGCTTTTTAGAGTACCAGAAGGTTCACAGTTGCACAAAAAGAGATAGAATATTTTGTCCAAATAAAGAATGTAGCTTAAGGCTGCATTCAGATTGCCTGTTTTAGATATCCAACTTTAGCACAGTAGTGTCCAAAGAGTGGGCACTTGGCCTTAGGATGTTTCAGCGCTACTGAAGCTGGATATCTAGACTGCTTGCATAGACAGCAGAAGTCATCCCTTTCCTAGTGACTGTGTAAGGATACTGGGGTTTTTTTGTACAGCAATTAAGCACTCCGGTGTGCTGAATGGGGAGTTCCGTGGAGTTCTCTAACCAGTCTGAAATGTTGAGTAGAGGGATAAAGGCAGCTCACTTGAGGCTTGCTGTTAAGTGCTTACATCCCCATACAACAGTAAATGCCCTGTAATTTTCTGAGCATATATTTTTCTGAGCTCAGCAGAGTGGGAAGACAGCTTTTTGTAACAGTCAAGTAGTTAGTCACCTGACAGGGAGGGATGAGCAGGGAGTAGGGTGGTATTGGAAAATCTGCTTGCTAGAATTTCCTTATTCTGATGGGATTTGGGTAAGTTCTGCTAACAGTTAGAGCAGTTCACTTTTGGTTCATATCTGCTGAAAGCCAGGTCGCCCTGCAAGCAGGCATGCAAATTTCCTGGAGCTAGGAAGAGTAAATCTTGTCTCTGCTTCCAGTGCTCTTAATGCATTTTTATCCTGCATTATTAAGTGGGATCTACAAGAAGAGAGGATGACTGGTCAGTATCAGGTTTTGCTAGAGTAGTCTTCTCCAATATACACACTACCTACAAGATGAGATTGTAATGCATTTCAAAATTGTATGGAGGAATGTAAAAACAGGGAAGTCATCCTGAGCATCAAGTTCCTGTAACAATATTAGTCCTATGTTTTAATATTTCCGTGTAGCACAGCAAACCTGCATAAAGAGTTTGCAACATAAATGAGAACAAAAAAGTGGAAAAAGAGGGGAAAAAAAGCAGGGGAGCTTGCTTTGCTGTCACATTTCTTCAGAGCTTCACAGGCTTTAAACTGAGAACAGATTTTTTTAGTTTAGTTTATGTTTAGTAGGAAAGAAATAGTCCTGGTAAAAAATTTTCCTGACTGCATCTTTATAGTGATGCTTATGTCTTTAAAATCTAAAACTTAAGAAAGTGCTATTGTAAGCAAAGTGATGATATGAATGATGTGCTAAGGCAGATGTAGTTATCTTAAATATAGTCTAAGGCATAAATGTACATGGAAATGAAGGCTTAGATATGTTTGCCTTCACTTGACGTGTGTCAATTAAGATTTAATAGATATGTATGTCGATGCTCTACACAGTCAAATGCATGATAGTGTGTTTGTATAAGCAACATAAGTGAGAATGCTTTGGGTAACATACCATAGCATACTACTGTATACGATATGATACTATCGTATTATGTAGTAACAAACATTTCTCCTTTGATTTGTAAGCTTGATGAAATGTAGAAGTGTGCTTTATAATGTGGTAAGCGCTAATGGATGTTTTAATGAAATCTTTGTTCCAAACTGGGTTATGTCTCTGAGTGCTAGAAAGGTCCTCTGGTTATTGTTGCACTCAGTGACTTAAAATTCAAGAGGTTCAACAAAACCTTACTTATTTACTGATTTACTGTACATCCAGAGGTGCTATATTTGTAGTACACTATGCAAAATAAAAAACAAAAAAACCACCACAAAACCAACAAAAAACCCACCTTCCTGCTACTACTCTATGTTAACAAATGGAATATCTTTCTCACAGATATTTTTTCTTTCTAATCAGAACGCTGATTTGAAGAAACAGCTTCATGAGCTTCAAGCCAAAATTACAGCTCTGAGTGAGAAACAGGTAGGGAAACAAAGATGTATTTTTAATACTCTGTTCTAAAGATGTCTCCTTTCCCAGCTTCCAAGAGAGCTGCTAAATTTTTAAGTGCAAAAATAAGTGTGGGCATCCAGACATTTGGATTGTTAGTTGATTTATCAACAAAAGATAGGATAGGTTATTGCAAGTCTGTCAGACAAGCAATGAGTGTGATTAGTGGAAGCTGTAACAATTTCTCTTGTGTTGAAACTCATGTTTTTATATTAAGGAAGCGGGGAAAAATGAATGAATTTTGTCACTTCCTTTATTGTTAACTTGAAACTTACTCTAAACCAGACCATCCTGGTTTAGGCAAATCTTTAACTTTTGTCTTAGTTGGTCCACACTGTGTGTCTGGATGAGTGTGCTGGAATTTCTCTTCGTGTCTAGACTAACTAAATTCATGTCAGTTATGGGTACTTAATAGACAATTTGGAAGGTAGTTGTGTGTTTTTACCATGATAAATTACACCACAATTGTCTTACGTTTGCTGTATGGTAGGAATTCTCTTTGACAGGCCTAAAGTAAGAGTAATAATTACAACTGAATGCTTAATAGAAAGATCGTGGAACTTGAAGATGCATCTTGTGGGTAACTAGAAGAACAATAACATTGAGAGATCTGCAAAACTTGTTCTCACATTTAAAAAACAAACAAACAAACAAAAAAAAAACAGCAACACACACAACAAACCCTCATACAACCCCCACACCCAAAAAAAAAACCAAACCCCGAACTGACTCTAAGCAGTTCCTTAATTGTATTGCTATAATGTCAATAATTGAATTAGGTCAATAGACAACACCTTTGAAGAGGGGAAGCATTCTAAAATGTGTGCATAAGTAAGAATACAGTTACGCATCAGTGTTGTATCTAGATACCTGCATTCTTCTGTTACTGTCTGCCTGTGTTCTGTTTTGTTAATTACCTTTCCTAAGGAAATGGGTAGACAGTGTTTAACACACATCTAGAAATTTTGTTTACTAAAAAATTATAGTATGTTTTAGTAGTGGAACAGTGAGTCTAGGAAGGAACATGTAAGGATAATAAAGAAAATGATTTTTTAATGAGAATACTAATTCAACAAAAACTGAGGTTTTGCTGATGTGGTGGCATGCCTGTCTTAAAGATGATTTATTCTCTAAAACCAGTGTGAGCCTCTGCATGTGGCCATGTCTCACAGCAAGCAGCTTCAGAATTCTCTGATAAGCTCTGGAGGCCCACAGTAATTTCAAAATTAGCTTGCCTTGATGCCACGAAGCACGCCATATTGACTGCCAGTTCACATGATCAGCAGGGACAGGCAGGGAGATGGCAAGTGGAAAGAAGCAAGTATATCTTACCATAACTTAACTTTAAAGAGTTGTGAATCCGAGTTTATGTTAGTGGTCTATATTAACATGTATTTTAAATTACCCATCACCAGAAATGCAGCTATATCTTTTCTGCTGAAAATTACAGCTTGAAGTACTAAAGCGCAGTTGTGCATGGGGTCAACGTGGGCTAAGTTTCCAAAAGACTTTGAACGAGAAGTTTCTGACTTCACTTCCACCGCACAGCAAATACAGTCAATATGAAGTCACAGTCCAGTTTCCTGCTTTGTATTTTTATGTTTTTTATTATCAGTTGAACAGTGAACTTCCCCATGATTGCTGAAGTTTAAATGTTTTGCTATGTTGACTGCTGGACCACAGAGCTGCCAGTGTCCCAGATAATAGTGTTGTTAAAGGAGTATGGCTGCTAAAATGCAATGGTCATGGCAAATGTGAGTTCCAGGAAAAAAACAAATCAAAACAAAAAAAAAAACAACAACACAACTTCGCAGTGCAGAAAAATGATCGCTGCCACCTAGTTGAAGGAATCTGTTGTATAGACATCTGTGGGTTAGCAATGCGGAGTTGAGCAGTGTTTTAGAGACTAAAACAAGGCCATTTTTCTGTTCTCACTGTAATTTCTCTTTAGGAGAAATAATTACTACCAGTTGTTTTATGGGGAGAATATTATCCAACAATTTAATTTTCACACAGCATGGAGAAATGTGCAGTTTTGCATAGTAAATAAGTGCTTTACACTGTGCAGTGCATTTCTTGAGGAGGAGTGCAACATGTGTTAGCTGTGCCCTTGTTTAGAGCCAAGTACGTAGTCGTGGTGTCTGATGTCCAATTAATAAACTCTGAGGGCCTAACTTCACTGTGTGTCTACTACTGGACACTGTCTACGAGGTGTTGCTACTCAGACAGTGGCGTGGAGCTGGGACCCCGGTGCTAGAGGGGCAGAATACGGAAATATTTCTGGCTTCTGAAATACTATGTCAGCTGAATGTACCCTTTTTCTCTGCTCTCTTATTTAATGAAGTTGCACGAAGACTCGTGCAAGAAGCAAGTCAGTGGTAGGTGAGCTAAAAGCTTTTAGTTTCTTTAGGACTTCTCTCTCTGAGGCATTGTGAGAGTAGTGCTGGCACTTGCTGCCAGTCGCTGCCGTGGTTCGTAGTGGCTTAGGTTTCTTGCTGAGAATTGATACTGACAGCTCTGTTCAGAAGTTTGTGAAGCTGAAGAGATGTGGCAAAGCAGAAAAAGAAAGCAAGTAGGCTGTGCAGTGTGTGGGCTTAAACCTAAAGAAATTTGTTAGCTGATGCAGGGTTAAACTGTTACAGTATGTTATGTCATATATTCGTGTTTTTGAAAATGTGAAAGAGGTGAAAATAAATACTTTGATTTGTTTCACCTGAGAGGTGATGGAGCAATGTATGCTGATTGTGTTATCATATGGAAGAAAAACTTCAAAAAGAGGAAAGAACTTAGCTGAAGATAATTTGCATTTAAAGGGCAGTAAACATGAATCATTCAGACAATTATTTTCCTCTGCTGTTTCCCCCTCTTTATGTTATTACCGCAGAGTTCTAAATTGTGCTTAACTTATTTTTCTAAACTGGGCGCAATAAGGTGAATTCAGTTTAACTATCTTGTTCCTCAGCTATAAATGCAAGTGCTGCAGTTTGGAAACCCTGAATGCACTGGTTTTAAAACTGGTTTCCTCTTTCTTCACCCACCCCTCTCTTCAATAAAGAGAAGTCAAGAGTAACTTTTTGCAAAACAGTTTTAATTGCCAAATCCAAGTTTGGGTTGTAGACATGAATTAATTCTGTTGCTGTGTAGCACTGTTTTTTTATTACATGTTTTGTTTTTAAGTCTTCAAAAACTGTCACAAATATGTTTAAGCATTAACGTTGCTATATTTATTAGAGGTACCATAACTGAGTAGTGAAAAGATTGGTAAAGTGCATAAATTAGTCCTGTGAGTTCTTCTTGATTGCTTGTCATCCATAGTAAAGGTGAGTTTTTTATGGAGGCTTTTTGAACACATTATCAGAGAATTGTACCTGAAACATGTTCCATTGTATTCTGTAAAAATGACAGGCTGTGTTTTGATGAGCCGAAGGTAAGCACAAGAAAGCTAGAGAGCAGGGGGGAAACTGGGTACAGTTAATGGGTAGGAAAGAGCACTTTGAAATGCTTCTGCATAAGACGGTAGGCCAGATATTCGTGTGTGTTGTAGATACACCTAATGAGTACCGTGAGAACTTCAGGGCTCAAAATCTGGAAATAAATAATGAAGTCATTCACTTCTCACTCCTGCCAGTTTTGTCTGGAGTTTCTAATCCCTCCTTTCCCAAAGATCCATTAAGGGCATATTAAAATGCCAGTTATTCTGTCAGTAATGGAGGAAGTGTGCAAATATGCCATATGAACGTGTAGTAACTAATAACTTTAAGCAGGTGATGCTTAATTTCAGTTCCAGTTGTTTATCCAGAACTGTACATACTACTAAATGCCTATCTCTAAGTAAGTGGCGTGAATGATAAATATATGCTAATGTCCATGTAACTGCAAGCAGCCATTTAAGTCAACTGTTTTTAAAGCAGTCTTAAAATGTATGAAAAACAATTTTGCACCTTCCCAGAGTTCGGTTTTAATAATGAAACCCTGTAGTGATAGTTACCTCTGTCTCCTCCCGTAATTGACTGTAGATTCCTTTTGTAGACGGTTTGAAGTAGTCACTTATTTTTCCTGTCAGAAAGATACTGGTCTGTCTGGACATCAGGAGGAGTAAGTTGACTGCCTCTGTGAATCATCAGACCCTTTTGAATCCTCTGATCAGTGTGAACAGCACCTGTTTAGAAGGTGAATGTTTGCTTGAGAAATCCGCCTGAGCTTACTATTTTAATCTTTGGTATTTATTTAATTTGCATCTGAATATTGTGTGAAAATGTGAATATAATGACTTCTCATTAAGTTATCATCTTCCATATTCTCAAGATATACTGACTGAAACAAATTTTGAATGTTGTACAGATGATTGCAGATAGGCAGAGTGCATGCATCTCTCCCAGCTGCCTCTTTTGCCCAAAACTCTTTTACAAAACTGATGTTACAATTACTTGCATATGACTGAATTATTGCTAAGCTTTCTCAGACCTTTTGTAATGCTTAAATCATGATTAAACCCATACTGGCATCTAAACTTGGATTTCCCATTCTTCTCTTAATGTAACTCCACCTAGACTTCTCACTGTTGGTTTGTGAACTTAATTTTTGCATATCTAATATACATTAGCATCAGAGTAACTTAATTTAGGAAATGTGAGTGACCATTGCATGATGTCGTTAAAAAGACAAAAAACCCTCCACACCTTCTTCATGCTACCTTTCCTTTAGCACTGATTTTCTGGTTCAACTTTTAATTTTTGAGTTCATGCTGTATTTAAGCCAGATTTGGATGTAGCTGGAGAACTTCTTTAATTGAGCCTAGTTGGATACATTATTCATCTTCATATAAGCCAGGGCGTAACTCCAAAATAGCCTGTTCTGATTGAAAATCAACATTGTACATAGAAAATGGGCAGTTAAACTACAGTATTTCCTTGAAAATCCCCTCCTGATAGTGAGAGTTGGTTATTAGATGCTCCTGCATGTTTTGACTTGTTGGATAACCTCACACGTCGGTCATTATTTCAAGATCTGCTATTCCCTTTTCCCTTCAGTACTTGGAGGAAAGACAGGTGAAACATTAGGTTGTGATGACTGAGATTTCAGATGTTTTGTATAGCACCCTTAAGGGCATCTTAGTTGAAGGCTGGGAGAAGGGATTCAGTCTACTAATGAATTTTTAGAAGTGCAAACAGATTAAAACAACACATTCTGCTCTGTTGTGCATGCCTCAGTGGAACCACCTCACAGCCACAGAAACAGCATTTTGATTTATTCCAAGTGTATCAATGTTAGAAGGGGAATCAAATCCGGGGATCTGCTTTTCAGAGGCTGATGGATTCAAGGCCAGGCTGGATAGGGCTTTGAGCAACCTGGTCTAGTGGAAGGTGTCTCTACCCAGGGCAGGGGGCTTGGAACTAGATGTTCTTTAAGGTCCCTTCTAACCCAAACTGTTTTATGATTCTGTGATTGAGTTCCTGTTGGAGTTGTTTGGTCCTCAGCTCTTCTGAAAACTGTGTTGAATTTTGGAAGGGAGAAGAAAGACAGTGTGTCTAATGCTTAGAATACAGGTGAAAACTTGTCTTTGTTGTTTGTTCTCTGCTGGCTGTTACTTGGTTTGAAAATAAGCCACTTCGAGACTGCTTTTTTGCACTGTGAGTTACTGGATGTAGTACAGTTGTGGTCTAAAGTATTTTTGTTACTAAAGATTGTGTAATGGTACTATGCTGACTAGAGTAGTCAGGGTTACGTGCTATTTTCCAACACGTGGGTTACACGTTACATGCTCATAGTGCAATGTGGAACCGCTCAGCCTAACTGTGCATGCTTATTTTTGAAAAGGACCAAGGTGAAGGTGATATATTATATGGCTTCCGTAGTGCCAGTTTGGAATTGGTTTCTGTTGATTGTACCGGCCTTTACAGGTGGAATAGGGGTCCTTTGTAGTGGATACCGGACAAATAAAGAGGAAATATGTCTTTCTGGAAGTGATTTAGAGAGACGATGGCATACTAGGGAAGCATGAGAGGGCCAAATGCATGTACAACTTTTATAAAAGTTTATTTTAGGGTTTGACTTTTATATTTGAATAAATGTTATCTTCCCTTACTGCTCTAATGACTATGAGATTTTTTTCTAATTTTATTGTGGAGACTGCGATGGGCTTGGACCTTGAAGGCCTTAATAATTAAAGGATAAGAATGTCCTTGATGGGGTTTCACTAAATCTCTCTGCTTTCCTTTCTCTGTTGACACTATTGTAGGGAGAGAATGTAGTCTTCATCCTCAGGAAACGCTGGTGTTGACTGAAATTACAAGCTGGTATACATTTTCTATCCATAGAAATAATGAAGAGTTTTATTTTCTTCAGATGTGGGTCAAGTCAATGTGAATTCTATTTGTGGGCATTATATATGGTCAGTTTCTTTCACTATTGTATTAATTTCTGGGTTAACTTTAAAATACTTATTCTGACTTTTAGAAACTCCACAAAGTGTATAATCTCTTAAGAGCAACTTTTCCTCTGCTGTTGCATTACAATATATAGTTAACCGAGACACCTCACGGGGAGCTTCACTGTTAGGGAAAATAGGTGGTGGAGGCCAGATAGCATGTAGGTTTTCTTGGAGTGTTTTTTGTTTTGATTAGGTCCATTATTCTCTGCACTCTTCGTATTTCCTCCTTCATGCTAAGCTTGTCAAAACTGGTATTCATATGCAAGGTGTCTTCCTGAACTGTCCCCCGTATATTGTAACGTAACAGGTAGATTTACACAGTGGTGAGTGCAGAGTTCAGATGGAGATTTTTCTGGAATGAAGTTGGAATTACTATGGGTGAATTGTGTCAGAAGGTAGAGAAAGATGCGTACAGAGGCTGAGTATGAGCCCAGAGATATTCTTGCCAGTAGGGTCAATAGAGAAGTAGAGTGAGTACTCTCCAGGAGGCAATTCAGACAAGGGAACTTAATTCTTAGCGTTCTGTGGTGCCTCTGTAAGGACCCGCCCCTTACCCCACTGACTATAGAAAACTTGTAGGAAGAGTAGGGTTAAGTTAACTTCTGGGAGTTCATTACCTGTTTTTCCTACATTTACCTGATAGATGGAAAAGAATTCTTGTTCTACTCTTTCTGGTTTTTTTAATAGTGAGAAATTCTAAGTGTCTTCTTACAGTAGACTTTTGAAAGCTAGCAGGGAGAAAGCCCTTCAGTGGTGATAAACATTTCTTCTTTGTCCTGTAAACTCCCTTCAAGGTTAGATGAGGCAAGTTAGAAACAGTTAAGTAGTTGTGATTCTTTTTTTTTCTCCCCTCTTCTTTCTCAAGGTTTCCTCAGTAAAATGTTGGCAGTGTGTCATAGTAAAAGGACACTAGTGTGTAAGTTGAACTCAGGCTGCCCGATGTAGTAAGGAGAAATGAGCCAGCTTCTTCCATACCCAATAAGTAAAACCTCAGTGATGATATTTGTACTGTTTATAGAAGACATAACTTGTTTACCTTATTTTTCCTTCAAAAATAAGCAGAGGAAAAATTACATAGGAACTCTAATATATGATGTGAATTTTTAAGACGTATATTTTAGAGCTGCTTAGTGTCCTGCAGAACGACGAGTGGCAATCCTTTTATTTTAGACTGCTGAAAATTTGAATACTTGGCAGTATTTAAGCCTGTGGAGTCTTGCTCCATATCCATACACTCTCTTCATAAATTGCTTCGTTTTGGTTCTAGTATGGCAGGACTTCAGAGCACCACTTTGTCCTTTAGAGTTGCAGCCAGCCCAGAGCAGTGTGGAAGTGCCGGATTGTCAGAAGCTTTCTAGTGTCAAAAGCTCCACACGCATCTATGGGCTGGTAACAAATGCTTCAGCAATCAACTTGGACACAACTACGTTCCCGAATTCTCCAACTCATTCTAAATTCTGTCGTATATCTCAAGGAACAGAAATATCTCATTCTCGGAGTAAATCATTTGGGGGAAGCAGTTTTACAGCAGCCCAGAACACTAAGGTCCTAGCATTTGTCTTCTGGGCAGTTAAAATTGTGCAGTCTAAAGGTACTGTGGTCTGTGTTTGAAACTTGGAAACAGAAGATGATTTGCAATTTCTACGTTTGTTTTTTTTTTTTTTCAAATGAGGGGGGCTTAATGGCTTACTGGCTGGCCAAGGGGCAGTTCTTCTTTCCGTGTAAGAATTTTTTTAACATCTTTTCTTCTTTAATAT
>Ga0181612_172081_pt1 | contig 19874 bp, 10 predicted proteins | sample HoacroProtozoa21_FD_119630 | JGI IMG/M metagenome (GOLD analysis project Ga0181612, IMG submission 119630) | Hoatzin crop microbial communities from Cojedes, Venezuel. Combined Assembly of Gp0051906, Gp0051904, Gp0051908 | reverse complement strand
TTTTCCTTTTTTTTTTTTTTTTTTTTTTTTTTTTTTTTTTTTTTTTCCCCAAGGTATAAAATTTCTCTCTTGGAAATGAATTTTTTTTTTCTTCTTAAATTTTTTTTGTATATCTGGTAAATTATGACCAAATTTGTTGTTAGACTGCATACAGTAAATTGAAATATACACTTGGTACACTACAGAATTGTTGTGCTTTTGTTCTGGTTATATGTAGAAAAATAGGCTTTGGTAGAAATTAGTGTTATTTATAAATATTGAGTTACTATTCACTGGCCTTAATATTCCATTGCATTGTGACAATCACCGTTTCCTTGGTAATACTTAGCTGCTTACTTTTAGAAGTTGCATGTGATTGCGCGTGGTAGGATCGGAGGGAGAGGGATGGCTGTTGAAATGGGATACTAGCTCTTCAGCAAGTGGTGTGAAATAGTTTAATGGAGATCCACTGTTCATGTGTTGGAGAATCAAAAGAATTTGTTTAGATACTATCTGCAGTCTGGATTTTCTGAGCTGTTTATTGAGAAGTTATTTTAATTATATTAGTTTGATTGGGGAGCTCTAAATTAATAAATTTCCTAAGAGTTACCTTTAAAAGGGACAGCTCAATTTTCTTTACGATTACAAAAAAGCAGGCAAATATTTCTGTTTAAACTAGAAATTGTCTTCACTTTAAGAAGTGCTGGAGCTATGCTGTAGTAACATGGCAGTGAATTTTAGTTCGTCTGGTTTGGGCTTATTTTGTGGTGTTTTGGGTTTTTTTTTTTTTCCATTTTAAAAGAAGAAAGACTAATGCGCTTAAACTGTCTTCCTTACCAAATTAAGAGATACTCAGTCTTTCATTTTGTCTTCTGATGAAATACTTCTCAAACCAAATGTCTGAGATTTGCTTATCTGGGGTAATGCCACACAAGAGTACTTTTATGAAAAGATTCCTCTATGTTACAAAACCAGACAAACCCAGAGTTCTGATGTTGGGATTCCCCCCTCTCTGTGGGTTTTTGTTCGCTTTCTGGTCTCTTCAAGCAGTGGCGGTTATCTTTTGGAAATAAATGTACAGAGCACTTTCTGGTAGGGAGCAGGACAAAATCAAATTAAGAAGTAAATTCACCTTGATTAGAAGTCCCTGTCAAAGTAGACGTGATGTAAGGAAGACGGACAACGTAAAATGCGTTTGTCTTGCGCCAATGTTACTACAATGCAATAGCAAGCATTTTTCAATTGTAAAGTCAGATGCATCTTGCAGGAAAAATGGCATTTTTTTCAATTGTGTAGAAAATCTGCATAGTTCAGTTTGCAAACAGATCTTCTAGTAAAATCATTTTCTGAATTGAAACCAATTTTTAAACACAGAAATGATACTTGGTTGTCAACACATTGGTACACCCAAGTAAGTAAGAGTTGAAATTACTAATTCCTATAGTACCCACTGCTACTGTTTGTGACACGTATACTTCTGCAAATGCACAGTTTTCAGGTATTGCTACATGCCTCTCTTCCTTCTGAAAAGACTAAGCATGATCGGGTGAAGAAAAGTTTGGGGCCAGGGCACTGGCGTGGGTAGGCTTTTAGTTGTGGGTCACAGCAGTAATGCTTGTTAGCAGAAGATGCTTTCTTTGTCTAGCTTTAAGTTGGTAAGGCTTTTAATAGGATTTTCTTTAACGAGGCCAATCTCTGTGGTTTGCTTGCCTTAAGTTTTGTTTCGTTTGACTTTTCCTGTTCTTGCCACTCGGTAACACGAGTCTCCCACCTGTTCCAGAATATTTCTGTGGATTCCACACAGATGCAGAATTTGCTTTGCAAGAACTGTATCCTGTTGGATGTCCCTTTGTACTTGTGCTTAAATGGCTTTGGAAACTAATAAGAGAAATGAAAGCAAGATAATTGACACCATCGCCAGCCCGAAAATCTTGTTGTGCCAAAAGAAAGTGGAAAAGGAGAATAATGTTGAATGCAATGAAAAAGGCTTTTGGATTTGATTTGTTACAGTTCTTCTGGTTTGGTGCTTGAATGTTTCAGACAATTCACTGTTTCTCTCTAGCGTGATTTGGTGACAACCTTCTGATGAAGAAGCTATGCAAGAAGCCCAATTTTGAGTTTATTTGGTGTCTCCAGAACGTGGTTCAGGCTCTGCAGAGGTAGTACCACTGCATAGTTTTCTGTAGATATTTTACCATATACCCTTCTGTTAGCATCTCTCTTCACTATGTAATATTATCCATTTTTTATTTGATAAATGTTTGCTCCTTAGAACTGAGATTTGGCTTTTATATATTTTAATAGCACATTAGCATATTCCAGTAAACAGTATGGTAAAGGTTAAAAGAAAAAAGTTGGTTTTCATATAGTATCCTTTAACAAACCTGTAATAAAATAAATCTTTTATAATAAAGAAAATACAGGTTTGAAATCCAGGGGCAGGGGCATTGCTGAGCCCTTTGAGATGTTGAAGATCCCACATATAACTCCCTATGGGTTTTTAAAATACTTTGATGTGAAAAAAGGTAAAAATATACTAGACATGTCTTGTGACCTAAACTGGAAAATAAAATTGGCTTAACAAGTACTTTGTATTAAACATTATTGCAGTTTGAAACGAATGTTTAAAATAAGCTATACATAATGTTTTGCTTGTCTGAATTGATTTGGATTAGCCACTTCAGAATACAGACAGAAGTAATTTCTCACTAACATATTGGTATGTAAACATAATTTAAAGACTTCTAATACTATGTGCACCAGTCTTTAAGTTACCATACTGCAAATAAATTTAAAAAAAAATGATTTCATTTTATCTATTTTTATCTGTGCCCTGCCTTCTGACCCTCCACAAGTAGGTGCAGAGATATTTTGTTGGATGTATAAGTGTTACAATACAGTCATTTGTTGCAAATTACTTAATTTCTGCTTCTGTCACAGAATAGAATAGAATTTATAGAAAACAGAATTTATTTTAAGGTTGTAATTTAAACTTCACTCGTAGTAAGACAGATCACTCAAAGATAACAGTTTCCAAAAACCAGCATCTAAGATGTGTATACCTAAAACTGGATTTTAGACAAACTTCAGTGCAACACTGAGCAGATGGCTTAAGGGATACTTTAGACGCAGTCTAGTGTATACCAGAAGGATTGGATCTCCTCAGAAATGCAGTTGTACTGCGGCCCAAAACCTTTGCCTTGGTGTTTTGTTCTCTCTCTCCAGCCCCACCAGTGTGAGATGTTTGGAGAAAGGGCTTTCACCTGGCTTTCTCAAAAGCTGCTTGACTGAATAATGCTGTATGTGTGTTTGAACTGATCCTTTGGCTTCTGTTACCTTCCTCAGTAAGTGTTACTTTTGATAGCTTATGCACAAGTGGATTCCTTCACTTAAAAAATGATCAGCCCTTTTGTCAGTTTGTTCAAGGATTTGAAAACTTCAAAATTTTCTGTTTGCCCCGTAGAGAAAATTTTAGGCTCCGTGTCCTGGATAGGCAAGTCTGCTTGTACGGCTTGACTTGGATACTAGGGGTTTCTGAAGACTGAGGCCTCCGATCAGCTTTTTCTATTAGCTGGCTCTGCACAGCTTTCTATCTGTTACGTAGGTAAAGCACGTAAGAGAATTGTCCTGTGGGGGACAACAGCTGCGGTTTTTGGAGAGCCTGGAAAAATAACCTGTAGGCCGTTGAACAAACTTCTGCGTTACTTTTCAAATTATCTGAATGATATTTCACAGAGAATTGTTCCAAGACTTGAATGTATTTTCAGCTTGTTAATTAAGCGCTATATAGTAATGTGATGTTTTCTTGATAAATTTATGTAAAGTATTATGTTTTGTTTAAGTGTGTTAGGAAAAGAGCTTCAGATTCCACAGAACAGTGTTAACTTTGTAGCTAGAAAGGAGCAGCAGGAAAAGAAATATGTTTGTTAAAATTCAGCGGATTCAATCTAATTCGATAAGAATTAACATCGGGACAGCAAGCAATTGTAGAAGATGAACTGCAAAGTTTGTAGGAGGGTCATGAAAAAAGCCAGCGCTGAATGAAATGGTCTCTAGCAGCTTTCTAATGGACTTAAGTCTAGCTGCATTCATCAAGGACAGGAAAAGATGCTTATCTTTGCAGCATGGTTGAGTTGATGTTGCTGTAAAACCCTTAACTCTTGAAATGCTGACCTTTAAAGAATAGACCTAACATCAGACTTTTTAGCAGTCAGCCCCTTTCCAGCCCTTTAACTCGGAAATGCCTACAGGATTAACTGTAAAGAGAAACGAAATTTACCCTGAGAAACAGCCCAAATTAGTGAAAGAGGGTTTTTTTTGAGCATCTAAGCAATTATAGCACCTCAGTGTGTTTACTTTCCAAATTCATACAGTAGAGGCACAGTACTAGTTCAGTTCATTCAGAGATGTATTGATGCCAAATGTCAAAATGGTCAGCTTGTTAGGAAGTGGTAACTGCATCCCACTCCTGTTAACTCTTAACATGCTTCTGGCTTGGAAGGGTTGCTTCTGTCCGTCGCTGTGTCCTGCATTCTCCTGAGATACCGTCTCCCTAGGTTACATCTTGTTCAAACACGCCTGAAGTTCCTCCTCCTGGGTATAGATTGCAAAATGTGAAGTGTCACAAAATAAACCCTACCTGGGAATGTTTTTGTTGTGGTGTTTCTCATTGCTGAAGTGTAGGAAGTACGTTTCTGAAGCGCTGCTTCAACTGAGAGATCCTTTTAACTTTTTCTTAAGGAACGCTGATTTGGTGAGTGACCTGCATGGGCTCTTGGAATGTTGTCATACCATCTTTCTGCAAGTTATGCTCTGCATCCACTTGAAAAATCACAACTACTGAGGTCATAGGTTATAATATTAATATGTCTATGCATTTTTGTCATATTTCTCAGAAATCAAGGTAATTGGAAAAGGGGGGGAGTGGGAAAGTTTATCCGTAACCTCTGAGTAATTGGAATTTAGGAGGATGCTTGCTTTTAAACCTTGCTGAGACTTGACATGCTAAGGTGTTTATGAACTGCATGAGATACACAACATTACTCTGGCTAAGTTTGCAAAAATTACCATTGCTATGTTTATATTTTTTCAAAACCATTGGAGTAGTTTATTGTCATACCTCTAACATTATTTACAACTTTAGAGGATCTCCTGACTTTGTAGAAAAACAGCAAGATATTCATATAGAATATTCACAAAGAAGCTGTCAATAACACTTTCTGTTGAAAGGTATTATTCTGCCCTGAGTTCCTCCTCAAGTGATGTTTTTTACTGCGTGGAAGGTGTGGAAAGGGGCATGGTGCCCACTGTACACTCACAGGGGAATAAAACCTGTTAGTCTGCAGAAAAGGCATATATGTACCGATACTGGAAGCAGACTTTTCCCTTGAAATTTCTTGCAATTTCCTCTGAAGCATTTTAGTTTTGAAGGCTGAATAGTAGTATAAAGAGATCGCTAGTCAGTCTGAACTGGTATAGTAATTTTGGTGCTTATACACCATTTAAGTTAATAAAAATATGATCTCATTGTAGTGCTGCACAGGTCTGAACTGCAGTTGTTACTGTTTCCACTGCTGTAGTAACAGTTATCGAAGTGGTGTGGTCTGATTACAGAGTTTGACAGGGCTTTTAGAAGCCCTTTTTTTTGTCCATTTGTGCTGTGCCCTGCTGGGTAATCTCAAGGAGGGTTTTCTGCTCCATATATGTCTTTCCCCAGTTATATCATTGTCTCTTTTTCGTTTTTGCCGAGACACTGCTTAAAGCTCTCCTGAAGTACCGAGAAAAATGCTATTCAGGAGCCCAAGTACTGGAGTACCTGTGTGAATCTGTGGTGTTTAATGAGAATTATTGGAAGTTCTTCCTCTTTGATGTAGGTTTAGAAAAGAATCTAAAACTGAATGTGGTTTTAAGTTACCACATCAAATGATTTAACTTCAGAGTGTATTCATTGTGATGGATGATGACTCATTTCTTTATCATCACAGGCTGAAATCTCAAACAACTGTTCTCTAAGAAACACTTCTACCTGTTTATCTTGCACCAGATACTCTTTTTTTTTTTTTTTTTCTTTTTTTTGTCTTCACAGGCTGGAATGCTTCGATTGAGCTCATAAATTCGCTTTTCTGTGCTTCTGTTATCTGGCTGTGATTTTTCCCTCTAGATCCACAGACTTCTTTCCTTGCTGGAGACATAAAACCTCTGGAAAGGAGTTCTGTGGGGAGAACCCCAATAGAGTTAGGGAGGACTGGGTCTGCTCAACATGAGATGATAGCTGCAGAACACACTTGCCTTTTCTCAATGCGATCATAGTAATTAAGAATTAGACAACGGAAAAAGAAGCATGAAATTATGTAACTAAAGTATCTTCTACTGGGCTAGGTGGGTGGGGTTTTTTTGTGATGCTGCCTTGCTTTTACTGATGTTAATGAAGATGATTGGCTTTCCCCACACCCACTGAAGGTAGAGCAGTTACAGTAAATATTTAAAGTGAATGCATCATGGACATCAGCCAGACACGGCTGTAAATTGCCTGCGAATTTGGTGTATCCTGAAGACTGCTGGCATGATAGAATACTTAATAGATTATCTGGAAGCAAACAAACAATAGCTTTTAACTGTGGCTTTGATGCCACTCTTTTAAAACGTTTTAGGTGAAGTACCTTAAAATGTAGTTCGGGTTTTTTATAGAACCAGTATTTGGAACTATATTGCACTCACTGTAAATTACTGCAAGTCATTTATGTTTCTGTAACGTGGTATCAGGCTGTCAGAGCGATATGTTTAATATCAGCAAGTAACCACCTGATTGCTGGACCTGACAGCGAGCCTGCCAGTCAGGTCTCTAAGGAAGAATGGCAGGAAGCAACGGAAAATATCATAGGGAGAGGGAACCCTCGGCTTCGGCACAGCGGGGAGGAGGACCCCTGCTTTTAAGAATGCCGTTCACAGTAAAACTGCATGGAATTAGATTTATGTACTTTGGAAGGCGGAAGGACTGAGTCAGCCCTGTTGGAATTTGAACTTTTGTGCTGGGGCGCTTAGCTATTTCAAGTCTGAGCTTAGACCGCATCCTTTTTAACAGTGTGTGAAAGCTGTGCTCCTACGTTGTCGCACCGAGTCTGCAACCTGTTGTTGCCACGTGAAGGTCGGATTTGGGTTTTGAACTGACTGAAATTCCCAAGTTAGTGTTAAATTTTTTTTTAAAGCTGCTTCCACGAGAGCATTTGAGAATCACTATTTTGACACCCTGTGTGTAGTCAGTATTTAATGCAGTTGATACAGAAAGGATAAAACATGCAATACCTTTTTGCATGCAACAAGGGCTTTGTCTTTCATCTTGCAGTTGTTGCTTCAGATCAGCAAGCTTGAGCTCAGGTTGCCTCCCTTTGTTCCTGTAGGGAGGCTTGCTCGGAATTTCACTTTGAAATGCAGCTGCTCTCCACCTCTCAGCTGTTTTTCCTGTACCAAATCAAAAATCAAAGTCCTCATACCATATTTAGCTTATTTGGTAAGCACATGGTTTGAAACTTGGTATTTTTTACACTCTATCTTACTTTAAAAAAAAAAAAAAAAAAAAAAAAAAAGGCTGCCCAGTGTTTTTCAGGTGCTAAAATAAAGGTTGTCCCTGAACACCTGACCTCTCTATGCTCAGGATGGCCAAAACAATACCTTATTAATGCATTTAATATAATATCAACTTGAAGCAATCTCTGGTGGTTCCATGCCAAAGCGCGTGCCTTCAGGCACAACTGTAGTTATGAATAAAACATAGTCCAGAACACAGTTATATTACAGGAATGCAGCAGATCTTTCGGGCAGGTGAAGTGGAAGAAATCACGGTATGGCTGAAGCTCGAGCTGCTGAGCCACAAGGCATTGCCAGCCAGCCTTCTGACGTGAAAAGCTTTTCTGGAAGCTTGGTCCTGCCCTGCTTGTTTGCTCTCTGCCAAGAGGCAACGCTCGTCCTCTGTAGTGTGGGGTTTTCTCCTGAGCATCATCTCTGAGGAACGGAAGGCAAGTGCGTCAGGTGTCCCACTTCCTCTCCAGGGAGAGGGTTACTCTTTTGAGCTTGCTGTTGCTTAATTTGCACCCTTTTTTAAATAGCGAGGGGAAGAGCGTGACAGTTGTCGAGGCTTCCGATACTTACTTAGTAAACTCTGTCAGGAGAGGTGGTGTACGTTCAGCTTTTCAGGTTTGATACCGAGCTCTCTGTTACCTTTTAATAGAGATCACACGTGACGTAGGTGATAGGGATGACACGCTCAATATCGACAGATTTTCTGTCAAGTCTGTACTACTGCTTCTTGTCAGTGTTAGCAGTCGGTGACGGATGCGATTGACTCATTGGCATCCTGTATCTTCTGCTGTTATCAGCTGAAAAGCAAGGGGCAGGGATTCAGTTCCTGATTTAAATCCTTTTTATGATGTTTGCCAGCTAAGCTGCCAGTGCTAATAAGCTACTTTACTCTTAAGCTTTATCAGTTTGCTACTACTGTTGTTAAATCTTAAGTAAAGTACAAATCAGCCTTGTCAGATCATCATGATTTAAAAGAAATAATAAGGGGATCGGCAGGGATGCTATGCAAAGGACAAGTCTGCTTTTACTCAGGTCTGGCTTGTTGAGAAATTACTGTACTCGGATATTGATTTTCAGAATAATAGAAATTATTTTCTGAAAATTTATCCATGCCCACTTTCTCACATACTTGTGATCAACTTTTCTTGTTTTCCAGCAAACTATAAAATAATGCAAACTGTTTTGGCTTTTTTTTTCTAGTGTCCCCTGCCCCCTCCCCCAGCTGAATGAAATTGCTTAAAGAAATAACTCTGTCAAGTCACCTGGTGGCTTGCAGTGCTTGAGACTGTAAAAGACCAATTTCTTTTGTTAGGTGTCCACAATCTTTTGCCACTTTGTTGCACGGAAATTTTTCATCAGTGGAAAGTTCTTTTTGTAAGAGCTTTTTTCTGAGGTTTTTCATCTTCCTTGTTGTATATATAAACCTAATCATAAATCTGAACGATGTATTATTCTGAAATACTGCATGAATCATACTCTCATTAAACTATAGGACTTTCTCATTTGGATCTAATTTTTTCACCTTGTGGCAACAGGGAAGTGCAGTTTATTACTTTGTTTAGTTTTTTTTAAAAACAAAACCACCACCCAAAAAACCTCCTAGGGTTGGGCATTTTTGCTAGTGTTCTTGAATATCTTGAGCCCTGTCTGCATGTTAATAATGCCTAAACCCAAAGGGATGGCGAAGCAAAGGTGACTGAGTTCTCCAGATGTCTTCTGTCACTGAGAAAAAAGTAACTGCCGGAGAGTGGCGCTGGGAGAAGCAGTGAGGATCCTCCAGCCAGCTCCTGTTAGAAGCTCCCTCCGCACGCACGCCACTCTTCTTTGCATCGCCACGTGATGTTTCTGGGCAGACAAGGCCAGAAGGCTCGAACTACCCTGTATCTCCTGCGGAGTCAAGGTGCAGACATTTCAACTCGTTAAGTCTGTATTTGGATAAAGAAAAGGCATCGCTTTCCAGTACAGTCAGTCAAAAATGAAGTAGATGCATCCAAGTCAGTGAGTTAGTTTGGATCAGAAGGTAGCTTTTGAAGCGGAACGCTCCATCATCCCCACTTGCCATCCTTTAGTTTGTACTGCAGAGCTCTCTGACTGCTGCACTGAATTCCTTTAGGATGAAACTGAACTCGACATACTTCAGGAGCGCTCCTGATATGCTTCAACCATGAATGCCTCACTGTCCATGGGACCAAACTGGAGCGAATTCAAAGGAAAACTTCCTCGAAATGTGTGTAGCCTGGATGATTCTTTACAGATCTGCTTTCATGAGGTCGCAGAACTTTAAAGATTACGTGGCCAAAACGGCCCCAAATCAACGTTGCTCTAGAGCTGTGCTGCTTTTGCTTGCATCAAGTGAACCAACGACCAGCATGAGGACACACAACTTCTTAAATTCCAAACTAATTACTGAAAAAAGTGATTTGCAAACCATGATAATTACCGGCAGTTTTTTCTACCCAAGGTCTTCAGCAGCGTGATCCTGCGCAACCTGGGAGCTGGAGGAGTATTCCTCTTTCTGCTGATGATGCAGTACCTCCACTCTTGCACATTTTCACTTACTTCCTTTGTGTTGCTTCAGTATCCTGCTGTTGCTTAATTTTTTTTGATGAAGCTGAAACCAACAAAAGTTATTTAAATTCTAAAATCCTTAAATTCCTTCTTAGAGCTGTTCTTCTGGTGCAGCATTGTGTCTTTACTGGAAGGAGTGCCAGTAACTAAGGTGGGGGGAAGAGTGACGGTGCTGACAGCAGGATTAGTTCTCTAAGTTGTGGATGTGACTATAGTGACCTTTTTCTAACATGGTGGAGGGGAAAAACTGACCACCGCTGTCCTAGAGCTTTCCAGGTGCATTCCTATTCATGGGGTGCTGCGATGCCTCTGCCCTTGTAGGGACTCCTGATTTCCCTCTGCAAAACAGCAGGTATAACATTGCGTCTGCCTACGGATGCTCTGTCTGCTGAGCGTCTTGCTGAAGAAGGAAGGCTGGCTAGGCAACAGCTGTCACCACCCTGGATATACTTACACAGCCATTCTCCATTGCCATGTTAAATAGTTCTGGAAATTGTGCTGACCGAACATGGGACCAGACCATGATACTTCCTTCTGCCCCGTTGTCGCAATTTTGGGACAGCGCACCTTTGGCTTTTCCTTCCGGCAGCGAGGCAGGCAGTGTCCAGGCACATAGCGCACACAGAAGGAGCTCTCTGGCGTGACTTCAGTGCCTGCTGTGCTCTTTGTCACGGACCAGGTTGGGGAAGGTAGACAGAATCAACTGCAAAATAAATCAAAGGCACAGACCTAAAGCTGACTAAACGCGGCAGCTTTTTAGGCCCCTACATTTGATTGAACCTGCCTAGAATCCATTTTTTATTTGCCTTTTTTTTTTAATCTCTTGAAAAGCCTAGTAACCATCGGCTTTTATGTCCTTTCCCTTGGAAAAAGTACCAGTCCTCAAGCCAAGCCATTTTCCTTCCTATTCTGGGAGTTGCAAGGTTGTTCCTGGCAAGGTTAATGAGCTACTTTAAGGTATTTTGATAATTCATCAACCAACACAAGGGAGTGCGTTTACATATTGCAAAACTTGTTCAGAAACCTTCTACTGTCCGTCTTTATATGACATTAAGTGCTCACAGTAACACTGGTTGTAATTTTTCTTCCATCTGATTAAATCTTCATCATATTTGCAAAAATTAGATTTTGGCAGGCATTCGTTAATGTTTATGAAGCATATTGAGAGTGGAAGATAAAGATGAGTGGTGAAGTGAGAAACTAAGCTGTACTTTATTTTTCTTGCACCCGATTGCTTAAAATGCAATTTTGTGTGCTCATACCAAGGGTTAGCTTGAAACCAGCGTTTTTAGTTATTTCAGTGTTCACAAAAATCACTAATCAAACTTTGCTCAGTAGTGAAACTTCATCAACCAGGTTTTACAAACATATTTTAAACGTGTGGCAACTAATTCGGAGCCTTCCAGAGACGCTGTTGATTGTACTGTGCTAAGGCAAAGCAGGGAGCAGTCGTCCCTGCCTGGCAGAGCGCGGACTCCTGCCACCGTGGGAAGCAAGCTGCTCTCTTCTGCCAGGCCAGCGGGGTGACTGCGTGGGAAGAGAAAGGGTGAGCGGGAAGGGGACAACTGTGGGGTGCAGGATTCAGAACAGACAAGGTCTGAGTTTGTTCCTGCCTGCCCAGGGTGCGATTCAGAGAGAACCTCTCCCTACAGCTGTCTGGTCTCTTAGTAAGCACGGGTGGTACATCGCAAAGTGCTTCAGGCAGGGTACCCGTGAGGTGTCCTGTGTCTCCCCCAGCTCACGTGGCCCAGCTCTCAGATCTGACTGAAGGCGGCACACGGATGCTGAATTCGTTGTGGCAGTGTGACTGGCACAGTTGGTGGTGAAGGTCCTGCCTCTGGTAGGCTTTCAGTTCTGGGAAGAGCAGTCTGGGGTTCTTTTTAGGAACCCAGAACCTGTGTCACAGCCCCCGTGCCCCAGCCTGCTCCAGCAAGGCAGGCCCGGTTACGCCTCGGTGGCTTGGGTTAGTTACGCAGCTCTGGGTGTGATGGCGGTGGGCTTTTATGCCTGCGTGGAAGAGTATTTGCTGCCATCACCTTTTTGAACCTATAGAACTTAGATCTGTGATTCCCGCGTAAAGCGGTGAAAGGCGTCTGTCACCGTAAAGCAGCGATAGCCAGGAGCAGCGCGTACAAAGAGATGTTCTGGAAACAGCAGCCTTGACCTTGAGCTGTTCACTTCGTAGAGGAATTGTAACACTTAAACCCAAGTGGTTTTTAACATTCCCATGAGATTTTGCAACAACTCAGTGCAAATTATATTTGATATGGCTTGGCCACTCATCCCTTCATTATATTCCACTTTTAGTTTGTCTGGTCATGTACAATCTTACAGATTTACTACTCTTATCAGTTACTCCTGACAACTGGCAAATCCAAAGTAAACAATTCAAATATTTAATTCTGGATCACTCATTTCAGCTTCTCAAAATGCTAATTCTTTTATTAGAAGAAGCATAATCAAATGTTTCCTGAAGTTTGACGTTTATAGGCCCTGATTCTTCAAAGCACTTGAGTATAGGTTTTATTTTAAGTGTCTTCAAAAATCCAGGTCTTTAATTTATGTAAATATCTGAGGGCCTGATCCAGTGATACTAATCACTGAGTATGCAAAGGTATTGGCCAGTTCAAAAGAAATTTGGTGTATAGACTCGAATGCTGAACTCTTACTGAACTACCTCGAGTCATCCAGAGTTTTAGGGATTGCTTGAGAGTCATACGAGTTTGCAAAGGTTTTAATACAATATAAAGAAAAATTGTAGTCGAAAAGACAGTTATAGGAATCGGTCAAAGGATGCAGCAAAAACCTTTGCTGTCCAAATGCTTTCTAAGTAGGCTGGCTGGTAGACCTCAGATTGAGCATCCTATTTCCAATTCGTAAAAATCCATTAAAATTAATTTAGGAATTACGGTAAAGAGATTACATTACTTCATTTTCTAAAAGACGGATGCTGTGTTCTTTTTTCTTTGATAGTCACAGGTTCTGTGTCATTCTTGCTGGTATTCTCTTTCTTTGTGAAATGTCTTGAATGGAAATTCAACCACCTTCAGCCATGTAACGTCTTCCATTAATAAGAGCTTTCCTGTATTTGCATTTGTGTAAAATCAGTCATCCAGTTAGCTGTTGCATAGATTTTAATCAGCGTTCTTTAGATTGGCACAAAGAATTCTCAAATTTAATTTTTATTAAATTGCTATGTTGAATAGCACTTTGGAAAATGAGAGGGAGGGAAGAAAAAAACACAGTGTTTGCAGTTAAATTAGAATGTGTCAAAGAATGTTAGAGAGCCTTCTTTTTAAGTCCCTTTTAAGAGTGAATTTTAATTGAACAATTAGTTCTTTTTCAGAGATAAATATCTTCCTGAAATCCCACTCTGTTCCCTTTCAGGCATTTCCTCAGAACCCATTTGTTTGAGATCCTTGTCAAGAAGTGAAGTAGGTGCTTTAGGTTTGATTTGCAGGAATCTGCACGGACCCAGTTAAACGTGTCAAAATGAAGTAGCAGCAAGACCCACTTCTTTATCTTTCACATTTTTTATAAATGACCTTGGTAAAATTACAGAGAAGTCCATCTATCCTCAGTCCGCTTTTCCACCAAATGTCAGTACTGATTCTAAAGCTACCCACGTCGCTGAATCACACCGTTGTGGTCCTGTATTTGGTGTTGCATCCATGTCCCCAGTCCCTGAGCTGCTGTTGGTCTTGGGGAAGTGTGGCGTGGACCATGCTGCTCTTCCGCTCGTACCTGCACCGCTGCCTTTGGTCGCCCTCAGAGAGCGCGACGCTAGGGCAGATCTGTGTCTTCCAGCTGAGCCAGTACAGCAGGCCTTGCCCTTACAGGGCCCAGCGGGATTTTCAACTTTTGTATTGCCCTACACTGTTTTCAGATAGTTTCACCTCTCTGTACTTAATTATCTTACTTAATATGCACATTCATATTAATAAAAAAAGATCCTCTGATAAATCAAATGCCTTTGTGACAGCCCCAGGTAAGTGCTGTCTGCAGAAGGATGTTTAAATCTTTGACAGACTTTGCAGACAATTTCACATAGTTTGATTTTTCTCTCCCTAAAACCATATCACGGTTGTCATTCTTTTCAAATTTTAGCTGGACATTAGTTATTTCTGACTGCTGCCACAAAGATGGAAATGAAGAATAAAAATTCTGTGCGTTTCTCCTAGTTGTGCTGTCAGGAGAGGCCTCAAAGCTTCCTTTTGTAAGGGAGCCAGGCTTCTTAACAAACAATAAACTTAAGTAATATGAACAAAGAGAAAGCATGCAGACAACATTTTTAATTAAAGGAAACAGAACCTAATTGCATGCTCTAAGAAGACTGAAATAGTCAAGTTTCAATAGAATTGGAGAATGTATCTGCTAGTCTTAATTTGCGATGATAAATGTGAAACATTCGCAGTCTCTACCCTTGATACAGGCACGCGTTTCCACCCAAAGAAAGGCAGATGCAAGGCTTATGTCAGCGCGGGATTGCATCTCGCCTTGATGGTCTGCGTTCACCTCATCCGCTTCGCACATCTGCTTTGGGACAAGATGAACTTAGCCCAGGAGGTGCTTATGCTTTTTCAGTCACTGTAAAAGAAACCTCTTAGACGTGAAGGGCGCTAGGGCTCACTGCAGCTGTCCAAGTTCAGATGTTTTGGGGTATCTCACTTGGTCTTCAGCTGCTAGTCACAAAGTGTGTGGGTGTCTCTCAGATTCTGCGTGGTATCTGCCGGTCCTGTATGGGTGCTTTGAAGAGGTGAATTGATTCTGTAGGACGGAGTTTGGTTTGATGCCAAGAAATCAGTGCAGGCGTCTGCATCTGTGGTACGCGTCCATCAGAGTCAGCGGAGAGCAAGTCACTACGCTGACTGCCTTGGAAGCTCAGCTCAGGCGTAGACTAAAAAGCCGTTTAGCAGACAAGCTTTAGGGTAAACAGAATCACTCTATAGACTCCATGGAGCCTGTTTAGACAGGTAGATACCTGAACATAGGCGTCTTGATCTGGACCTAAAACTCGCCTTGTATTTGGTCAGATAACAATTTCAATTGATGCGCCTATTGCGTTCTAAACGTTCATGAGGCAGAAGAGCAGTGGAGCTGAAAGGTAAAAGAGAGCCCTAGTGAAGAGCCTCAGACCTGGAAAAGGTTTGTTGCCAGCTAAATGCTGGTAGGTGCAGTCGTGCGCCCTTCTGTTCTCTCCTGAGGGAAGCGGGATTTGTGAAGTACGCAGAGACCCATGGAAAAGCCAATTGTCAGTTGTCTTCAGCAATCCAGAGGACTCCGGGACTTTGTCACTACTCGGGCCAAAGAGTGAGACTTACCTATCCCTCATCCTTCGTTTCACAAAACGGTGTGGTACGGCAGCTTTCACGTCTGTGTGAGTCAGCTGGGGCAAGCAGTGCCGCGGAAGGTCACGGAATGCTGCGTCTGCCAAGGAAACCTCCTGATGGGCGTCCAGTGCTTGAGGTCAGAATGTCTTTAGCAGTGGCTGCTGCTTACGATTAGATTCTTAACGCTGTAACATGTGGGAAATATCAGAATATCTGTTGTGGAGGAAGCTGTATATTCCCCTTGGAGAGATTCACAGAATATAGTAATTCAAGGGAGTCATGAGTTAAGCAAAAGCTCAGCAAAACAAACGGGTGCTGACATACACAGATAATGTCAACTGATAGCTGGTTGGCATTATGAATTGTTTTATAATTAGGTAATTAAAGCAAGTCTGTACAAATTTTAACTTTCAGGAAACTGTAAAAATACATGTAGCTGTAAAATTATATTTAGCCATTAATTTCTTGTCGAGTCTTTCATACCTGCTCATAAAATGCTTAATAGAGAAGCTTACACACGCAGAGTCTCATGCATTTCTTCTAGAAAGTGCGCTATCTCACAGTACAGTCCTCAAATACCAAATCACAACTGTAAAAATATATATCATTTTTTGCTCTTCATTCCTTTTCAAGTTGAAGTTGTTATCACAGCTTCTGTCTTTCAAAGGCAGGAAGGCATTTGAGGCCCACCAGAAGGTAGACTTAGCCAAGACCATGCAAAAATATCGGGGTTTTGATGCAGGATCTCTTGACTAAGAACTGAAACTCTTGGTTACTAGGATTGGGATTTCTTCCTGAGTTCCATTTCTGTCCCATTGCCAGAAAATGAATCCTAGGACTTCACAGGAAAAACAGATGTTAGTAGGTATTGAGCCCTGAGCTGTCACATGGTCTCTCTGTTGGATCTTGTAGATCCAAAGTAGACCCAGGCAGGCATTGTACACAATACACAGAGGTCTCACGACAGGCACAGAGGAGCTGGTGATGAATGAAGGCACGCCAGCAGATCACAGCAAGGAAAAAATTTATAATACAAGCCTACAGAACAGACTAAATTCTAGGATATTTAGTTTTACTTTCCATTGCACTTGGAAGTCAATGCAATGTTGTACCTGTAGCCTGAGTATGAATTTTGGTTCTCTATATCTGAATTTCCAATCACCTGTCCAGAGCATCCAGGGTCTTTAAACAAACTAACTTGCTAAAAACACTTTGCATTTTTTTCAGGGACTAGTGGTGGAGCGTTCTTTGCACACTCCTTTTAGTTTCATTTGACTATTTTTGCAGCATCAGGCTCTGCAAGGTGTATACAAAGACGACAGGCTACTACAAACATCTTTTGCGTTGGGTATTTTCTCCTGATGTGGAATAAACTAAATGGAGGACTTTATGTAAAACTAAAATGGGTTACACCCAGTAGACATATCACAGATGCAGAAATGGCTGAATCGGCTGACATGAAAAATTCCTTAGTTTTGAGTTGGGGTTTTTCTGGGGGGTGGAACACTATTGCTGAACAGTTCATACTGCAACAGTAAGACCCTTTCACAAAAAACATAGATTACCCAAACTTCAAATTCAAGGTATCTTATGCAACATCTCTTTATATTTATTAGAAGTGCTTAACTATCCAATACATCTTTGATCATAATGCATTTGACTCCCCACAATGGTGAAAAGTGTAGAATTTCTAAGGATGTATTCATTACTAATGCAACTTGAACTTACCCAGTATGTAGCTGCTAACATATAAAAAACTGTGATACAGCAGAATAAAACAAAAAGCATAAGATACATAGGCAAACCAAATGCTGCCAATACCAATTGCTTTGCATCTTACTTTATATAAGCAATTTCCCTTCACTGGGAAAATCATTCTGACAATTAGATGAACCTTAAGGTGCTGTGGGGGCTGGCACAATTTTACTTCCTTTGTTTTTCTCATGCTTTATTTATGACCTGCCAAGTGCTTGTAAAAGAAAAGCCAGGGCTCTCTCTCCCGGCATTTCACAATGCTTTAATTGTCGGAGCAAAGCTGGAAACTTGCTAACGCACTTTTCTACATTTTAGCACAGTACCATATAAAGCAATATAAACTGAAATACTGGTACCTGCAATGCTGGTGTCTTCTCTTCCTGAGGATGTTGTTACGAAGACGAGTCGACAGTGATGAAGGGCTGTGGCTGTCTCCAAATCTGGGTGAAGGGCTCAGTTTTCCTAGTGCACGTGCTAAGCATGTGCATAAACATGTGCATATTTATTGGAGCCTCCTATGTATAAATTTTTTAAAAAGGTCTGGTCATATTAGTTCTACCACAAACTCCATCACAGCTTCAGTTTCAATTTTGTATTTTATTTTCGAAATCAGGCAACACAACAGTGAGTTTGAAACAGCCTGCCACTTGTGTGCACTGCTGTTGTCTGCTGATCATCTTGCCCTCATCTCAGAGGACAATATGTATTCTGTGATGAGCTAAAGATCTGCTTTTGAAGAAGGCTTAAAGGCTTAAACTTTGTCAAAGATAATTGTCTTTTGTCAAAATGAGATGTGAACAGATGTAGAAAGCAGTGGCGTTATAGACAAGAGAAGTCAGACATTAGGCTGAATGCTTACACCTTGACACTTCAGCTTTTAGGCAGCCAGAACTGGAATTGTTGTCTTATCAGCTTCCATGTTCCAGCTGTGGAGTAGATGTGCAGTGACTGCTGGAAGGGAAACCTGAGGTTTATAATGCCCATTGGCATTGTTCTGTGGTACAAGTACCAGACTCTTACAGCCAGAGATTAAAAAGTGCTTTTAGAGGTGTAAGCTGTTACCAATGACTTTGGTAATCTTCTGAACTTCCCCAACCTACAGCCTCAATGCATTTTCACACCACAGACCAAGTCCGGGAACAAGCAGGATGGGGCCGGCAGTCAGGAGCCTCCCAGCTCTACGCCTGGCTCTGACACAAACTGCCCGGCCCGTGCTAAGGGGCTTCCAGGTGGCGGATGGGTTCTCCTGAATTGCTCCGAGGTGGTGGTGGACACAGCTCAGGCCAGCAGAGAGCCAGCACTGCCCCAGCAAGCAGGGAGCACGCACCTGGCTGCAACAGATTCATGGCTGTGCCGCCGCCTCGCGGGTAGCGTCACCTCGCCCTTCTCTGCAGGCTCTGCTCACGTGCAGAGCAGAGTAACAGCCGGTGAGGCGTTAGTCCCGCTGGATTTTGTTGCCATGGCTTAGGGGCAGGCACGGATATCGCGGCTCGGCTCACGGGATGGCGGCTTCCGAAAGATGCGGTCGCTGGAACCGCGTCACCGTACCTGTCTGCACAGGTGAGCCCTGCTAGCGCTAGAAAGAGGACGCTGAAGGGCAGGAGGCAGATCTGCACCCAGCAGCTTCTCCCAATTTCCCCCTTGTGTTCTTACAGAGAGCCAGATTTATTGCTTCTGTTTCTAAAGAAAGAAAAACCCTGGTATTTTTTCTTCTAGTCCTTATTACATTTACAGGTGTTTAAGTTACTTGATGTGCTGTGCTGCTGTATTTTAGAATATTAATAATTTCTTTTTTCTCATTTTTAACTCACCTGTAAATGCCTCTACTTTCACTATTTCTTAAATATTTTCAGTGCTTCAGCATTACCACGTGCTAAAAATGAGGGGATTTACCTCTAGACAGTGTAACCAACTGATGTTTTCTGGGAGGACATCTGAATCTCCACAGATTTTCTAAATACTCTGTCTGAAAATGCTCACAATGCCATCGTGCTGAGACCCAGCGACGCTGCCGGCCCGGCTCCTCCTGCGGCGGGGGAACGGGACTCCTGAGCACCATCGCTTCCTCCCCGCCGGCCGTTCCGAGCACGTTCTCCGTCCCGACCGCGAAGTGGAATGCAGTACGTTGCTTGTGGCTATTGGTTTGTGCGAGGATTTTAGTGTTGTGGCTGGGAGGCTCACGACGGTTGGCCAAATCCGGGCTCATTATAAGTAATTTTGTAGTCAATGCTCAGTGTTTTACAGCTGGTTTTTATGCTCCTGTGTGCTGACACACAGACACAATTTACTTTCCTCAAGCACAGGAATGACATTCTTGGTCTAAATGCCAAGAAGCATATGGGCTTGTACGCTTAATGCCACAGCTCTGTGGCACAACCATGTTAAGCGCAGCCCAGACCATACAGGGTTTTTTTTTTTAATGTGGCTTTATTCTGGAGGAGGGCAAGCGATACCTGAAATTATACGGAATTAGATCATTGTAGCAAAAGGAAAACAGTAACTGATTCAGCAATGGCAGTTACATCTCCAAACTTTCTCTTCTAATGGGTTTGCAGTGGTTTAGTGCTTTGAGTTCTGTGCCTGCAGAAGTTTTGTCTGTACCCTGTGCCTGAAAGCACATCTGGTGGAGCTGCGGTCTAAGAATTGCGTGGTACAGAGCTTTCTGTA
>Ga0181612_109576_pt1 | contig 19875 bp, 10 predicted proteins | sample HoacroProtozoa21_FD_119630 | JGI IMG/M metagenome (GOLD analysis project Ga0181612, IMG submission 119630) | Hoatzin crop microbial communities from Cojedes, Venezuel. Combined Assembly of Gp0051906, Gp0051904, Gp0051908 | reverse complement strand
GTTCAAAAAAACATGTAGACGTGGCACTTCAGAACATGGTTTGGTAGGCCTGGTGGTGTTGAGTTGATGGTTGGACTTGATGATCTTCGAGGTTTTCCAACCTTAATGATTCTATGATAAGCTCAGAGGTACGCATTGCTACTTCTGGACAATACATGGTTAGCTGCATCTACAGAGCTCTACACATCAGTAAAGGCAGGACCTAGGGGTGGAACCCACCAACAAGCCTGGGTGCCTCCCCACCACAAAACCCATACCTTTGGTTATATCCTCAGCACAGGCCTAGCAACAGGCAGCATCCCCGTGCAAAGGCTACCCAGCCATTTTAAAACTAAGCTGCTGACCAGAAGTGTGGGGATGACCCATCCATTCCTCACTCTCCTTTGTTTTTGTCTACCTATTCCCACAATGAAATAGTCACGTGGAAACTTGAATACTATAAAGTTAACTTGACACATTCTCACTCCAAAAACAACCCCACAGAAGGATTGTCATTCCCAGATATGACTCACTGTGGGAACACTAGTGCTTGTGCATGGGATCAAGCGGAAACCAGATAACTGGGAAAGAACTTGAGTAAGTCCGTCCCTTTGGCCAGCAGCATGTGCCTGGCTCGGAGCACAGTGACTGCACCCACACCCTGGAGCAGACTTCTTAAAATAGCTTCCAGGAAATGATAAGGGTGGAGCTGAGTCTTAAATCCAACCCCTTGTGTTTACACACTTCGCTGAGGGTGCTCACCTCTCTCCACTCTGGGTTCACAGCCCTAAACCTTCCTCAGACAGAGGTAAAGCCTTCCCAAATGATGTCAGACGGAGAAACTGCTTCCATTTCCTCTTGTAACTCACTAGTCAAACCACATGTTCATGACATTTTCCTACATTAAAGGGACCAAATGCACCGTCAGCTGAAGAAGAGCCTAAAAACTTCTCACCAGTGTCTTCACCACTACTGATCAGATCAGACCCTGGCTGTTGGGCCTAGCTACTTAATTCCCTGGTGCACACTGGCACACAGCCTGAAGAAGAGGAAGAAAGAGCACGCTCCACCGCACAGCTCAGGGAAGCCTATCGTAGGGTTATCAAAGCCTCAGTATGTGACTTATAGAAGGACTTGGTACAGAGCTTAGGTACAAGCAAGATACAGAAAAGCTTGGCTATGCTGAGTACTGTCAGGGAAAGAGGTTGAGGAATGGGGAAAACAGCAGACCAAAACATCAGCTCCACAGGAACAAAGGTGCCACCAGAGTCAGACACCAGCTGACTTTGACACCAGAATTGAGGGGAAGGTGTGAATCCCCAACAACTTTTGTAAGTTTAGTTCCAAAGATTTTGGTTTTTACAATAGCCAGAATTTTCAGTTCCTCTGCCCTGCTCCCACTTACATCTCTCTTCCATTTGCTGAACCTCACAGTTCTCTCTGCCTCCCTCCACCCTGCTTCGTGCCCAAGCCTCTTCCACTCCCCTTGTCCGATTACTTGCCCAGTCCAGTTCCTCCTACAACTTGCCATGGTCACTGCTACCACGTACATGTGTGCTAGTTCTGCTTAGGATGGAGTTAATTTTCTTCATGGTGCCATGTTTTAGATCTATGACCTAAACAATGTTGATAACACACCAATGTTTCAGCTGTTGCTGAACAGTGCTTGCACAACATCAAGACCTTGTCTCCTTGTCACTCTGCCCAATCCTAGAAGTAGGCTGGTGGTGGGCAAGATGTTGGGAGGGGACACAGCCATGACAGTTGACCTTAACTGATCAAAGAGATATTCCCTACCGTATGTCATGCTCCACAATAAAAAAGAGGTGAAGGAGTGTTCTTCCAAAGCAGCCATTGCTCAAAGAAGTCTGCCAGTGGGAAGGGGTGACTGATTGCTTTTGCATCACTTGGTTTCCCCTTTCACTTATCAAACTGTCTTTATCTCGACCCATGAGTTTTCCATGCTTTTACCCTCTCGATTGTCTACTTCATCCTGCTGAGAGGGAGCAGGCAAGTGACTGGGTTGGGCTTCACAACTTGTTTGCAGATCCCTACTCACCTCTGACACTCCTGTGAGCCAGGAGGATCTGGTTCACAACAATGCACCTGAAATCCTGGTGTCTTTGCCTATGAATTAAGGACAGAATCTGTCCAATCCAAAATTTTGCAGCTCAGGCCTGTTTCTTCAAAGCTCCTAAATGGAAGATCTGAGACCAGTGTGGTGCAAATCTCAACATGGATACTGACTGTGCAGCTCTGGCAAATTTTCTTAAGCTTTAAAGCTTTTGATATAAAAGCAACTGAGGAGATGCCTTGAAATTAACTTTGTATTTGAAGTATCCACTGGGCTATGTTTCCAAGTTGGAAAAGATACTCCTCTCTCTGAATGTAAATGTGTGGGCTCTTATTTTTGTGACATCATCTTGATTTGGGCGTCTTCTTTTTGCCAGAACATTGCCTTCTATTAGATCTAGGTAAGTCTATTCATTTTGTAATAAACAATCATCAACAAAAATATTCCACCTCTAGCAAGCCTGCCTGTTCATACACCAGAATAAAGGTATATGTACAGTGTCACCATGGCCACACCAAGCAGCAAGAGAAAAAGCTTCACAAAGTTACTGGTATTTTAGCTAGCATAACATCTCTACCTTTTAAGTACTGTGGTATAACAGCTAACACGTTGGTCAGCCTGCACTCGCACCTCTTATACTTGGTCATGTCATGCTGCACTAACAGCAAGGGGAAATCTCTGATGTAATCACCTAGATACACACCACATTACTAGCAAACTTCACCTACTCACAGCTCTCATCATCAGCCTGGATGAAGTAGAGAGTTTTCACTTCTGCTCAGCAAACCACATGCAGTTTGTCATGCTGCTTCTTACTACCCATCTACCATAAACCTGAATTCACCTCCATCATTCCTATTGCCTGGATAGGAATACAGCCTTACAACCCAAGGGTTTTAGCTTTGTCTAGTCCTTCTACCTTCCAAGCATCAGTCCCCAGAAACTACCTCTGAGCAGCATTATGACTTTATTAATAATTATTCAGTCACAATCCTTCTGCTCACTGATTTAACCCATCTTATTATAAAAGACTGTGGAAGTGCAAGACATTCTCTAGGAGGCAAAGAAAGACTGATCCCTGGCTGATAAGAGTCTTTCTTATGCGCTGTTCTAGAGGAAGGAAACTTCATCTATTCTGAGGAAGTCAAAGTCCACTAACAGAGCAGTGCTACATGGAATTCAGCACGCAGAGGAGGGGTTAGTGCAGGATCACGGCTTCCAAATTTTCTTGTGCTGTGAGCAGGACTATATGGGACACTGGTGGGAAGACAACACGTAAAACCATACTTGTATGTTCTGTAGTTATAACATGACACCCTCTGCATGTACAAACTTAGGATAACCAAATCACTTAACTCCACCTTCAGAAGGGTCTATATAGTAGACTATTACCGCCTGTACTTTGAGGCAACCCAGATTCAGCTAGTTCTCCTGCCAAGAGCGTAACTGTTGAGGCTCTTCTTCAGGTCACACACAGGAGCAGGCTGCAATGTGAGAACTACTGTTCCAAAAATCTTGTGCTCCCTGCCCTTGCACAACTGACTAGCTCAGGGCAATTAAGAAAACATGTAAGCCCACTCATGGGCGGGTGGGAGTGTACTGCCATCCCACACTTCCTCTCCTCCACCTGCTTTTGCCTTCCTTTCTGTAGTCTCAGGGTCCTGCTCCATTGGCATACTCCCTGGACTGAGCCAACACCATTTATTAATGTTATAGGGTTTATTTTGCAAATTACATTGTCATTAATGCAGTGAGCTAAATCCAGTGAATGCCCAGGCCAACACATGGCAGAGGTAGGTAAGGGAGGGAGGGGGAGCAGTGGGAATCCCTATTTCAGCAGTGGTGAACTATTAGAGAGGATCACTGTGTCCTGTAGGATACAGATTATTTTTGATCTCTGGGCTTTGATTAGGGACAGAGCTGACTTGCATTTAAGTGTACCCTGAACTGCCAGAAAAAAACCAGCAGTTCAAATCCTCCCAACACCCAGATAGCACTTCTATGTTGTACCAGCACAGACTTTTTGTAGCTATAGGATCAACAGGACTGAGAAAATAATCTGTCTCAATAACTTTTTTCCTTCAACTGGGTTAATTTTCAGCTATATCATCTTTTCAGTTCTCTTCGTAAAGAACAGCACAGACAGATGACAGAGAAAAACTGTTCTTGTCCTGTGGCAACACCAGTTTAAATGTACTCCAAACTACAGCCTATGTCTCTTACAAACCCTGCACCACCCGGCTAGCCTACAGCCACACCACCCTGAATACAGCCAATATTGTCTCAAAAAGGCTGTACATCAATAGGACCATCATTAAAAAAAAAAAAAAAAGATAAATCCACTTACATGATCACTTTTTTTTCGACAAACACCCTTAACTCTCAAGATCAAAGAAGTCTGTGCATGCAATCCCAAGATGATCCTGGCTTTCTAAGGACTATGACCAATAATCACATGAAGTCAAGCAACTATCAATGACATATTTCCCTCTGTGTTCACCCTGTAGTGTTAAATATCAATGACATACAAATTATTTATTTCTTTTTGGTCTTAGTATGATATAACAGCCACAGCTCTGGAGGCAAAGATTTTCAAGAGGCTTTAAGCTTGGGGAAGAGCATTTATTTCTTTTTTTCTTTTTTTTTTTTTTTTCCTTCAGGAGAAATTCAGAACTTCCTCTGTTTATTCAGGAAGATTTAAGAGTAAGATAACAGGACAACAAAATAAGGTGTTGGCTTCGTACAACTGATGACTAGAAAAGATTTTTCCATTCACACCATTTAAAACTGTGTTTAACATTTCTATTAGCAATCTACCGAACTACACACATTCTACAAGTGACATGAATTTCTTAGGAGTCCAGATTTCCACTATTCATCCCAATGCCTTGTGATGTAGTTCCCATGACACCTCTGATGAAGTGGAAAGACAGAGGAAAAAAACCTGAGCAATCCTGGTATTTTTATTATTGATGAAAACATAGAAAGGAGCTTATATTTGTGTGTGTCAAAAAAGAAAGGGAGGAAATTTTAAAACAAAAACCAGCCCAAAACTGTCATGGCCTCAAGTTGTGTCAGGGAACGTTCAGACTGGCTATTAGGAAAAATTTCTTTACTGAAAGAGTGGTCAGGCTTTGAAACAGGCTGTCGAGGGAGGTGGTGGAGTCCCCATCCCTGGAGGTGTTCAAAAAACATTTGGATACAGCACTTCAGGATATGGTTTAGCAGGAATGGTGGTGTTGGGGTGACAGCTGGACTCGATGATCTTAGAAGTCTTTTCCAACCTTAATGATTCTATGATTCTATTGTACCGATTAAACAGAAATTATAGTTGGATTTAAGCTCCAGATTTGTTAAATGCTGTGAACTGTTACATTATGCAGGGTAACTAAGATTAAAAGGAGAAAAACATCACTAATGCAGTTGGTGAAACCAATACCGAGATTCTTGCCTCCAGAGCCATTCATGAGGACAAAGTCTGAGAACAGGGCATGCAGGGATCTCTGCAACAATGTGAGAGGACCAGTGGCTATTTTTAAACTCCACCAATTTATAGATAACTCTAAAAAACTTAGCACTCTACTTCTACTCGCAGCAAATCAGAATAAGAAGTGAGGCATACTGTACACAGAGGATTGTTTGCCAGAAGGAACGCAGAGAGACAGTGCTTTAGAAAGATGGCTGACAAAGCCATTTAGCACCAAAAGTGAAAGTTGTCAGTGCAGCTTTTCAAAGCATGCCTAGCAGGGGAGTACAACAGAACCTGCTTCCACCTCCTCCTCTACAGAAAGCTACTGAGGTACTTCAGACCATGTTTCCCTAGAGATATATACTTATTTACTCCGTGCAGGCAAGGTACTTTTGATTTTTCTTGCTGTTTTCTTCCCTCCTCCATCTTCTTGTTCACTGAGAAGCACTATCTTGGCTTCCCCTTCAAGGACGCGTAAGATCTGTCAATTGCTCATGTTTGCATGAGGTCACACTGCAATCAGTGCTCCACACAAACTGAGCATGCATGCCGTGATCAATCTGGTCTCAGGAGAAGATCTAAGGAAGAAATACCACTTTCATGACACGTCCTTGTGGACAGGAAGAATTGAGTAGGAACCAACAACCATAAAAGAGGAAGATGTCTATTGTACCCAACTTTGCACAATGCATCTGGCAAATGCTACTGCAGTGTGATAGAATGCAGGAGGTCGAGGTTTTGACGAGAAACAGAATTTTAAAGCAAATGAGGATACTGTTGCTTTGCAACAGACATCCTCTTTGTTCATTCTTCAGCCAGCATCCTCTGCGTGGCATTGCTAAGATTGTCTTGTATAACTAAGCTGCAGTACAGAAAAATGCATTATCACAGGCTTCATCAAATGTCAACACACCCTACTCGCTTTCCATAAAGATGGAAGGAACTCGCCCAGACTCCTGGGCAGAAGCACATTGATGCCTGTTCTTTTGTAGACACATAGAAAAGATATGATCTTATAATATGATACCCAAAAGGTGAATGACTATCTGCAAGAGGTGGATGGGTGAAATGTACTTTGATACTGACTAGCATCTCTAGGCTGGAATTTTTCATAAGCGGACTTTCATCTTCAGACTGGCATCTTTGGTGACACTCTAGAGAATAATAATCGACAAGTGCATGTTGAACTTTTCTGTTGAAGGTCTTCCCTCACTATTGATGATTATAGTGGTGAAGAGTATCTTACAAAGAGGAAAGTTTGTGAGAATTGGACTCATGGTAAAATATATAAAAACTCCAAGACAACATTTTTGCAAATGGACTAAAGCAAGGTTGTGAGGTTGACTTGAATGAGAAGTAAGTAAAAGTTCCAGGACCAAAAGGGCAGAAGAAAGCACCATTTATTCAAACTTGTGTTTAAATGCATCTGTAGTCTGTAATAGGTTTGTTCCAGTCCTGCAGTCCATCAAGTTATTTGCTTTCCCTTGAACTTCGGCAGAACATTGGTGTATTTGCTACATGTTTAAATTCTCTTTCTGAGGTAGTCTTCTGAACAGTGTTAGGTAAAGGTGAAGATAAAGACAAAAATATTCTCATAAATGGCTCTAGAAGGAATCACCACCATGATACAACTCTCTCACCAAAATGAATAAGTGCCAAAAATACAGAAGTTTAGTGTAACTGCTTCTTATTCCTTCCTGGTCCCGAGTTCCTGTATGTCTTGATTAGATTAAGCCAGAGCTCTTGAAAATACAAAGTAGAAAGGGAAATCATAGTTGAGTTGATTTAATAGTGAGAGAAATTAGAACAGTGTCAACAACTTTTCTTGGCATTTAGAAACCATTAGTTTGAGCGATGACATATTCTTATGGGTGTAAAAGGTGTTCAAGATTGATTTGTAGAACATAAAATGAGATCTTGGCCTTAGCGTAAGCCCACAAAGTTTGACTGAAAGTGTAAGAAGCAAATGTGGAAGGAGAAAAAAGATTTTGGAGAAACTTCTGTACCAGAACAGCGAAACAACTAGCATCACAAATTCAAGCATTACTGCGTGATCATAAAAGCCAGTGAAATAACTTTTCTCCAAACTTATTTGAACAAAAAAAGCATTCAGAAAATAATATTTGAGTCTATTTCTAAATGGTCTATTAGTTTGATAAAACAGGTATTATGTTGTTTCAATTCTAAGTTAGTTTTTTAGTTTTGCTGTTTTCATCAAAGCATAGAAATCCCATGCTTTCTCATCAAATGCAACTTTCAAGTGCTTTTCATCTAAAAGCTTTTTTGTAGAGGTTTCCTAGGATTTTCATTTATTAGTCTTCATAGTCAAACCTTTAAGACATTAAGTTACCTGCTTGTGATTATACAATATTCCTGCAGGACAAGGGACCATAAGCAGATATTTAACTACACTAATGCAAACAATTCTATAAATATGGGTGGAAGCCAAACATTTGAAATTAAAAAGGCTTTTATATTTTGGAAAAATACTAGAACAGCTTTGACTCTTACTCATAGTGATGACTAGTAATTCAGTCTCACAAATTCACCATTCTCTGAATCATCCCCATAGCTGAACTGGTTGTAATGAGGTGCTTTTCACACTGTCAAAAGCAGTTTAGGGGTGAGCTGAACCTGCAAATAAAAATTCAACATTTGTAACACACGGATGCTGAAGCGAGACCTCTCTTTTGTTTCCGTTTGACAATATTACATTGAGTTGTAGCCAAAAAGAGGAACAGAGGTAAAATAAGGACTAATAGAGGACAGTGTTTGGGGTGTGCGAAATAATGAAGAGGTCAGATAAAAGATACAGTGATCGCCATCACTGGATAAATTGAATATGACCATGTTTTAGCAAGGCCAAATATAAAATTACAGGGTACAACTTGTTAGCATAAGCACAGGTTTCTTCTCATGAGAGTGATTCTGAAAATGACCTTAGACCACTGCTGTTAATCAGCAAAACTTGAGTTTCCAGTATGATGCTATGAAAAAATTTAAACTTTTTCTTCATCGCTGATGATCGTGCACTACTACAGCGTAGTTTGGTTTTTAATCAAGACTAATCATTAAAAGGAAAAAAAAAAGTACTCTAATTCAATTATATGAGCAATTAGGTCAGCTGTGCAGAAACAAGCAGAACATTTACTGCTTCCCAGGACCTCAGCAGACAGCAAAGTGCTGGGAACAGAGCACGCGTCCGCCACAGGCCAGCTCTGCTGCACTGCCAGGACGTCTGACCAAGGCTCTCGGTGTCAGCTGAGAAGCAGCTAGTCAAATCTTGTACCTCCAGCCTTGGCTCAGAAAGAAGCAGGCAGCTTGCTAATGAGAGGCATCATACAGAAGAAGCAATGTTTGGTTCTTGTGGAAATGTGTAGAAAAGTACGAGGTACAATAAACGGTCGAGGGAGTTGCCTTGCTACTTCTGACTCAAGATTCACATATCCATTGCACAATTTGAACTCTTTCCACCACATAAACACAACAGCTAAATAAAGTCAGAACACCACGCCAGCTGAAACTCTCAGCTAACAGTATTACCTGGCTTTTCCTGCTTGTTATTGCGGGCCAGATCATCCAACGTTACAAACAGATGCATCCCCACCGATTTGAACAGAATGACACCCATTTGTCCTTGAGCACTGACCCTGTTAGGCTTGCCTGCCTGCAGCCTTGGGGCCTAACGCACAAAACATCGCTGAAAACTTAGGAGAGGTTGCGAGCTGAAATCCAACAAGGACAGAGGAGAGGGAGGAAAGATTTTGAAAATCTTAGTCCTGTAACTCTCTTAAAATGGAGAACTAATTGCAAACTGTCTACCTGCAACACAAAAACCGCAGTGCAAAGAACATTCTCTGTCAAGAAGTTGATGAAAATACTAAAGCCAGTGCAGATATTCTGACTTCAAATGGAGTTCTTGTTTTAGTTTATCTCTCTTTGCCCTCTCGCCCATACAATTGGGACAGAGAAAGTGGAATTTGAGGTCGTCAAAATGTTACTTGGGTCATTATTTCAGTCTAGATCATTATTTCTGCACGTTTTAATCCAATGTATTCAGAGCTTCATCACCCCCAGCATCTGAAATGTACTGCCTGCCTTGAGAATTTTCCATATGAACTATTTAGATATTTAGGCAAAATTCCATCAATTAGTTGACTTGGCTCTTTTCCCAGAGACTGTGCTCAGTATTTGAGAGAAAAAGCTGTCTTCCACCTGGTAATCTGACATAACTAAACTTCTTATTTTCTGTCTTACGGGACTTGTAGGGTATATTTGTGTCATGGTAGCCCTAAAGGAGCTACGTCCAGACCTGGAAACTGCATGCTACGATGAATGCAACCCTAATTCTCTACGTGGCAGTGCACTGTGTCCTGTAAGGTGTAACTGTTTGGAGCCCAGCCAGAGTTTAGGTCCAAGCGACTTCTAACATCCTACGAATCAGGTATTTTAGCATCAACCCTGTTAACACCTTTGGATCACAGGTGGCAAAAAGGTGCCACATGAACATGCTGGATTCCCACGCACTGAAAACCTGTTCAGCATGACTAGCGCTTAATCCAAAAGGCTCCCCAGATTCTGCTTTGTGTAGCTGATATGTAGCATGGGAGAGATTAGAGCTAAACTCTTCTCACTGGTATCTAGTGGCAGAGGAGACGCGAGCCAAAAGGCAACAGGCACAAACTGAAATGCCAGAAATTCCCTTTAAATATAAGAAAAGCCATTTTACTGTGATTTTTTAAGTATCTATTGATCTTTAGTGAATTGTACTCAACCATCTTCACTTTTCACAAAAATATGAGCAACCACATTTCCTGGTACAATATTCCCAGAAAACCAATGTTGCTGGTTTTGTTGTAACGAACAGTATCACGTGAGTTTAGTAACCAGTCATAGTTAAACAACAAACCTGAATGTTAGAATACTGGTAATCTAGCTGCATGTTAAAACTACGTCAGATAGTTCAAATTCAACTAAAACCAAACCCCTTTTCCCCAAATTGATAATAAAGGAAATTAAGAGAGACTGATGTCCTGTATTGTGTTCTGTAGGACAGTCGTCTAGTTCTACCTGTGTGAAACGAGGCTACGCTAGCAGAAAAGGCTCAGCTACGTGTGGTGGAACACCAGCTCTGTATTCTGTGGGATGTTCGTCTGATCAGTCCATGTACTTTACTCACACAGAAAAGTCAGGGAGGGCTTAAAAGAAAAATCAGCTCCAAGAAGCTTTTTTTTTCTGGACATGTACAGTATGGTACGTCTTACAGTGTCCAAATTCAGTTATTCATCCCAGCTAGAACTGCCATAAGTTAGAAGGAACCAGGAACCAGGTTTTTTAAGAAGCAGTATGGAATACAGCAATTTTACGACGAGACAGTGAATATTTACTGCTGGATTTTAACCTGCTGGCTGACAGTCTGACTTGTAGAGTCCTACTAGAACCTACCATAGGCTCTCTGAAGAACTTCAAGTTGCTTTTCCATAGATCTAAATCTATATATTTAACTCTTGGGTCTCACTGCACTTTGACTATGTTCCTTGTTGTAATATAACCACCAAAGGTATGCTAAAAAATACTGAGAGATGAAACCACTGTGTCTTAGCTTGCAAGATGTGCTAAGCAGATAAACAACATGTTTTCTAGAGTGATTAATTAAATGACAGTGATGAATGAGATTACAGCCCCTGAAGATTAAAAGAGAAAAATATAGGAAAAAAAAAAGGTTGAGTCTGGAAAAGCTAGATAAAACTTGTGTGTCTGGGAACTGTATACAAGGAATACAAAAGCTGTGATTTCCGTTCCCCATTCATCTGTTTGGTGTGCCAAATATCCATTCTTCAGCCTTAATTCTCCTATGCCAATGGAAGGCACCTTGGAAAGGAGACTGAATGGGTCAAAATATTGATCTCTAGATACTCTGGAAAAGCAATGAGGGATTTAACTGTAGCAGCTGGATAAGGAGGGGAATTGATTGGGAAAGAATCTCAGGAATGGAGGTGAGATAAAGAAGGTATAACAGGATGCAGAACATGGGGTCAGCAGGGTCAGACCCTCTGTACGTGCTCCAATAATTCTGCTGGAGCAAGACAGCAGCCTGTCTCTGAAGGCTGACCATCCAAAGTTGCTTATGCCTGTCTCCAACTCCTACCGAATCAAGTAGGTCTTTTCCACGGATATAGATATAGATGGGAGTTAGACTAAGTCCTTATTTAACTAACCTTAGGGTGATGCTGCACACTGCCCTCTGATTATTTTTCAACAGCTGGCAGTCTTCAGGCAACAGCTGTCTTCTCACTTCTCACACTTCCCTGGCTCTTATCTCTACTAGCTTCTGCTTTTGGCCCTTATCAGCCATCAAATGTATTAGGGGCTTGTAAGAGAGAAGACTATGAGGTAGAGAAAACACATGATAAGAAACGTTTATGAAAAGCTATGCTTTCATAAGATACTGCTCTTCCTCCTGAGAAAGATGGGCAGGGTCCAAGGGATTGTACTGAGGTGGTTTGCATCCTTCACGGAAAGCATCACTCAGTCTGCCCTCCCCAAGAGCGGTGACCGATTACAGCTCTGCCACTGGTCCCCGCTGTGGTTTCTGTGCACACTGATCCTGCTGAATCTGTGTACCACCACCAGATGAACCGGTTAAAGCAACACAGGCTCTAAAGGAAAGTCTGCAGACTGCGACCAGCTCTAACCATCCATCATCACAAGCAATCACCAATGTGAACCAGGGTTCAGATAAGACCAGCTTATGAATAATGAACAGCTCGATAACCTGGGCCAAACAGATAGTAGTGAACAAGTACTTTGAAGTGCTTGTAGCCATACAGAGCGGTTCCCTTCGCTGGAGGCACGAACGTTCAACAGCTCTGTTCAGTCTGACAGCAAAGAGCTCCTGGAGTCTGTGCAGATGCTAAACTACCACTAACCAGCACCCACAAGTAATTCTGCAGTTTCCTGATGGTCAGAAGATTTCTCTCTATCATAATAGGTACAACCACAGTCCTCCATGGAAAACAGTACAACATTCACAGATGTCAGGCTCCGGCATTTGAAAACCCCAAATCTACAGAGCACTGTATCATGTCTCAACAAGTATGGTTACAGGACTTTTGGATCAGAAGTAGTCTGGGCCAGCTGGCCCGGAGCAGAGGCAGAACTTGCCCAGATCTTCAAGCACTGTGGTCAGACGTGTCTGGGAGAGGTGCAGCTGCCGAGAGAAGGCCACTTTTGTGGACCACTCCACTTTCTGGCTCAACAGAAACTTCTTCCAGCAGACCAGTACTCATTAGCAGGCAAAGGGGAGCTTCCCTGGGTTACAAGCTGAGCTGAGACAATGTTCCATCCTCTCACAGGAGCTAAAACTCACCAGGAACCTTCTCCCATTCCAAGTGCAAGGTGCAGGTATCTCACCTCATTTTTCTGATGTTTCAGGAAAACAGTTACTAAACAGAAACACCACATTGCATGTACAAGACTGATGCTGGAAAGAGACTGGGAGACCAAACCACAAACATACGTCCTGAGAGCGGCCAGATGCTAAACTATATGAAAGGGAAACAGAAGGGAGCAGAGCAGACGACAGTGACTGAGAGGGAGCTTTCCTTCACGGCAAGGCCATCAACCCACCCTCGACAGATCGGGGAAGTGCCTGTGTAGAAGAGAAGTCTGCTGTTGCAATAGAGTTGGCAAAGCAACCTATGAAACTTATCTATCTTGCCAATCTAGAGGAATGCGGCTGTGGAAATGTAGATGCAAAAGCAGAATGAAAGCAATTTTGTGGCTTGTTTTAAGCCAAATACAGTTGAAGTGAGGGAACCTCGCAAGGCCTCACAATCTGTGCCTATGGAAACATACCTCTGGGAGTCAAAGCAAACCCTGATGCATCCCAGTGTTATTGGAAGTACAGAAGACAGCACTTTTACCTCAATTATTCACTTGTCTGAAAATTACTGGGAACATTCCTTGGAATTAGTCACATAAAAAGCTTGAGTGAAAGTGATTTCTGTTAAACATTTCCTCTAAAAATGAAGCAAATTTCTTTTTCGAACTGGCTACTTGGCCCAAGTCTTTTGGTACAGAAATTTCTGACCCCTTCTCCTCAGGCATAAGACATAATAAATTTCAAGGATTATGATACGTTCCATAAACAGAAAATAGTAGAGAGAAAGAAAAAATGCAAAGCTTCAGTTGTAGGAAGGACTGTACCGCCCTGTCTCAAGCTTAGGTTTATGGTCAGAGTTGGGGTTGAGAGAAGGAGAAAGCCTAAAGCCACAGTTGGATTTGGGCTGGAAAGAGGCTGCCAAAGAAGCTGAGGGCTGTCAAGAACTTGTCCGCTGAGGACAAGTCTTGGTCTTGGAAAGGGCTTGGGCGCCTTGTGTACAGCTCAACCTAGGCCTAGGATTAAGCTTACGGTGAGGGTTGAAAAAGAGCAAGCCCCGAGTCACAGCTTGTGAGATCCTGCAAATAATCCTCCAAAGTAAGCTGGGGGCTGATGTTACAATTTCTCCTCCCATGTTTATTGAGCCTCTGGAGGGATTGTGACCCTGAAACAGCAAAGCCAAGGAATAAAACAGTTAAAAATTTTACATCACAGTACCTCTTTTTATTTCTGATTCAGAACTAATATTTGTGATGCTCAGTGTAATTTTTCAGTAGCAGCACTGAATTTGAGATATACCAGGTCTGTTTAGGTCTGACTAACTGATAACATAACCACTCAATTTCTTTTCACTTTTCCACCAAGAATCTTGACTTGCTATCAGTTTTACCTCCGAACCATCCCCCTGCTGCCCTCTGCTCTCTGAAAACACACTGAAATCTAAAGTTTCAGACATTCTAGGAATCTCTCCTGATTCTTTTTTTTTCCAATCTCTCAGAAACCTGATCCACCAGATGGGTGGGAGAGCTTATTGTTTTTTTGTCTGACATCTGGATTTCATTAGCAGACTCATGCGTGCTGAATCAGGAATGGGAGCTCAGAAGAAAGCAGATGAGAGTTAAAATTATGTTAATGCTAAAAAAAATGCCCTGTTCTCCTCTCCAACTTTGCAAATAAACACAAAATGTGAGTCATGTTGTGAGCTCAACATAAACAGTACAGCCCTTATTAGCTGTACCCACTTACGCTAATGCTGGATATGTTGTGCCTCACGCAGCTATAGGGGAGAAAATTGTATTATTTACTTCTATACGTCAACATTAGTTAAAAAAAAAGCACCTTTCTCATAGTTTCACATTAATACCACCACTTTTCCAGTTTATAGTGTCTCCTGTCTTCTATTTAAATAGATTCAGTATAGTATGCAAGGAAATAATTTATCACAAACCAACCATAAAATTACAGTTAAGACTCACTGCTCAGGAGACTGCTGTAAACAACACCAGCAAGACAGACAATTTTTTTGAAGTTTAACAGTGGCCTAAAAGTCAGACTGTTATTCACTACCATAGCTTTCGTTACTGAACAACAGATACAGCAACAGAAGCAGTATCTGTCTGTCAGTCCCGTACGCGGTGCTGTGCTAACAAGCTCTGGTTGACTGTTGGATCTCATCTTATTTGCTAAGGCTGATGGTTGCAGGCATACAACATCCATCCTCACAGCCCACCTCATCCCTCCTCTTCCTCCAAAATGGTGAAGAGCTGAGAGGGCAGAGTGATTACAGACGCTGGAGAAAAGCTGAATATGGAAGTCAGGCCTTCACACCCCCCTGCAAGTCACCTCAAGAAGACTTCATACATCACTGAAACAGGGCTCTGTCCCCTTTTCAGAGCTTCAGCCTGCACATTCGCTGTCCGCATTGTGTCACGTAGGTTACAACTGTTTGATATACTTAGATTAACAGAAAACTGATAGAAACTTCTGTTCACTAATGCAAAAATGACTAGCACGCTCTAAAATCAGAGTGTGGCTGGTTTTATATGTGTAACAGCACTCTGCTTTCTCAGGAGACACAGATATCACCTATCCTGAGAAAGTTACGCGCCCATGCCAGGTGAAATGCAGGTGGATATGTAGCCTTACAACAATCTCAGGATAGGAATGAACCCCTAAATTTACATAAGTCACCATTTTCAAGGAAACCTGAAAATTCCTGGGCTTGATCCTCTACTTTCCCATGTTTTGTGTAAACACTTTGACAAGTGGCAAGTGCAGCACAAAAGCCAACGTGACCATTTTGGTGGTGGTTCATCCTCACGTAAAGGGTACATAGAATCAGGCCCGGGGACACCTGACATCACAGGAGGAATTTTTCATGATTCTAGGTGACAATGATGAAGACAATAGTACAGTTGTGTCATTCAGCTCTAACCTACTAAAAGTCCTTAACCAGGATTTACAGAAATCTGTTTCAAATAGAAGAGCTCTAATTTGCATTGAGAAATAAAAAATGCAGGTCTGGAATAACTGCCATTAAGTTTTGGTTTTCAAAACTATTTAAACCAAAGCTGCCTTTCTGCTTCAACGATGAATCTCCTTCGATCTTCTGGGAAAGCTTTTTTGTTTTGTTTGTCATTTCTCTGAAATGAGCCCTTCTCTCCCCAACTTTTTGCTTTTTTAATTTCCTCAAATGTGTAATCAGGCCTCTAGGAGTAAGAGTAACACGACTGCTACACAAAACCATCTGAGAGGTTATCTCTGGTCTCCTTCCCTCACCCACACTGGACCCACGGGGCAGTGCTTGGGAGGGCTGGGTGTTTTGGCTGCCACGTGCTGTGGGTTCGCTGGTGCGGGTGGAAGTAATGATTTGTCTGTGCTGTTGCAGAGTTTTATCTATAGTTGCACACCTGCAACGTGGGTTAAAATTAGAAATGGACTTGAAACCAGTATTTTGTACGTGAAACCCTTGAACCTGGGAAATGTTCAGCATTGCTCTGAGCTCATGTCCCAGATTGCAGCTTGAGACCACATCTAAGTGTAGTTGAAATGTGTTTTTTCTTTGCAGAATGAAAAAGAAGTCATTTACAGGGCTTGGTAACACAGAAGTTCTCAAAAGGTGCTGCTGTACTTCTATGGACATTTCTGCACAGCCAGAGAACGAGTCAGAAACAAAGAGTAGCAAATATTTTGTGGAAAATCAGACGCAAATCTGAGGATGAACTAGTAACCAAGATTATGTCATTTCCAAAATGTCTGCTGTTGCTGTTAAAATCCCCAAATGTTTCACCTTAAGTGCCTGTCTATGGGCTTTATTGCCTTAGCTAATAATTTGGCACTGACCGGGCACTGAAATGAAAGGCTTATTCTTTGTTTTCTTTGATTACTATACAAACTTTTTAGCTTTTCTGCCCCATGAAGCAAATTTGGAAGAAAAGGCTTGGTTTTTAAGAAAAAAACAAGCTTCTACAAACCTGGGAAATATCTCCTTAGATAACAGTCTTCTATCAGTAATATGACAGATAATTTCTAGTGTAAAATATATAGCGTTAAGGAACAGTTACAGTAAGCTTATCACCAAACCTGACTATTACTTTTTTGTAAGATGTATTTTGCCATCAAAAATAAATTAGAAAATTTGAGATATTTAGTTTTGATTTTGGTGAGCTTGTTACCGGAAAGCAGCAAAATAATTCACTCTCTAAAACTTTAGTTTGGAGTTTTAGAAAGCAGGCATTCTTTACTGCAGCACTGGATGCACTCACAGGTATCAAGCTGATGCAGAGAGATAGCCTAGGAGTTAAAACAGGACTTGTGTTTGTGAACTGAAGCTCTGTTCTCAGCTCTTTCAGTCAAACAGTGGGGGAAGTTATTAGGTTTCTGAGAGTCACATTATTTGTACAACATAAATATACTCAGTTTCTGGATGTAGAGTGGGCTCAGGCTAACATGTCCAGAATATAAATAGGGAAAACAAAATTATCGAAGTGACTTCTTAATGGGACTAATTTTAGGGAATCAACAGGTTTTATAACACTGAAAGCATTAGGAATGGCCCTATGTCAAAAAAAACAAATTCAAAATAAATATAGCTTACGCTCTCACTTGAATTTGCAAGAAAATTAGCATGACTAGGCTCACAGGTCTTCACAGCCTCCAGGTCTGGTGTTTCAGCAAACTCACAGACACTATCCTTTCCCAGGTATGCACTGACTGGTGCTGCTGCAACAAGGAACCTGCAGTCCAATTTTATGCTGTCTGCTCTAAAATACCACTGATGTAAGGCTAAAAGACGTGGCTTTTGCTGTGTGGGCAGCAAATGGTGGTTGTATCAAAATGTGCTCCTTCTGGGAGGGCGCAGTGTCCAGAGAGCTGCTCTAAACATACAGAGCGTGCCTCTTCAGGATTACAAACCAAATGCTAAACCAGCCCTTGAATCTTAGCATCACTACCAGGATCAAATGGTCTATTCTCCCACCGGTGCAACGGCTTCTAAACCAATTTTAATCCCTTGTAGCCACAGGATTTCTGATTGTAAGTGAACTCAACTCACTTAGTATACTCTGTAGGTAATACTGCTTTAATATTAATTATTAATATCTTAATTATTAATATTAATATCTTAATCTCTTGACAGAAGTGACATAACAGGAGGGAGAATTGGGACTCACTGGTACATCTTGACAGCAGAAAAATAAGAGAAGGGCCCCTTGGGTTGGAATTATGTCCTCACAATCTACAGACTGTCCTGGGACAAACAGAACAGCAAGGCGAAGCTGAGCTGCAGCTGCTAGGTGTTGCCAGCAGAAACTGCTGCTCTGCCTTTAGCGATTTGGTCTTCTTCTTTGCTGCTCCTGCTATCTGTTTGTCAACTTCCTCCTCTGGACAGTAAGTTAAAAGGAAAAAGGGAGGGAGAGACAAGGCAGTTCACTCCCCTGGCAGTCGCCTTCTCCTCAACCGTGAGCGTGCCCCATTTATCTGACACCATCCCAGCCTCTACTCAGACCTTGTAGGCCTTCTTTAACTGCGCGTGGGGATTAGCAGAAAATGCATTTTCGCTTTTGAGAAACTGGGAAACGTCATGTAAGAGGTACAAATGCTCATTTGAGTAAAGGAAACTTATGCAGCATTGCAAAGCAAAGAATGTTTCTTCCACTTCAGATGTCTGCTTCAACCTTTTGCTTGTTGAAATCAACATTATCCTAGAGAAAATTGCTTGTGAAAAAAAAAGTTACTTGATTGACTTTCTAAATATAGATTAAATGAAGCTACATTTTTACAGGAAGCATTTGTGCATGGACATTTTGACAGGTGTTATTTCCAAGGTTTAAGGTCTTTTGTTTTCTGTATTTGTTGTTGTAGTAAATGCCTGTTTGCTTCAACTTTTATGTTTTAGCAGTATTGTATTTTGCAAGAGTATTTTATTTAAAAGCACAGTGAGGAAGGATCGTGGCAGACTTTATTGCTGGGAGATACAGAAGAACAGTCAGTGATCTCTTATTGCAGAGCATGAAAATTTAGTTAAGTATCATGGAATAGAATCACATTTGGAAGGCTCCTCAGGAGATCACCAAGACCAACCTCCTGCTCAAAGCAGGACCAACATTGAGTTCAGGTCAGGTTTCCTAGGGTTTTATCCAGTCAGGTCTTGAACGCTTCCAAGCATGGACAAAAATTCCACAACCTATATTTCACACTAAAGCAAAATACTCTTGCAAAGTGAGAAAACATTATTCACTTGATCTTCCATTACTCCTTTCTTATCAGCGCAAATGAGGAATTGATAAACTAGTGTGGTTTTGACCTGGTAGTTCTCTCTCTCTACCTTATCTATAAATCTGCTTGTAGAGAGCTGGAAACCAGACGTTACGTTCCCTCTCAGGAGGAATGCTCGCAGTATTCATTTCCAGACTAAGCGCTTAATTACGGTTTATCAGGAGTTTTACTGCAAACTAAGCAAATACCAAATTGTTAGTAAACAGAGTTTAGATCTAGAGCAATGCAATATTCAGCCTACTTCAAAGGAGCTTACAAAAGTCTCCCAGTGACTTGCACAGGATTTGGATCTGGTCTGTTGGGCATGGTTTTTAAATATCAGTTATGCACATTTAAGATAATGAGTCGTATTATTAGAGCAGATATGCAGATATACAACAGTAGAAACACAAGGCTGGGAGATGCTTTGGGATGTTCTCTCACTTGTCCCTGGCCAGGATCACCTGCGAAAATCCTCGTATGTTTATCTATACTGTTCTGAAAGTCTTCCAATGATCAAGAGCCTTTCAGTACTTAAAGGGGGCTTATAAGAAAGACGGGGACAGGCTTTTGAGCGGGGCCTGTTGTGATAGGACATGGGGGAATGGTTTTAAACTAAAAGAGAATCATAGAAGCATAGAATGATGGGGAGGAGATTTAGAGAGGGAGATTTAGACCAGATATAAAAAATTTTCTTCCTTATATCTAGTCTAAATC
>Ga0181612_104403_pt1 | contig 19876 bp, 12 predicted proteins | sample HoacroProtozoa21_FD_119630 | JGI IMG/M metagenome (GOLD analysis project Ga0181612, IMG submission 119630) | Hoatzin crop microbial communities from Cojedes, Venezuel. Combined Assembly of Gp0051906, Gp0051904, Gp0051908 | reverse complement strand
GGATGGGGCATCTACCACCTCTCTGAGCAACCTGTTCCAGTGTTTTACAACCCTCATCATACAAGGGTTTCTTCCTCACACCCAGTCTAAACCTACCTGCTTTTAGTTGAAAACCATTACTCCTTGTCCTATCGCAACAGGCCCTGCTAAAAAATTTGTCCCCATCTTTCTTACAAGCTACCTTTAAGTACTGAAAGGCTGCAATAAGATCTTAGCTAAGTTCTTAGGTTTTATACAGCTATCTTACCTTACTCTGTCCTCTGAATCCCCAAATGTTTTCTTCAGGTTGGAAAGATCTGGATAATAAGAAGAAGGAGGAGAAATAACCTCTAGGACTCCAGACTGGATTTCTCTGGGGAAGCTGTGAAGAGAAGCATAGTGAGACCCCATTCCTCAAAAAGACTTTCAAGGGCAATCACAGGCAGCAGCTCACCAGAGCTAGGTCTGCTTCTTCAGAAGTGGAATTCACACCTCTAGCAAAGAACCGAAGTCACGCAGATTGAACCAAGAAGGGGTCTTTGACAACCATCAGAACAGGCAGGGCAGTAACTCATCACAGTCTCAGAAAACACTGAAGTGCGTCTCAGAAATCCTGCCCCTCCTGCATCTACAGATAGATAGATGCAAAACATATAGATATAGAATACAACTGTTCCCCCTTGCGTGAGAGCTCCTAGCTTCCTTACACGTGCTGCAACTTTAATTCTACATTCTAGACAAAATGATACTGTGCTGGAGTGGGGGTTTGGTGTGGGGAGTCTGGGTCCAGTCTCTGCTCCAAGGATTTAATTTTCCATTTAAGTGATTGAAAAACAGTGTAATCAACTTTGGGAGCCAAACTTGGAAGTCAAATCTCCCCCTTCCTCCAGAACATGTGAAAAAAAAAATTCTTCAGTTTTAATAGGTATAGGATCACTGAAATAAGGAGTTTTCAGAACTGAGTTCCCCATTTCCTATGATTAATGAAAAAAGCTAACATTAAATATTAAGCAGATCACAGTACAAGCATGCTTATGAAAAAGAATCTCAGTCTTACTGTGTAACACTGACAGTGCATCTACTCTGCAGTAACATTTTAAAAAACATAGAGAAATCACAAGAATTCTGTAAGTGCTTAGGCTGCCGTACGTACCGCACCTTGTGGTGCTCAGCAGGAGGACTGCCTCTTCACCCCGTCCTCCCGCTGAGCTGAACCCTCCCGAGGCAGGAAGCTGGTGCTATCACTTAGCTAGCAGGCTCAGCTTGGGGAGCCTTCTGGGGGAAACCTGCACTCTAAACACACTCTGGGAAACCCTTGAGTGGAGCGGGACATGCAGCAAAGCCTCCAAAGTGAAGGAAAAGGGCAGCCTCTCCAGCGATCTTGTTGAACTGTTTCGTTTGTTTTTGTTAATATTCTAAAAAACGTCGATACAAAGCTTGAGAGCTCTCTTGTAGTCATTTTAAAGAAGGAAAGAGGGGAAAGGCTGCTTCACTTCAAGTACTGGGCAAAGTGGGGTTCTGCCAGAGTGATTTATGAATGACCTTGTGCACCAAAGAAACCAGCAACACCAGTACTGCAGCACAATGCGGATTTCACCTCTTGCTTCTTTTGGTCAGCTGCACTTCAGGGCCTTTGGCCTTACCTGTTTTGTGACTGTTAGCTACACTGTACCATTTCTTAGAAAGCAGCTTTTGTAAGACAAAATAAATCTACCAAGGAATGTAATTTTTTTCCCAAACATCTGAATTTAGTAGTTGTTGTTCTCAAGCTGCTCTAAGGTTTTTCACATGCACATGATGCCATGGATGTCTATGGGAAAGAATGATAAGAGCAAGCAAAACCACAGTGGGACTCAAGCCTTAATTTGCTAACTCATATTAATTTGGCACAGCAAAGAATATTCATCTCATGTTACCTGTCATATAATAGTATTTAACACTACAAATAGAATTGGATTGCTGTGCAAAATGCATTGCCTTCATGAAAAAGAGGCAAATGAGGAAACAAAACCACCTAGAAAACATGACAGACATCAGAATACATTGCAGGGCTGTGAAGTCAGAGGGGACCTAATATATGTAGCCTCAGGTGCCTTGAATTGCATCATTAATTTAATGGGGAAAAGACTGAGGTTCAAGTAAATATTTATCAGAGGCTTAAGTTGAGACCTTGCCTGATTAGTTAAAGCATATTTATGAAATAAGGAATAGAAACTGATATACATCCTTCTGTTCTGAATTTCAGTGTTACAATACACATATTAAGAGTGTATCTTTGCCTTATTTCTTAACAGTTCCATTTCAGTGTCGTAGAGTTGTAATTTATTGCTGAAATGCTCTAATTCTTTCCATAAAAGCTCAGAACGTGTTTACTAGCTGTTCAGTGTTTCACTCTATGGGACTCACCTGGTTTTAACACTTTCTGCGACACTGTTAACATATTCTGCGTTCACCTAAAGAAAAGAAGGGGAGTTCATAGAATCATAGGTTGGAAAAGACCTCTAAGATCATCAAGTCCAGGCATCCACCCAACAACACCATGCCTACTAATTTCAAGTCATTTCAAGTCATCTATTTGAGTCTTAAGCAGAATTTTGTGGGGAATAGTCACATGACCAAACTTCATTTTTATTCTCCAATTCTCTTCATTCCAAACAAAAGCACTATGTTATAGCAGCCTTCTTACTAAAGGATAGCGTGAGGTTTTTCAAACCAACCAAACTTTCAACGTAATTGCAACTAGAACTGAGCTATCTCCAGCTACGCTTTCTGCATTTTGTTTTTTCATTGCTTCTGCAGGACGCCAGGCCATTTTCTGCATAAAATTCTGTTCTACAGCTTTCATTTATGCCAGAAAAGCACAGTCATAGAACTGTCAGTAAAAAGTGCTGTTTCAGGTTAATCATCCAAAAATCACTAAAGAGGCCTGAGGCTGTTGAGAAAAGTCACCTAAGCAAAATTTTCTAAAGCTAGTGATACTTAAAATTTTTATTTAGAGTTTCTACCTAATATAACAAACTTCTGGCTCTTAGTCTGGAGATTTTGAAGACAGACTTAGTCATCGCTGCTGTTTTGTAAAAATAACAGTTTTAGTGTGGAAAACACATCTGTTAACTATATTAAACCGTGCTAAGTTTTATGGATTTCGAAAGCAATACAATACCTGTCTTAGCAGTTCAGTTTTTTTAAAAAATATAGAAATGGTCCTTACCAGCTATATATTAAATTTGTAGTAAGTAAAAAAAAAGATGCAACGTGATATGTAAAGAACTGTGGTAAGAAAAATATACCAACAACTTTGAAACTCACTTTCAGTCAATAAGTTACTCTGATTTAACCCATGATGCAAACACATTTACCTTGATCTTCTGAACCTTTCTGGGAAAAAAGAAGGTGTAGATTTGTGGTCAGTGAACACACCTGCCCCCCCTCATCATTAAATGTTCTTATCCCCTCTCATATCAGCACAATCAACCTGCTTTAATTTACTGCATGGTGAACAATGGAAGGTGCAAGAACGTGACTTTGGGGACGGGAAAAAGGGGAAAGACTGATGCTTACAACAGCAGCTTAATCCTAAATTGGCTGAAATGGACCACTACTACAACCAAAGCTACTTTTTGCTAAAAATGCCACGTTAGGACTGTCCACCGTGGGAAACTGTACTATTCAGAAGTTAACCCTTAAAAACTCAAAGAACCCTCTGAAGCCCTGTAACAGAAGGTTTATCCGAATGGCAGCTAGGCAAAGCTCATCACTGCCAGGGCTCTTCACTGAGAAACAGCGACTAGCAGTTCAGCTCGTGAAAATTCTGCTGAAGAGGAACTACAGCCAGTAGAATTTGGCCTATCTACTTATCGTTGTGATCCAAACAGCAGAGTGGAAGCCATGACATAACTTAATAAAGCGAACTCTGTTCTGTTTGACAGTATTACAGTTGCAAAAACTGCTCTAAGTGATGACTGAACTAAAAAAGCAAACTTTAACTGTTAATGAATACATGTATGAAATTTAATGTTGTTTATGGAAGGACAAAGAAATATGAAGAATAAACATTAAGTCTGAATAATTACACAGTCTTTTTACCTGCAAGTAACTATCACTAGCTAATTCCCTTCTGTATCTTTTTTCCAATGCAATCAAGACATTTTGGACTCAGAAAAAAAAATCATTTACCCCTAACATTCTACCTCGAGCACTGTTTGCTCTCCCAAACATGGAACCATTCAAGTCTCTGAACAGTTTTCTTTTCCACAAGAAATGCCAATGTCAAGGTACTTTGCAAGATATATGATATCAAAGCAGCAGATAAATAATCTGAACTTTTGTTAGACTAAGTTTACTTTTTCCAGGTTCTATGGAACTTTTCTGTGGAGGACTTGCATTTCATTCTTGAAGTAGAATATTTTCAGAGATAAATAATGAGTTCATATGGTTTTATGTGAAAATCTGACTGCAACAACTGTGTAAATGTAATACAACTTTTTACCCTTCAAGCATCTGATTTACAAGGATTCTTCTACATAGGAACACCGAGGCACTAACTGGTCACTATCTCCTCCAACCCTGAAGAAATCCCTCCCAAAGCCTAGCTAACAGTATTTTGCTGCCTCTCCTACACTGTCACACCAAGACGCAAATCTCCATATTGTCTTTCTAGCAGCATACTGCACCCTCCCATGCAAACTTACCTCTGCTACAAAGATGATTATTATGCAGTCATTCTTTTGCTCTTCAGGAAGTTCGTACAGTAGGGAACGCAGTGTATCAATCAGATAATGTTGTTTTTCCCTTTTCACAGTAGGAATACCCATCACCAGTGAGACTGCAAAGAAAGAAGTCCACAAGCCACACAATTTTAAGTCAGGTAAAGGGAAACTGAAATTACATTTTAATTACAATTTAATTTTGATTTGATGTGACCATGAGACTTGGTAACAGTTAATATTCCTATAGCACGGTGACAGCATTTGCTTTATTACCTGGAACGAGAGATACCTCCAGCTAAGTCTGGGTTAGAGACACCTGTGTCTGTGTTATAAGCACCAGGTCAACACTGCGTAGACTGTTGACATTTGAGAACTTGGAGATATTACTACCTCTGGCAAACACATGGGTATCTGCTACTGAGTTTCAAAAGTGGTTATTGCAGAATAGGCGCTAGCTCTTGGCATGGAGTCGGAGATCCAAGTAGTAAGAGTTAAAGCAACACTGCTTTACTGAGCAAGTTGTCACAGGAGATGAGCACTGCGTATCTCAGAAAGGAGTCCAAAAATCAAAATCTCAAAAATCTTTCAGTTGAAGTGATATGAATCCATGGCTTTGGAATAATTAACAATAAGAAGAAAGGAACTTTGATGTTATTAAGAAGAAAGGAACTGAAACTGTCTCTGGCAAAGGCTCCACTACTAGCAAACCTGTACTATATTATATCATTGGATTGTAAGCAGGACCTCTTTTTTTTTTTCCGCTGGTGAGGGCACTACTGAAGTCAGTGATCTAATATGGCTCAGTAAACCTGCAGAATTCTTAGTCCTTGCAGAAGATTCCTATTCACCAAAACCTCGCGAGGCTGGTAAGGAAGCAGCACATTTTAAAGGAAAGGAGTAGGTGCAGTTAGTGACTTGCTCCAGACTTCATCATTTGTGCCAGCATCAGCTCAAAAATGCCAAAGTTCCAACGTTCCTTCCCAGCACACAATCTGCTAAACCACTGGGGTTTTGTTTGGTTTTACACAGTGAAGGTCAGCTTGTACTTGTTAAACTGTGGTCTTGCTATTGTGATTTTAATGTACAAATAAATGAAAATTAAACATGGAGCATTCTTTTATTACTTATTACCTTTCTTCCTTTTTTTTTCCCTTGCTTGTGAACATATCTAGTTTCTGAGGGTCTTTTCCAAATCATTTTGCTGACCACCTCTGGTCTTTTGCAGACTGACGTTGATCTACGGGCACTCCATTGAGAACTACGGCACTAGGTCACATTGCTACAACTACACCTACTAATGAGAAGAGTGTAGAAAGTTATCCATTGTCATGAGCACGGCCAAGATGGCTTTTTAGCTACATCAAATGTCCTGCCAACATTTCTGTATGTAAAATTACCCTAGAGAAAAGTGAAAATTTCAACAAAATACAAAACCCAGCAAAATGGTTGACTAGTTCCTGGTTTGCTTACTGCTTTCGAATGTTCTTCTTCCGTATCACATTACAGGAGAAGATGTAACTTTATAATTTGTATTATAGTTCACTGGAATTCATTATGATTTGAGCAGGTGTCAGCTGATATCTCACGTGGATGGAAAAGTTACACTGAAGATTTATTAATGTCCTTTAAACAATCACATCACCTTTCCATTTGCTTCTAACTTTAGCAAACAGTGCATTATAAATTCTCCTTGGTTTCCTCATTCATACTATTTTTGTGGGGAAAAAAATATCAGCTATACCAGGTTTATCATGATACTTTGGGCAAAGACTTTACATAGGGATGGGAGTGGTAAAAGTGCTTTTGCCATCCCCATTAAAATTTCTTTGGTTTGGCAACATTATAAAGTTTAGGGAGAAAACCCACTCCAAACTTTGAGTATGCTTCATCGACAGAACTTCATATAAAATATAAACATATAGAAAAAATAAGCCAAACTTTATTTCCTACCTCCAGTTCTCTGTTGCCCAAAAATAACATTTGGAAAAATGGCGTCTTCATCTTCTCGAAGGTGAGGTAGATAGTAATACATGTTTGTAAGATGCATGGGGAGTTTTCTGCTGAGGTTTAACACTTTCCACTTCGTATCATCTTAAAGAAATAACAAACACACATATACACATCAATTAAAAAAAAACAGCTGTGAAGCCCATTATTTCAACTGTTTTCCCCAACTGAATACTAGCAGATTACCACACACAAGGTTATCCAGTCAGAACTATTCCTGAGAAGTGATTATACACCATATATATTACCCTCCTGGTAACAAAACTGAGAAGCACCCAGTACAACTCCCCCAACCAAACAATGGTGCAGAGCTCCACGCCTGAACATCCTGGGAACTCTGCCTGCATCTCCCTGTGCCTCAACAGTTGCAGGATCAAGCCACCTTACAACACAATAAGCAGTTATTTTAAAAGCAGCAGGAAAAGAACTGGTTCATGTTTTGCACGGCTGACAGGCAACTTTTTCAATGAAAAGAAACTGGTTAATAACTTTCTTAATTACTTAACAAACTTAAATGATTTCCCCAAAATGTAACACATGGTGGTTTGCAGGGCTCAAACAGGTTATTAAAAGTACTATGGCAAAAAGGACAACCAGATCCAGGCCTTTGGAAACCGTTCAAGAAATAAAAGACTGCAGTAGTTAAAAGTAGAGAATACTTATTTTTTCTTTACTAGAGTAAAATAAAGATGAGAATAAATAGAATATTTATTCATGTTGAAATAACTCCAGTGTGACCTTATAAAAATAATCCTATTTTTTTAAAATAAACCATGTAAAAACCAGATATCATTAATGTACAAATTTATCTTCCTTGATATAAACATTCCTGAATGTTCCAGTGGTGGTAAAAATTCCTTAAAATAAATTTAATAAAAATTTGAATAACTTAATTCTCAAATCTTTATAAAATCGATTACAAAACTTGCAAAAAAAATGTGCTTAATGTAAGATACCCATGCGTACAGGGATGATATGCACCATGCAATTTTAAAGAAGGTATTTGAATGGATTAAAATGAAAACTATATTTACGAAGAATAACAAATGGTCTTTGTAACATTTAAGAAAACTGCTTGGAAACAAAACTAAAGATCACTCCAGACTTTATTCACCAGTTGTCTAAAGGCTCAAATCTTGCTTTCCTGACACAGGGCTCATACTAGAATTCTGTCTGTCATTCTGTGTTGCTGAATGTTCCTCTACCCTACTAGCTACCTACAATGTGTATGTCTTTTTGCCCTGAAAGAAAAAAAAACAAAGCTGCTATGAATTTAAGGTAATTCATACTTCAGTGGGTGCTTCCTTCAGACACTTTAACAGTTGTGCAAAGAGGCTGGTGCTAGGGCACTTTGTTATATCAGAACACCACCTCAATGAGCTTTAGCCAACAAAATCACATTAACAGCCTTCCAAGCTGCAGAAAACTTGAAAACTCACAGTTTCACAGTCAGCAAAGCAAGAGGTTTATTGACTTAGATAGAAAGTTATTTGCCTAAGAAATGCATCTAAGATAACTTCCTAAATTTACCACCTTTCAAAGTGACTTAAAACAAGTCCGACAAATGACCATCATCAGCTTTATTCACGCAGATCAGTGAAGACAGAGGATTACTGAATGGGCAATATTTGTTTGAAATTTTTCAACTTCCAGAAGATATTCTCACTGAAAATCAGGACTCAACAAAGATTCCCCACTCTACAGGAAACAGTTGAAAAAAAAAACACAAAACACCAAAACCACACACACACATATATATATATGTCCAGACATTTGCATATGAAAGAGACCCACAACTCCTCCACCTCTGCTTTGCCATTAAATATACTAGAATTTTGCTACAAGGAAACTTTTTTTTTTTAAAATGACCTTCATGATTTATAGACTTTCCATTTTTGTTTGGAAGTAGTACCTATCAAGGGTTGGGTAAGGGACTTTAGTTTTATTGTGTACAATAAACCTATTTTTTCTAGTGCAATAAAACTTGGCTGAAACAGGAAGCAGAAGAGCAAGTAATAAAAGGAAAACTCTCCAGTGATATTAAGAAATTCCTGCTTTGAATACTGTGAATTGACAGCTTTAATACTTTCTGATATTCATCTGGCTCCAATAAGAATGAAGAGCAGAGGGAGGGGGAACTTGCCCTCTCCTCTACTGCTATTATGTGCATTAGGCAGTAACTCCTTGTCCACAGTACGTGGGGCTACTGGCACCTGACAACGTGGTCTCTGTTCTAAAGCTTGTCAGGCCACAACCCTGCCAACACCCAAGCATTTGTTTATACGCATCTGAACAGTCCACTGAATTAATACTGAATAAACAGACAAAAAGAGGCAGGGGAGAACAGGATAAGAAACGGAGCTGACTACACAGAGCAGGAATGCACCTTGTTCCTTCTTCCCCTGTAACAGTCCTGATTAATTCCCTGTTTTAACCTGATACCAGCCCACTGTACTGAATGCAAATAAGGATTTTTAAAAAGTAGTTTTCAGTAGCATCCAGACTCTGTTTGAAGTCAGGGTGTGTTGTGGAACCCCTACAGTGCAGAGATGCCCCCTCTAGCTTTGCTTCACTCCCCAGGGAAGTAGTTCTTCCAGTCATAACAGGGAGGAAGGCAGATCCTGCACGACTACATCATTTCTTTCAGGGGACAGAATCAAACTGTCTAACCTATTGCATGCAACTACAGTGCGCAGATGGATGGGGATGTACAACAGTCTGTAAGGCAAGGATCTAATACATTTTTAAATAAATAAGAAGTTCAATTAAACAATGGAAAGAAGCCAGATCACTATGTTAATGGCATGTTGTTGTCCCTCTTGGAAAAAAGGAAAAAAAAAAAAGGGGGGCAGAGAACCCCCCCTCAGAGGTCTTCTTTTAATCGGCATCACTTACAAGCATTCCCATTTCCTTCAGATTATTAACAAACTGCTTGAGAGATACAAATAAATTCTAGAGGGAACATTCTTAGGCTGTATCTAGCCAGCAAGACCTCCTGGGGCTCCTCAGCTCCTGGGTCCAGGCAAGTACCCAGCTGTATGTGGTCTGCCTGCTGAGATGGGACTGTGCACCCACCACATGCGCCTCGGTGCCTGGGGTCCGCTGGCAGCGCGGCACGGCACTCATGGCCAAAAAGTCCCCCCAAAAAGTCATTCCACCTCGACAGGAGGGGGACCAGGACTTCGGAACTTCTGAGGAGGTGTGCCTGCCTTCTAGGTTAGACACAGCCCTAGTACTTATCAGGGTGTAAGGGCATAGCAAAAGCTGGTAAAAATATTTTATTCAGTGCACTGTAGTTGGCAGCAGGAGAGCAGTAAGCACTGTAGGAAACTCGATTATCAATATGTACAGCTTTGCCACTATGACACCACTGCAGTCTATTGCATCCCCTTTTTTCCCTCTCCTTGTTTGTTTAGTTACTAACTGATCCTGTTTAAAGAGAGGCTCCAGGTTAGCTCCCCACTCTTTTTTATTTTTTTAAAGTAGAAATGTCTACCTAAAATTATTTTTCTCCCCACACCAATGACAAAGAAATATGAGCACACACAACTTTGAACCATTACGACAGTATATTTCTATACATACAAACCTGTGTGATTTGTTGTCAAGTTCATTCTTTTTGCAAGTACACGTTTAATCTCATCTAGGGCACTGCTCAGCTCCTGTGATCTTTTTTTAAGCTCCTTTTCAGCATACAATAGCCTCTGCCGAAGTTCCAGAAGCTGGTTTTGGTACATGTCCAAGTCATCTCCTGCAATGAGAACATAATTTCTTTTCAAAGAGGTGAATTATATGATGGAATAAAGAGAAAGTTTAAGAACAGGAGATGGTCCAGAAGAAGACATGACCAGAAGTGTATAAACAACAATAAAAGAGGCTGCTCAAAGCTTATTCATGGAATGAAGAAGTCTGGAAGAGTATGAAGAAGTAGAGTTTAGCGAGCCCAGCTGGCTACAGGCTCGCAGCTGCAGACAGGAACAAGAATACGACATCCATAATAAGGAAAAAGTCAGTGAAAGAAAGGTGCTATCCAGTAAAGCCATGAATTGACAAATCCTGATGACCTCTGTCACACTGAAAAGTGTAATTATGTAATGGTTTGTTTTTTGTATGTAACACTGTTAAGATACAGATATTAGGGTCATCATCTAGAAGTTAAAAAGTGCCTGGAGTGTATTAACAACTATTAGTAAAGATGGTTATTTGAACTCTTCAATATATTTAATTAGGTAAGAACTGAAACTGTGCTCTGGACTGAAGGATACCTTCATAATATACAGCCCACCTTTGATGAAATACTCTACAATCACATCAATATTAGAAACACTGTGCTCTCGGTCATGGTTATCAGACACCTCTGCTGTTCTGCACAGTATTCTCAGGCAATGTCAACGTCACGTTTACAGAAGAAGCAAGTACTGTCAGACCTTCCCAGTGACCACAGGCGATATACAAGGCTCATACATGTCAGTGCCTCCATTGCCTCTCTGGCATGTGAATAAAAATTGTTAGACTTATTAAAATTAGTACCAGGCAACACTTCAGTAAAGTTACTCACTTTGCAATAGAAAGCGAAGAAAGTAGAGGGCAGAAGGGGACTTCTACTTAATTTAAACATGTTTTATAATGCTGCTTTTTTACTAGGTAAGGAGTTTTTTTAGTTAAATGCTGTTATTCAGACACTTCTCCCATTCCATCTGTGGCCTGTGCTGAGTCCCATCCTTGGCAGGACTCATTTTCTAGTACCCACCATTGTCTCTCAGCAAAAGTGAATTCCTGGGGGATTTCAGCCTGAAAAAGAGACTTAGAGCAAAATGCACAGCTAAGAGAATTTGTGAGTATTTGCAGAAGCATTTCAAACTGGAATTTATTTGCTTTTTGGATAAACAGGGGTTTTTATTTGCAGTAAATATAAGTCCTCAGCTTAATAAGTGTATGATTGGAAGACCCCAAAGTTTAAAACATCTAGGAAGAGAGTAGTTAGAAAAATAGAAGTAAACATGTGATCTGTATTATTATCGGTCTCATTAAAAATTTAAATATGTTAAGTAAAATGTCCATAAAATTAATGCTTCCTAAAATTTTCTGACAGTCTTAAAAATGTTTTGACTTGCAAGAAAGGCATTCATATCTAGAAGTATTCTGTACTATGCAGCTATGAATGTAAATTTAGCATTGTTGAGGGGAGGGGAAAACTGGATTATTCCAGCTGCGTGCAACAAGAAAGTCCTACTTTACTGAAGTAGGCTTCCCTAAAAAATAATCAGAGAATAAATAAGTAAATAAATAAATGGAAGGTCAAATGAGGAAACAGACGGAGAGTCCATCTTTCAACAACTGCAGGGGAAAGGTTAAAATAGATTTCCAATACAAATCTGCCACGAGGCATCAGGCTACAGAGCTAGAACCCCAAGCGAGCTAAATTACTGGAGCAGCTAAGGAAGATCCCTTTCATTGACTACTGTGTAGGAATACAAATGACAAAAGGAACGCAGTATTCACTCACCCTTAGCGAAGAATGAGTTTGTTCTTCTAAACATATATATAGTTTGAAATAGAACATGAAAGGTTCAAAGTGTTATTAGAGCATATGTAAATGAGCAATACATTAAAGCTTTGGCAAAAAAAGTGTTTGGAAAGCAGTACTGAACTTTTTGCATTTTGCTGTGCAATAAGGTACTGTCACGAACAGTATCTGTTACTGATATAATTGTAGCATGCTAAGAAGATAAAATTAGAAGCCTTATGAAGCTGAATACTCTAAATATTCAAATGGTCATTAAATTTAGATGGATTTTAGTGTGTGTGGAAAGTGTTGCTCTTCAAGTATGTAAGGGTCTACACAGAACTAAAACAGCTGCTTGCAATAGCTTACTTGGAAGAAGCAGACAGGGAGTTTTCACAAAGACAGCTCACTCTGCCAAGGAGGGCCAGGAGAGAGGAGCTTCGGCTCTATCATGAAACACTCACTGTCTGTCCCCAGCGATAGCCTGACTTGGCAACACCTTGTCTACCAATGGTTCTATCAGCAACGAGGAGCGTCAGGATAAGACCAGAAAATACCGAGATGAGGACCTACGGCAGAACTACAAAAAGTAAATGAAGGGAAAGGCTTCTGCTCCCCTTGGTGAGCTGAAGATGAATCACTCTGCTGGGTTAAGGAAACCCTAACCAGGAAATGTCAGTGGGGTCACCCTGGCTCCAAGCCAGCAGAGGAAAAAAACCCAACAACCAGCCAGGCTCAGCGACAGCACTCAAAGCTTCAGCAACGCATTTTCAGCTCCACTACAGCACTTTCTCTGACTGTTTACTACACACTGTCATGTATACTTATGGCTACTGTAATTCTAAGGTGGCAACGCTTAAAATGGTTTTAAATGCAGTCTTGTGTTATCTCCTATACAACTTTCTGCACCGGAAACGGAAACTGTTTCAGAAACCATACTAATCTCTAAAGCAAATACTCACTTTGAAAGCCAACCGATTACACGCTCCACGCATGCATACTTCCTATTATCATAAATGCTTCCAGTTTTATTAACAATTGATTTCTGGCAGTATCTAAGAGCTGTTGAACAACTCATCACTATCTCCTCCTAGCATTCAAAGAAAAAAGAAAATCAAAGGAAAACTGGGAGTGGCAGAAAAGAGGGAAGCAAACACCCCAAAGTCTAGCAGTGACTTGTTCCTATTTCTTGATTAGAAGCTACGCTGTTTTATCGTACTTAACGACACTTTCTTTTAGAAATGGAATTTTGGTTAATGCTCTCCTTAAAAGAAAACTCCATCAGCACACTAACTGCAAAAGATCTTGTCATTCTCCGCGCTTGGAACCACTGCTCACTGTTCTGGTTAATGAAGCATATTAAACCACTGAGGCATGCATTGCACTAATCACTGGCGGTTTGTTATCTTCCCGTAACTGATCTAAAATAGAGAGACCTTTCTAAATCTTGTTACACGCTTTGCAAGCTCGGGTTTTGTTCTCTGAGTAAGGAGGAAAAAAGAAATCCCCCAAACAATGCCTCTGTCTTAGTACGAACAGCCAGTTCTTACGCAAACACTTCGATTGGACAATGTGCTGAAGTCTAAGGGTATTTAAGCACCTTTCCAGGGAAGGACACCTGAATTTGTGCATGATCTTTAAATATTTTGTTTATAGCATCACAGCACAGAATTATTTGTGTCTCCCAACAGTTAGAGACAGCCAAGAGAAACTACCATGAAGTCAGAAAATACTTCACCTGCACTGGGTACATTCACCCATTGTGTTTAACGTTCATCAGAACTGGGGTAGCTTCATCTGTTGAGCTTTTAAGCATAGGACACAGCATGTCTTAATGCATATCTTAAATCTTCAGGAGCCTCTGAAGTCAGTCAGTGCTGAGGTTAGTTTATTTCACACAGTTGAAAGAGGAAGGTTAAGCAAGCATGTTAAGAAGCTTCTAATTGTTTCCACTCGTCTGTCCTGTCCATGCTCTGAAGGCAACCGGGCTGCAGGGGCAATTGCCACAGCGGATGGCGGAGGCTGCAAGTAGGAGGAGGGAGATTGATTTCAGCCAGGCACAAATCTCGGCCGGCTGGCTGAGACTTTGCTTGGCTGTGACACAGCAGCATCAAATGTGCAGGCTTGGTAAGCCAAAGCACGGGGCTTAAGATGCAGCGAGGACTCTCTCACCCTGTTTTTATAGCTCTCTATGTGGGTGTCTAAGCAAGCAGAGGAACCAGGCAGCAGTGCGTCCTGCCAGCGCGTCTACTCGTCTTTGACGGTATCCGCTTCAGGAGCTTCCAGACAGTGGAGGCCAGAGGAGGAACAATGCATTAATGCAGTGACATCAAAGAAAAGCAGTGTGCCAGCAATGTCAGGGGGAAGTTAGGGTTCCTCTGTGCTCATACAGAGGATATGCTAGGAAGAGAATGAGAATTGCTTTCCAGTATTAAAACACACAAACAAGCACCTCACAAAGGCAGATCAAAGTTAGTAACTGAATTTTAAAAATACATTCAATTGTGTAATAAACATGGACTCACTACTGGGTTTGGCATAGAATACTTTTTACTCAACCATTTACATACTGTATCTAACTGAAAATAGATAAGCAAACTTGTTTCAAAGAAAGTACAACTTAAATTCTAATAATGTTTTCTTAAAAATTGGCAAACAATCCTCATTTTAGATCTGATTCTTTTCCTATATTAGAATGTAGTGAAAAGTGATCTTACAACATTCAGAACATCACTATAAAGGAAAGCAACAGTCTGAAGCGGAAAAATACATAAATTGAATGGATATTGCATGGTGTTTGCCAAGAACTGGTATACTTTGGTTTTAACATAGTAACATTAGTAACACAATATAGGTTCTTAGTAGTAGTGGAAAATGCTGATTTGAATATGGCCTCTATCAGATAATTAAAAAGTACGCATTCAACAATCACTCATTTATACACCCATTTAATTAAATGCCTAGCCACTAACTAAAGTCTTTCTGGATAAAACTGTGTTCCTCAAGACTCTCTGTGCAACATCAGGAAAGCATGAAGGTCATTTGTTTACACTTGCTTCAGTACAGGTTGTGATGAGACACTGCACAGCAATCCAGGCGAGGTCTGAAGCGTTCCCTATCCCTTTCTCTACAAAAACCAACAGTAACTTGTCTCATTTTGTACCTGACTCTTTATAGGATTTATGACTCAGTTCCTGTACTTTTGAGGACAAGGCAGCCACTATTCCACCTGAAGTAACTGCAAGAAGCAGCAGACTCTCAGATCAGTAAACTACACATTTAGAAGCCAGTAAAACCATACAACTTTTGTAAGTCTTGGGTATGAACTGCCATATACAGTTTGGGATCAGGAAATGCTAAGTCTTAAGTCCTGTTTGAGGTTGTTGTATGGGGTTTTTTTTAAATGCCTAAATGCAGAACTAGGCAAAGAAACTGAGAAAGCAATCAGTGGACTGGAGAAACTTTTGTTCTACCCCACTCTGCACTTCAGCCACATCCTGACTGCACATTGGGGTAAAACCTGCATGTGTAATAACCTCAGTGTGCTCTCGGTTCCACTGGAGGGAAACGTATGCATGAAGGCAAGGAGGGAAGATTTGGCCTACCAGTCAACCGGGGAAAATGGTGGTTAAACACAGCCTAATAGGCCTAGAGAAGGCAGGAAAACTGGCTTCTGCATGTTCATATATCTGGATAAGCTGTAACGGCTGATATGAGAATGCTGTAATTCCAGACTCCTTATCAAACCTGTCAATTTGCCACTACTTAATTGAAACTTAAGAGTCAGAGATTGCCAGTTGGGTCTGGACAGGAAACCTGCAAAGAACTCCATCACAAATGACAGAATCTGCTGGGGAGCTGCGCTTGGGTGCACAGCTGGAGCAGGGCTGGCCAGCCAAAGCAAAGCATCACACTGTGGGCAGGTTATTGGAAATAAAAGAAATGTGTAATCAGCTGTTTGGGCTAGCATGTACATTACTGTGGTATTTCAACAGCAACAAAATGACTTTCATCAGAAGTACCTTTTTAACCCTTTGTACCCCTTTTCCTGATGAAAAGCTTTGTGAAATAATTAAAAATTCAGTATGTTAAGCAATTTGATAAACCTTAAGTATACTTCTGTGAATGTAATTAAGTATGAAGAGTTTCTCTCTTCTTCACCCCACCTCAAAGGAGTAACTAAAGAAATCCAGGTTTCACAATGTTTGACTCAACATGTACATATTAACATACTTTGGTCCTTGTGACATCATATTTTAGCATCACTTTCTCCTAGCTTCCAGACAAAGCTTAGTTTTAATTTACTTGGATAAAGCATCCCACAAATTTAGGTGAAGAGGGCAGCAATATGTTACAAATCAATTCAATGAGATCTAATTTGGCAACACTTACAAGCAACACGAAGAAGTGCTGCCCTGTGAGATGATCTGATTTACGTCATTGCTGCGATTTCTAAAAAATTCATTGTTATTCAGCCAAGACACCAAAGTTCCTGTTTGTTCGGGAATAGTCGTTCCTCTGAAGAAACTTTATGTGACTTCATAATGGGTTTATAATGCGCTCTCGCCTTCACTTTTACTGTTTTTCAAGATTTGCTATCTCCTTACGTTTACTTTCATATTTTTGTACACCTGTGATAGTTCCTGTTGATTAATATTTACATGGAAAACAGCAGATAAAATGTGTCAGAAAATCACTACATATATCGTAAGTTGTATGCCACTTCCCATAACTACAAATCTACATGAAGAGTATTTATATGAGAGCAAATACTTTCGGTCAGGTGAATTAACAAGTGGATTGTAACTCTGTTGCACAACAGTAGGAACATCTGCATCACCCAGACGACAGCCTTTTGTGTCCCCAGATGCAAACTGCTTGCTTCAGACAGGTTTTGCCTGGGGCCTGGGGAGGGACCAAAAAGCTCACAGCAAAACCATGCAGGACGTGGAACAGGTATTGCTACAGCCGTCCATCTGATTACTTGCTAACAGCAGCCTGCGTTCGCAAGCGCTCTAGAGGATGCTAAAGGAATCGCCATGCAAGTTTAGACACAGCATCAGGCTTTGCAGAAGAGCGGGTGATTATCGTCTCCATAATTACTTTTATCTCTTTATTGTTTCAGCCACAGAAATATCAGCCTACGTAAAATGAAACCTCTGCTTGTATCTATAAAGCAGTGGAAAAAGTGACCATGAAAACGTCTTTGTAAGGATAGTTAAAAGGTATATGTTATAATCCACATTAGCTGAAATCTACTGGCTTCCGTAGATTCTAAACTTTCATTTTTAAGTGCATGAGTGATGCAGAAGCATCTCCCCTGCCACGCCAGTTCAAGTTATCCATACTTGAGCCAACTCTCACAACTGCCAGTCCACCCTCAGGCTGCACTGAGTAGATGGAAGCAGCACCAAACATTGTCACTGGCAGCAAACATGTTTCAGCTCAAATCTCTGAAGCTAGCTAGCCCTCTAGTGTAGCGTGTTTAAAGGTTGCTGGCTCAAGGTACTGATTTCTATTTGCACAGAAATCGGGACGGAGCCAATACCCGATTTATATTTCAAGGGCTAAAAGGCTCTGAGACTGCAGACAAACGGAACAGTATTTTACAGGGCTATTATATGCTTTTCATATCATGGAAGTACTTAAGACTGCTAGTCGTGAGCTAAGATGCCCTGTCTGAGTTGTACAACAAACAAAGAGATTATTTGCTATCCCATCACTACAATCCAAGAAACAGTAACTGGACAGAAACCGGAGGCAACACTACAGACTACTGCTGCTTAGTGAGATACGCTGTAGTCAAAGACCAAGAGCAGCCGAAACGTTTTAATGGGCAAAGCAGAGAAGGAAACTGAAGTAAGAGGAGATTGAACAAATGTGTGGAAGAAAATGAGCTAGAGAAGAACACTTGACAAGTGAGCGAAAGAGATGGGAGCTGACAAGCTGAGACAGTACTTGACCTCTCAGGAACAGGTGGGATAAGTGAAAAGGGCATTAGAGAAGGAAACAAACACTGCAGTTTGAGACGCGAGAAAAGTCGGAACTCCTTAGTGCTCTATGGGCATGTCAGCGGAGAGGCAAGCGCAGAAGGGAAGAACAGAGGTTTAAAGATAGCTAAGCAGAGGTATCTGCCTGTTTTCAGAGAAAAACGTTAATTTCAAACCACTTTCTTAAACAGATGCTCTGTGACAACAATAGAGCATTAGCTGGTTTGCTCCCAATGCTTCTCTCTCTGCGGAAAAAGGTAACAACATACGGCTGTTCTTGGGTTTTTGGGGATGGGTAGGAGGCTCCTGTCTTCCAACACCACTCAGGAGCAGAAACTATCTTTCCAGTGAAATAAACGTAACACAAAGTCATTCACCATGTGCTGTTACCTCCCCCTTCAGTTACCAGTATCAAACTCTTTTATTTACACGTTTGTGAGATTTACCAAGCTTGAGAGAGAATGTGTCTCTGAACACTACACATTTACATTTGTAATGGTTAAAAGTTTGTTAAGAAAACAGGTACTAACAATGCTAATTAGGAGAATGATACCATCCGAGAGGAATTAGTTACTCTGTTTACTGTGGAGGAGGAGACAACTATGGAAAGAGAAAAGTTAAAGCAACACATGTACATATATACCACAAGATGTACTACCCTGTCCCCCCCCAAAAAAAGAAACCACAGCAAAGCACCTCAGCACGGAATGCCAGCAGAGAAAGGCCAAAGAGAAAATGGAACAAAAATGGAATTTCAGCAATGAGGAGTCACAAAACACGAGCCACAAGACAACAAGGTGACAGGGCCGGGAACTGCAGATGGCACAAACGCTTTCATGCTATCCTCTCTTGGATCTTTGTTTCTCCGTCCCCACTCCCAGCCGGATGGCCACTGAGAAAAGTGTCGAGTTTTGTACGATAAACAACGGCACAGTTGACAAGAAATGATGAAGCCAGGAGGATATGCACTGTCTTGACTCCATTCAACATTCCGCTGCGGGGCCAAGGCATCTTATTGTAATTCTTCTGCATCTGTAGAGCCGGACCTTTGGTGTAGGTGTAGAGAGGAAGCGCTTACAGACCCACTCTCTCCCCCTCACCCCAGACAAACTGTTGCGTAACCAGCCGCGTCTGCAGGCCTCGGAAGTCCTGTTTGGAGAGGGCTTCTAATTTCTTTTTGGCAAATAGCGACAGTTTGATCTTCCCTACGCGGGCTCAGAGACTCTTAGACACGGCTTTCTGTAGATCTATCCAACATGTGCCACCTACCTAACCAACTGGAAAAGCATCACGTAATTTTAAAGTTGATAAATAAAAATATAAAAACTCGGGTATTTTTTCCTCCGGTGCTGGCAGCAGACAGGCGGAGAAGTGACCGCACGTGAGGCACAAACACAGCGGCAGAGCGGAGAAGGCCGCTTCGTCCTCCCCGCGCCGCTGGGAACAGCGACGCTCAGCAAGCGCCAGCCAGGGCAGCCTCGCCCGCCCCATCCCCACGCAGGGCGCCTGATACCAACTTCTATCAAAATTATTTCTTAAAGTTGGGTCGTTCGTTTGCGTTTTTTTAACCGGACGGGTTTAACCCAAGGATCCGACCCTGCAAGCTGCTGCGCAACCGCGCGTAATCCGTGACCCTGCACCCTCGGCCTGACGCGGGGCCGAGCCCCCCGCCCGCCCCCCCCTGC
>Ga0181612_119461_pt1 | contig 19877 bp, 19 predicted proteins | sample HoacroProtozoa21_FD_119630 | JGI IMG/M metagenome (GOLD analysis project Ga0181612, IMG submission 119630) | Hoatzin crop microbial communities from Cojedes, Venezuel. Combined Assembly of Gp0051906, Gp0051904, Gp0051908 | reverse complement strand
CTTTAATTAAATAAAACAAGACACTCCTGGCACTCTGTAACTTTTGCATTGCTAAGCTCTCTCAAGATCGCAATGCATAAAGGCACATCTTCCTATGGGATGTTCTCAAGTAAGAGTCTGACCTGGGAAAGCAATATTGAACTTGAAATTGCTCTAAAATACGTAATGGATGCTAGAGCTTGTAGGATGTGCAAACTGCAGCGGACAAAACAAGAGATGCAGGACAGAAGCAAGGAGCAGCAGAGGATGTTTTAATGCACCTGAGCTGGGGGAACACACAGGGAAAATTGCTTGCAAATGAGAGTGGTTTGTGGACAGATATGCGACATTTAACCACCAAGCAATACAACTTTGGCTACACAGTGTGCTTTCGCTTGTTGGGCTGCTGCTATCTCGCCTAAGAGAAAGCAGGAGGAGGCCAGAACAACCAGTGAGGTTAATGGTTTGAGTCCCTCCTGGAGGGATGCGCCAGCTGAGCAGCACAGCTGCCCTGTACGCCTACTACTCGTCCTGTTCCACCAGACTTAACTCACTTCACCCTCCTCAACACCTGCTTCAACCTCCACCTTGGCTGGAGGCTAAGCCCTTCAGAGGAAGCAAGCGCAGTTAACAGCAGCTGCACTCAGCGTTCACCCCATGCTGCTGAACCCTTGCTGGGAGAGGCCCTGGACAGAAGAAGGTGGCCCCCAGCCATGCTGGGGGAGGCCGGTGGGCAGAGACATGCCGTTGCCACCATGGTGCAGTCTCATCTGGTTACATGTGTCATTAGCTATTTCCAGCTTGTGTGAACACACCTGATCCCCTAGACCATCCTTTGAGCTCTGTTGGGGTTTCCCATGGAGAGCTGAATGGGGCATAATAGCTTGGGGTGGTCTCCTAGACACCTTGTGAGCTGGCACCGAGGTGTCCAGTACAGCATAGCAAGCCTCAGGGCAAGAAGTCTGCTCCTCTGTCACAACCACACTCGCCATATTAGGTATAAAAAAATCATCCGAGGAGACAGAAGAGCTGGTTTTAGACCAGCCAAAGCTGCAAGATGAGTTCTGTGAACCACACCACTTTGTGCTCCTAAAGCAGATGCACAGTTTGCCCTTGATTTCTCTGCTGTAAACAGAGTGACCTCTGCAAACAAGGTTAAAACACAGACCAAAAGAACTCCCTCATGGAATAAAATGTTTTGTGCACAGACTTCTCCTTTTGGACAAGAGGAGGAGGGAAAGCCAGCTGATAAATATTAATCCTGTGGCTGAACGCAGAGCCCGGTGCCCTGGCAGGATGTCTGCGTTGCATCTGCTGCCTCTCCCAGTGTGAGCCGACTTGGAAATAGGAACTGCCGTGGGGGTTACCAGCCTGGCAGAGGCAGCAGGAACCACCGGGCAGCCACGCTTCGGTCCAGCAGTACGCCGGGTCACTCCTGGATGGGGAGGACAGCCAGCCCGGGGCATCGCCAATATAACCTAGTCAAGAGCTGGATGGGGATGTGCTTCTGCCCCTATGCTCTACTGAGCACCAGCGGGGCTGGAGGTGGAGCTGTGGCCACCGGGATGCCAGCCAGGGTCCTTCCCACACAGCACATCCCCAGCGCTGGGGTTTGCTGAGGTTTGGCTGCTCACCCTTACATGACAATGCTATCTCACCTGCAGAACACAGAGCTGCCCCATGTCAAGGCACTATTTCATGACAGCATCCCTTGAGGAGTCTGGAATTTCAGCTGAGCCAACTGAAGAAAACCCACCTTGCAAGCAAGAAATTAAGTTTTAAAGCAATTAGTTCCCCAGGTTCACCAGGCTGGCACATCTACGGTGAGCTTAATTGAAATCAGCAGAACATTTGAAGAGGAAGGATGAAAACAGGGCAGCTGGGAAAACAAATGTTCTTTTTTCTAATTATGCTGTGGACTCTCTTTAATGGATCCCCCTGAAGTTTCCTGATAAAGTAACTGGCATATGGTACCTACTTGCAGAGGGATCAGCAGAGGCAGGGATGAAATTTTGCAAACCTGAAAAATCATGTTTGATTTGATATATATTTAGGATCTAGTTAATTCATACAGATTGCATTCTGCATACAAATGATCATAAAATGCAGTAGGCAGAGAATGCCTGCTTGGCAAAATTGACTCCCATAGAATCAGAAAAGGTAAATGAGGTATGGCAAGGGAACTGAGGGAGGAAAACATGAGAAATGCAAAAACAGCAAACATATGGGTTATCCAAACCGCGAAAAAAAATAAGGGAAGATACAGTAGTGCAGAAGCAGAAAAAAAATAGATCCTATTTTCTGTACCACAATTCCTCCTGCACTTAGTTCTTAAATAACTCCTGGTGTTGTTTAATAAATTCACTGTTAGTTTTTCCAGGTTTACATAACTTGGCATTATGTAATTTTTTTTCACTTTTTTTGAGACGCACCTGAGAGCTGATTAATCTCGGAGGTACCCTGGAAGCGTTTGGCAGTCAGAACAAACATCAGTGAAAACATGTATATCTAACAGCTGAAATCTGTGCCTGGGGAGCAGGTGAGCTGTATTCACTTTCTTTGTGTTGGGTTATTGGATGAATAATGTTATCACTGTGAGCGCAAAGATATCAACTAAGTTATAAACGTTATATAGTAAATCAGGATCCTATTAGCACGATGACCAAAGACTTTGATGAGAGAGACAGCTGAAGAATTTTGCCCCATATATCACAGAGGCCGTAGAGAGACATACTCTTTCACATGCTTAGAAAGGAGCTGACATCTCCAGCAATGCAGGTACAGGGGCTCGACGTGAAAGAGTGCTAATCTTGCACCCTAATCAGCCATGTAAAATGACTCCTGAAGCCTGATATTTGCTCAAACTTCCTTTCTTTAAGGAAGAGCTGTAGGAGGAAACTATATAAATCCAAGTGGGCTAACGCTCTGGATTTAGACACAGAAATAGTGTTTGGAGAATCACATAATGGCTACTTTACACGGGTGCTCCTGTGGCCCAGGTACCTGTATACATCTCATCCCCTGTGGCTGAGGCAGGCACGTGAATGCTGTGGACACCTAGTCAGCCAAGGGGTAAGATTCACTCAAAGTCTATGCACAGAAGCTGAACTTTGTTTTAGGAGAGCAAGAAGAAAGGCCCCGCAACAGCTGAGCCATTGTAAAGATGCTCACAACCTCAGGAGTCTAAACATTTTCAGGACTTTCAATGCCAAGGTCTTAAAATCTTTGCTGCACAGACACTTATCAGATGCTCAGTCTTTCTTGGGGGACCCACAAATTCAGCTGCGAGCATCTCACAGAATCATTTGTGATGAACTGTAGTACAAGCAGGGTCCCCATGTTACCTCTCAAATAGGAGGCTAGACTAGAGACGTGCTGAGATCCCTTCCACCCAGAATCACAGAATCACAGAATGTTCAGGGTTGGAAGGGACCTCCGTGGGTCATCTAGTCTAACCCCCCAGCTGTCCTATGGTTCTGTAAGGAGGAAGTAGACCAGCGATTTGCCCTCAAAACAGAATTAGGAGACATGCAGTATGGTCCCTTAAAGCTTGTCATTGGATAATTTGTGATAAAATAACAAATTCATAGCCTTCACCCAACAGCTGTTAAATGTCCATTTGCTGAACTATAACTTTCCCAAGTATCTTATTATGGAGCTCTTATGCTACTGCTACGCACTGTCACTCTGTTCTGAAAGGTCACCAGTGGACTTGGCAGTGGAGCTCTGGTATTAGATCTGGCGGTAGAGCCTCAGCTAGGCTCAGATCAATGGCTGAGCTCTTTAGCTTATTACTGCTTTTTCCGATCCTCCTACAAACCGAGGCTTTTGCATTAAAAAGTGAGATTTTTGTTATATAACTGTTCTGCACACTGGACCTCTTCTGTAGTGGGAGAAAAGTGTGATTGCTCTCAAATATATATATAGCTGTGGCAGGACCTTCTCTGATGTGCCAGGAGCAGCACTCCTCACGGCTGGGTTCAGGGACAGGAGTGAACAGAAGAACCAGGATGGAGATTTCTCCTTCCTTCTGCATGGTGCCCAGAACACGCTTGATAGCCACCACCACTGCTGTAGCACTGTGGTGCCACTGGCAGGATGCGTCCTACAGCCCAGCTCTGCTCCACGCAAGACATAGCAGGGGGGATGGAGGCACTGGCTTTCAGACCTCTGCTCCCTTCCTGCTGCCTGCACCGCCCTTGGAGCCCATTTAAAGCAGATTAGCCAGGGTCAGGCTGGTACTTGGGGCTACCACAGCTTTTGTTGCTGCCTGCCCTTACCCCAAGGATGCACAGAGAGGCTGGTGGCCCCGGGAGGGCAGCTGCAGCCATCCATGATCACCATGCAGGGAGCCCACTCCTGGCACAGCCCAACTGTCCCCAGCTAGCCACGCAGTACCGGCCCTGGGCAAGAGCCTGTGGGCCACCCCCGGTGGCTGGCTGCAACCTGGAGAGGTGCACGGGGAAAGCCTGCATACCCCAGAGACCCAGTAAAGAGTCTCTCTACAAAGCTGTCCTAATGCACAGGTTTGGAGGGAGAGCTGCATAAAAGCACTGAGCAGAGCCAAGCTCCTGAATTTGTCCCAGAAACAAGCACGGCAGAGGCCGGGAGGGTTGCCCAGGTCTTGAAGCAGCAGTGAAGGCAACAGCACAAAATGTTTGAGAAAGGTGTGGAGCACTTTGCTCGGGACACAGCTCCCTTGCTCTCGATGGCCATGTGTTGGCTGGCATCTGGCCACCCTGCCATAGCACTGGGGCTGTCCTGGAGAAGATGCAATGGGTGGCCTGTGCAGACAGCCCCGTGCAGTGATTTTGAACAGATGCTTGCGCGGGTGGGAGGCAGGTGCCATTCCCCGAAAGAGCTCATTGCAGCAGGCCAGCCTGGCCCCACCAGGGTCCCCTGCAGCTGGTAGCTCCCAAAACACCACTTCCCAGAGGAGACCCATGCAAACAGCCAAGAGCTGAGGGATGCTGCTGAGCAGTGCCTTGCAGACATCGATCACACTGCTGCTTTCCACACACTCTCCTTCCCTGGGGCATGACAATGACTGTGCAGGACAGTCCTCTCAGTGTGACAGAAAATACAACCGAAAAATAAAGTCTTTCCTGTCTCCTTCACCTTCCCACATACCTTGTACATAAAAGCCAAATCATTACCCTAGCGACTAGTAATACAGTAATTGTAACGTTTGCAATCTGGGAATTTCAGGATGTTTACTGAAGAAGTTATTATTTCACTGTGAAATTGCTACCATGCATTCTTTAAGATTCCCTAGAGAGCTGAGCGCAAGCTCGAAGAACACAGAGCAAGGGATTTTTTGTCCTGGCATGTGACATCTCTAGTTCGGAGACGCCCACCGGCTCCCCTTTACCTTGTTTTCTTCACTCCAGCTCCATTTCCAGAGAGGCAGGGGTGGAAAGTGAGCTGCCAGTACCCATCAGCTGGGGAGTGAGAACTCTCTCATTTTATTTTCAGCTGCTGGCCACCTGCTAAGCCACAGAAATGCTGCCTTCAAACACTGGTGAAAGACTTTGAAAAGAAATGGGGATGGCTCTAATCTCCATCGCGCTGCCACACTGACTCCCTTGAAATATGTGTTTTCATCGCAGGGATCACAGCTGCGGGTAGGGGGAGAGTCGTTTTACTTTTTCTTTCTTTTTTGGTTTATTTTTTTCTTGTTTGATTGCTGATGTGTAAGTTCAAACCCCAGTTTGCTGGTTGGCCTGTGGCACTGGGGTCAGAAGTGGCTGGTGGGGAGGATGCACAAAGGGACTGGGAGCTGGAAACCTCTGAGTGTCAAAACAGTCACTCCCGCTCCGGTACACGAAGGGGCACCAGCAGCCTCCCACCTCTCTGGTAGGCACCACCTGAACTTCTTCTTGGAAAAGAAAGGTCTAGCAGAACCCAGCCATCCCAAAACAACAGCGTGCACGAAGCTTGTCCCTTCCATCACCAAAACAGAACCGAGCAATACTTTCCTTCTGGGCTAAATCCTCCGTTTCCCTCAGTCCAAACCACAATATTTCTGTTCCTATTTCAGACACTTTAAAAGAAGGCAAGCAAAGGATGTGGAGGCTTGAAAAAGACAGGAAAGACAAAACGTTTGCTGAAAATCAGAGCTAAGGCCCCTTGGTGGGACAGTGGAGGGAAAGGCAGAGCACACGCACATCTCACTGCGAGCTCCGGCTGCCCGGCTCCAGGACACGCTACCACAGGCTGCTGGGCACCTCCGGTTACAGCGTAATGCTCAGGGTCTGCATGCATGAATCCCCCTTCGCGCGGCAACTTGCCCCTTCTCAGCTTTGCTCCACACTCCTTAGGCTTGGCACTGGTTTCTTTATGCACAGAGCTTGGTTCTGAGGTGACGATTTTCTGTGCAAGTTCTCAGCTAACGCGTCCCCTGGCCTTGGGTGACCAGGAAGAAGATGTTACCTGCCACTTTTTTCTAGGCAGCCCTCACTGGGTGACAATTGCATGCACACTCCAAAAACAGCTATTTGCATGTGTACACTCAGGTTTTTGGAAAACACTGGGTAATTGGAAAGCAAGTAGTTATGCACTGTGAGACAGCAGAAAATATGGTTTTTTCACACCTGTGCTCTCCAATGCAATTACACAGGTTTTCATTAGGAAAAAAACAGGCTGAGGGGTCCAAAATCAACAGGCAATTCCACTGGCAAATAAAGGCTTGAAGCCTTTGAAGTTCATTCAAAATCCCTGAAAGTTCAGCAGACGTAAAGTTCGCAAACATTCCCATCTGATCTCTGCCTTATTGATGTGTCAAAACACAGTTACGGTCATGTAGTGAAGACTATAAAACTATCACGGCCTGGAAAAGAGTAAGCTTGGACAAATTTTTTTCTAATCCCTGTTACGCAATCCTGCTTTCGATACTGGTCATTACGAGATACTGCCCCATGTGCCACGTGGACCTTTCTACTGACCTCTGTGTATTGCTGAACTACGTTTTCAGGAGTGGGTCCAAGGAAGATGTAGAAGTCGAGGATCCCTCCAATAGTGCGGAAAGTTAAGGATGGGTTTGGACTCAGAGAAACGTCTGAAAGGAAAAAAAACAAGTTCTCAGTGCAAACCAGCTCTGCACTCTGTATCAAAATGGTTCACAGCTACTCCAGCAGAGGTTTAGACTGGATGTTAGGAAGCATTTCTTTACTGAGAGGGTGGTCGAACACCGGAACAGGCTTCTTAGAGAGGTGGTCAATGCCCCAAGCCCGTCAGTGTTAAAGAGGCATTTGGACAATGCCCTTAATAACACGCTTCAACTTTTGGTCAGGCAGTTGGACTAGATGAGCACTGTAGGTCCTTTCCAGCTGAACTATTTCATTCTTTTGTGTTCTGGCTCATCCCATTCTAGGTGTATGCACTCTGGGCTCTTCCATGCATAAATGTATCCCCAGGCAGAGGTGGCTACATGTTCAAGTCACTACCCGATGCCTTGTGGGTATGACTGGATGAGCAAACAGCACCTGTACTTAGGCTAGCAGTTGCCCAGTGTTTTCGCAGTCTCCACTTTCAGATTGGCATTGTGCAGCAATAAATCACAGAAACCTACAAAGAATAGATTGCACAGATCCATTTGTCTCTGCTTCATTTATATAAAAAGGAACCACAAGCTTGTGTTTAGGGTTCCTCTATGCTATTTTAATCTTCTTATTGGAAGTCATTGCCTGCCAGGGGAAACTGATTTTATAGACTGAGTGAAGATTCCCCTTTTCGGAAATTATACCACTGGATTAGTACAGTAAGGTGACCATGGCAACGCACAAAACTATTCTCCACAGACAGAATATAGGACTAACCTAAATTGATTTGATTCAGTTATGCCAATCCCAGAGGAAATTTCTTCTACATTCTTATTTCCCTGTATGTGTATCTATTTTTTAAAAAAAATTAATCATATATTTTCACTGAAAATACCTTTCCTTGTTAAATAGTCATTGTAATGTAATCCCTTTGAAAATTTCATAGTAATTCCTGGAGCCTCAGTTACAGAACAGTCACTCATATTTGGACCACGCTGAAAAAGCAAGCAGTAAAACAGGCTTTTATATTTACTAATTTACTATCTTTCTATATGCAGTCCATATGGGGAATCCATGTATCTTTACCTTGTGCATTGGAGTTCAGTAGGAGAACACCGTGTGCATTGGAGTCAGCTTCTACACACATATAGAAAGGGTGAACTCCATAGAGGTTGGCAAATGGCTGAAACATAAACAGCGCATTAGGTACAACTCGATTTTGTTTTTTCTCATAGGTTTTGTCAGCTAGGTACATATACAAAAAAAAAGGAAATCAATTCATTTGTAGGTAGAGACTTGTTTTGAAAGGTTGGGAATTCTTTCACCTAAAATGGTGTGAAAACAAATTGATGGAAAAGAGTTGTTTTTTCTGTCTCATCACCATGGTACTTTTTAGTGTCTCTCAATTAAACCTTGCATATTCTGCCAAACCCTCCAAAATGGCATGGGTGAGAACTGCTTTGCTAGTTAAAATAGACTCCTCAACCAGTGACCCCGGTTTAGCCAATTGTCCTGCTGAAGTCCAGCTTGTTTGGATGAACAGGGGTTGATCCATGCATGAAATTAAATGCTTTCCTGAACTAGGATCTTGGCACACAAAATACTTTTTTCAGAAAGCTAATCGCACTGTAAGAAAGTATCTGATTAAAGTTTCAAAGTCCACTGAAAATGACTCCTGGTTTTGTCGGTTAACTAAAACTTACAACACCTGCAAAACCTGTGACATTCCATGTCTGCCATTGATTCACATTAGCAGTGTTACCATACAGAGAGAGGTGCTCCCTGGCAAAGCTTGCCAACTCCTTTTGGTAATACAAGTTAGGACAAAATGTTTCATGAAGTGAATTACCGTTGGTGCCTGATCCCTGCTGAACGTGCCGTAGGTGACGAAGTCCATGCTGTGTTTGAAGGACAGGTGCTCGTGTTCACCAAACCCATAGACCGAAGTGGATGGCACAGTAGTTGTGATCTGAAGGTACTGGTTGGAGAAAATCAGATCAATGAGGGGACTGTCCCACCTGCAACAAATAGAGGGAGACATGATTAGTTTGCGTATCTTTGATATGCATCTTTTTAAGTTCATGTCTGGCTATTTGTACTTTTTCTGGATTTTGGATAGTAACAATATTAAAAAAATATTGTTCTATTCTATACATGCCTCTAACATGCTTAACCTAACACATATCAAATTCATCTTGCCTTGGCTGCAGATATCTCATCTACCTATACAATAAACTGCATCAGTATAATTTTGAAGAGAACAACTAAAATAACAGAAGATACTATCTATAATCCTATTACCAAAATAAGTGGTTGCTTGTGCTATTTCTATGACAACCAACAGGGCAGGCTAAAAATTGTTATTACGCAGTGGGGTTCAGAATCCTTAATGAGACAAACAGACATTTAGTTGTTATCAGTTTTTACTTTTTAATTCTTTGCTGGATCAGGACCCAAATACTGTTGTTACCCCCAACTTTATGCAGGCACCTAAAGCAGAGGGATAGCTTCCTCCAGACTCTGCTTGAATGAGATGCTTTTATTGTGATGACTCTCCTGCTTCTCTCACCAGATTAATGCCTTTATTTCTATTGAATCATCTGTGGACACAGGCTCACATTTTAATTAGGTGTTACATTCTGTTTCCTATCTCTAAGTGCTATAATGAGCTGCAGGCTAGATGGGGGAGAACATAGTCAAGCTGTGGAGAAGCGTTTCGTTAATGGTACTGTGTATGCCATGAGTACCACATTTAGATAGCACCCTCTCGAGCCTTGTTTAACCATGAATTTGTTACAGCTAATTAAAATAAATGAGCCAAAGCCATAGAGCATAGAAGTGGCATAACTCTCCTTTTAATGGTCTTTTGTCAGTGATTGTGACAAAATTAAATGTTTGATCAAATTGACCGATAAATCAGAGAAGTGGCAGAGGGGCTGTGTCGGCGAGTAGAAGCGCTGCCCCTGCGAGGGGACCGCTCTCTGCTGAGCCCTGGCTGCCCCTCACGCCACTGGCACCGCTGCCTGGGGACAAGTCCCTGCTGCTGGGAGAACTGGGAGGGCACCACCGCTCCCACCAGCCGGCCTGGGGCAGCTCTGCTCTCCCCAGAGGGAAGCAAGGACAGCCACTCACAGCGGTGCCTGGAGGCAGATCCAAGGTGCCCTCCTACCTCTCCATGCAAAAGGCAGCACAATCTACCCCTAAAGTGTCATAGACAAGTCCTAAGTCAAGCATGTGTACTGAAGGGTCTATATAGTTTTGAAAAAGCCTATCTGGTCTTTCTTACAAGCAGGAAAAGTAAGAATTTGTATTTAAGTCTTGGTTTGGTTGTTTGCAGCAGCAACCCTCCCTCCCTTCCATCATGTCTTCCACCTACACACAGATACTGAATAAGGTTATTTTCGTATAGAAAGGTTAAGGCGCACAAAACATCCCTGAGAATTGGATCCAACCCTTAGCAGACAGAGGCCTTTCTACAAGAGGCTGCTGCTGCACAGGAACGGGGCTGGGCTCTGGAGCTGTATTCCCATCCAAAGGAGTGCCATCATGTAGCTCTGCTCTGTGCCAAGGCAGGCACTGTCACTGCTCTGAGCAGGCCACGGGGTTATGCAAAAAGCAAAGGATGCTGGAGGGGAAATACTTTGGGAAGAGCTTAAGTATCTGTCCTAACTCATTGAGCGCTCTCCATGCTGTCTGTTCAGAGGACATGAGGCTTTTACATTCATGGTACCCACGTTATGGCACTGACATTTCCCATCGTGAGAGCAATTAGTGTTACCATGGTATTGAAAGCGCTCCTCCTGCTCAGCAAGTCCTCTCCCTGCCCAGGAGAGTTACTAGGACGATGCAAACTGCAGCCCCACCACATCTGTAAGTGGCATGGAGAACTGTTTTATACCTCATGCATTCCCTCAGGCCACTGTCATGCACTCAGCTTCTGCATGGCATCACCAAAAGGGTGCCTCGCTCCGTGCCTCTCCAGTGCTCGGCTCCGCAGGGGCTGCCACTTCCAACAGCACAGCTCCCCGCGCGGTGCTGCCAGCCATCGCTCTCCATCAGCCTCCTCTTCCATTAGGCCTCCGCTTGCCAGAACTGCCATGGGCTAAATACAACATTAACTACGACAAAATAAGACTGGTAATGACTCTCTTTTTTTTCCAGGCACCATTATGTCTCCCTCATCTGAAGGAAAGCATGGACGGGTTTTCCCCTGGCACCTCTCTCTGCCTCCGCTCCCCAGTGGCTGCCCCTGCGCTCCGCAGCGCACTGTGGAAAGCAGTTGTGTTACTTTATGTGTTCGCTCATGTTGTGTTGGCAGAGAGCAATCATTTAAATGAAAAAATTGGGTCTGTCATTCCTTCAACACTTGGAGGCAATAAAAGAAATTGTTAGATTTCTCCCACCTCCCCTCCTGCTGGTCTAACGCAGATAGAAGGAACAAAAAAGGAAGGAGCATAAAATGACACCATGTGCGCAGGAATTAGCGTGGTTCTCCCCCGACAGTCCTACAAACCATAACAGTGCTGTGGTGGACAACACAAGGGATCTAAAAACCTAAAAAGATCTAAAAATCTAAAAATATCTAAAAATACAGCTGAGCAGTTGTTCACTGTCAAAAATTCAACCCCCACCCGCAGTTAGACCTGGCAAAGCCTGTGTAGATGAGAATCCTTTTCTTTGCACAAGAGGTAATAGCTGCACTCAAGTTCACTGCTGAAAGTGCTAGCCCTTTGGTGCCTCTGTGGTGGGAACACTCCTGCCTGTGGGAATACAGACCTGGCTTCCCACACGCCTGCCCGGCGCGTTGCCTGCTCACAGCTGCCTGCTGCCTCTCCTGGAAGTCTGACTGACACAAGCTAGTGTTGCCTTCCAAACACCACACACTATACTCCAGAGTAAACCTCTCTGTTTTTTAACCTCATGTCAGGAGAAAAAGAATGATTCAGGACTGAGAAGATCTGTGTGAAAGTTAACATTTCTGGCCAGCAAGTGAACCAGTCCCACATCCAGCAGTCGACCCTTAGGCCACCGGGACAAAATGTAACTGCCGCAGACCGGGGAAATGGCATTACAGACAGGTGGGTAGGCAGATAGATAAAACATCCTGTTCCTGTTGAAGGTGTATTTTATGACTAACATTGTCGTGACTTTTGAGGGGGGTGACTAAAAGGCGGTATAAAATGGTTTTCAGAAGTGCAATCATCAGTCCATCTCAATAGAGACTGGACATGACGATTTACCTGGTTGAAAGACTTCGCTCTGTTGAAGTTTACCAGGGACCGATAACCTCAGTGTATGCAGTGGTTCAGAGCACTGACTCACCTGCCGTGAGCAAGCTGCTGGTGACACTGATAAAAGTGGTCTTACAAAACCTCCAGAATTAGGAGACTTGGGATACACATATGATACATCATTAGGACATTCATCATGCATTATCTGGACACTCAAAAATAATTTTCAGTTGGGAGAGGGTTTTTTTATCTTCTTGTTGCAATGAATCCAGGAGAAATGAGCTCATTTCTTTAAGGTGTGAACATTTGGCCCACTCAGTCGCTTGGAGAAAATGTCCTCTTTAACATCTGCTTTTCTTGGCCTCCAGACCCTTTGGAAACAACAGCCTTGTGGAAGGGAGCTCATCGTATATATTTATTACCTGCGTGGAAATTCAGGTGGAAACATCACACATCTATCAGAAAAGTGGGTCTAAGCCTCCTGGCAGAGCTTGGCCATACCTTTTCAGAGGGCATAGGCTATTGCTGTACACGCAGACTGCCTACAAAGCAGTAAAGCACCTCAGGGACTGAGGAGTATAGGCCCCATTTTCAGATGAACCTCAAACATACTTGGCCTCTGACTCACCCCACTTGAGCTGCTGGGGAGCATCATCACATGAGCCCAGGTCTCTGTGATTTTCCATTGCTTTCAGATTGCTGAAGAATGCCTCCACTGTCTCACAACAGCCCTATTCCTTACTAGCTGTAAGTCTTGGGGCACCACTGGACTACAAAAGGCACACTAAAAATGAATTTTTATATGCTTATCTCACTTCTAAGGTGATTTATCAAATAGGCGGAGAAAGTCGGCATGACCAACTAACAGATTTTCCACAAACGTGACATTTTAAAAGAAAGAATTACAGGGTATATTTACAGTTATTGACACAGTTCTGCTCTGCTTCTACTGTATTCATCGCCATGGTGTCAGGGTATCTCCTATAAGTGGCTGGATATATAACGCTTCATTTTTGTTCTGAAAAACACTTGGATAAGTGATAGACCTACAATACTTCTTGCCTACATAACATAAATCTTAATGATTGGAAGACTAAAATAACGGCTCTCACAAACCAAGAGCAAACCCAAGCAACCCATGGTGCACACAGTTTGCTCCTGTTGCTTTTAGCAAATTGCAGTTTAAGACAATAACATTATAAATCATTCTAATAGCCTTGCCTATGTAAAAAGTCTTCATGGTAAGTGGCGTCTGTTCTTACTACCACCATCAATAAAAAAAGGCATCTGAACTCTCCAGCAGCCTTTTTGGAAATTAGGGAAAATCTTGATTACATTTCAGTTATTTGTGCCCTATCTTCCCAAGCGTGATAGCAAACAAGGTATTCCAAACTCTTAATAGAGAGAAAGGAGCAGTTATCTGGCTTGGGAAAAATGTTCTGCCTTCCATTATTTGTATGACATCATGAAGGAAAAGTCAGCTGGAGAGCGGATATTGAAGTGGAGAATCAAATCAATAGCCCATCCCTCTGCAGCCTGTCTCCAGCAATGGCCCAGGCCAGATATCGCAGAGAAAGACATAGGATGTCACTCAGAGCCAGCCTTGCAATAATCTATTTATGGAGGAAGTTTCTGGCTGTTTTCATAGGATTAGCTTATGTTGTGGAACATGAAGACAGAAATAGTTGGGGTTTTTTTTGCCTACAGATGATTTCTGTATTATGCGTGAACGTGTACCCTGCTAAGCCTCCCGTGCCAGTACTGCCCTGGGGCAACGAGTCCCGCAGAGTAATCACACGCTGCAGAACAGAACGAGGATGTCTTTGTTATTTATCACTGCCTTCAAGCAAACTGTTCCCGGCCCTTTACTCTCTGTTCTTGAGGAAATCTATGCTTTGCTGAAGCCTTCATGCTCGCACTTGATGCTGCCTCCTCCAGTGGCTGCTGCTCTTGGTGGCAGGAGCGGAAAGGAGAACAGCACTCAGCCTGAGAGCACGGGCCGCTGAATAACGCAGGGGCTCTGTTTTGCTCCCTCGCCTGCCTTATCGCAACACAATATTTTCTCTCCTGTTTTTGTTACGGTAGGGCCCTGGCCAGCGATGGGCCAGTTTCCTGGTAGAGCTACAAGATCAGCTAGGATAGTGTGAGAGAGGATTTGTTAAATGGAAGCCAATTACAAATTTCTAAACAAAACATTTTGCTGCTGATGCCGCCGGGTTGCCAAATCGGGTATTTTCCAAGCATCATGGGCATGGGGAGAGGTTCCCTGCAGTCTCCACTGCACCACAAGGCCGGTAGTTTGGGAGCTTCACCGCCGGGGCGAGACACCCAGGCCCCAGTCACTGTCCCTCAGGGGCCTGGGTCATGGTTCAGATCAAAGATTTGCAGCCTTAAATCAGCTGCAGGTTTCTGGTTTTCCCCAGCAAGACAGAAACCACCTGACATCTGTACGGGAGCGGGGGCTCTGCCTGCCCCTGGGTCTCATCTGGTCTCCTTGGCACCTCACCAGCCAACGCGTGGAGGAGGCACCTCTTCACCCCCTTGGCTTTGGAGAGCTGCTGAAATGGGGAAAGACCTTCCCCGGCCACCAGTGAAACGGCTGGAGCATGGGAGAGGGCAAAGGAGAGGAGCAGGAGCAGGTAGGACTGGATGGGACAGAGAAAAGGACAGCAGTGGAGGAGAAGGAGAAAGGTAAGAGGGAGCAAGCCAAGAGGCATTACTGGGGGGAGAAAGGGAGGCAGCCCAAGAGCTCCGGGTCCCGGAGCCCCCCAGCAGCGCCTGGATCATTTCCCTGCACGCTCCCATCTAATTTTCGCCCCATGCAGGCAAAGCAGCGGCTGTTGCCTGATTAGCTTGGAGCAAGCTGAAAATGTAGCGGGACTTGGCCTTTTATTCTTGCTCCTGGCTCTGCATGAGGTTTGCAATCAGCTGTTAAAATCTCTCCCCTCACATAATTCATTCCTCTCCCCCATTACTGTGATTACACAGAGCCCTGAGTTTGTCCTGCCCTCCTTGAGCCCGTGCTTGGGTAGCTCAGCTACGGCAAAGGCTCCTCGCACACAGCAAGCAGGAGAAGCGCCTGTAAAGCAGATTCAGGAATACCTCAAAGTCTCCGCTGCCTCTCCCCTGCAACATTTCCAATGCAGTATTAAGTTATTGCTCACGAGGAGGAGGCTTTGTGTGCACGAGTGGCAGAGCTGAGATGGGGCTTTACATCAAGCAGACAGGCGGGGAGCCTGCCGGCCGCTGCCCCATCACCCATCACCACAGTCTGCAGCACAGAGGCATGACGGCAGGACAGCCTACACCATGGGAAGGAGGGGAGAGACAACCCAAATGCACACCACGTTTCTGCTCGGGACAGGCTGCTCCCTCCCCACGTGGACTGTCAGCTGTGCCACAGCACGCTGGGGATGGTGAGGGATTTCAGGCTTTTTTCGGGGGTGGGTCATCCAGTAGTGCGAAGCTGCTGGTGAGGGATAAGGAGCATCCTGTAAAACAGATTGCTGGGATTTGGGATTGCTTTACAATGGGAAAGCCTTCCTCAGAGACATTAGAAAGGTCCAGCAGAGCACCCGGACCTGGTTTGGTGTAGACACAAGTTGTTATCCACCCACACCTGGGAAGTGCAACTGCAGCGCCTGTTGAAGAGGCTTTATTCGCCCACATCCACTGTTCTGAGCAATATTTGTGTGCATATGAAGATTAATGATTGATTCAGCTGTTCGTTGAGACAGCAAGGCCATGGCCATTGACATCTTAAAATAGGAGACTTCAGTCCCCAGGTGTTACAGGCTTGCCTGTTTCTCAGGGACACTTGCCCACACAGCCTGCCCTAACCTGGCACAGCCGCGGAGGCCACCGGCTGTGCAGCTCGGCGCCTGGCCCCGGGCGTGCTGGTGCCCTGGAGCAGCAGCTCCCACCTCTGCAGGGAGTCCAAAGGAAAAGCCTTGAGTTTTAGCTCCTTCTCTGAAGACTGTTCCCGGAACAGGGGCTGGGGGACAAGGCAACGATGAAGATGCTCTGCAGCAGTTCCTGCTGAGCACTTGCTGCAGCCGCAGAGCTCTCTCAGACCCACCTCCCACACATCCAAACCTGTCTTTGGGCAGGTTGAACTAACATGAAAATCTACTTAATGTGCCAGATGCCACTGGTGCTCCCCTGGACCCAGCCAGTGCAGTCACTGGTGAGGATGTTCCTGCAACGTTGCTTGCTGAGGGTTCCTCCCCCCCCAGTCAAAAAAATGCAGCTGAACATGGCTTTCAGGCCAGGATATATAGCCTGCTATCTTGTTTTAGATTTCCATCTGCACAGCTCTGCTGGGCGCTAAGGAGGTTTCAAATCCCTCTAAGCTGGGCTGTGGAGGTATCCCTGAGCATCTGCATTCACTCACTCTGATGGAACGGACAGGCGGGCAAATGAAAGGGAAGCAGTTTTGCTCCTCATACAGGGAATTTAACTTCAAATCTGATTCAGCTGTGAGAGGAATGGCTCCCTGCCGGGATGTGATCCTCCAGTCTATGAGTACCGGCTGTGCCATTTCACACGAAACAAAAATTCCCAGGGACATCTGATTTCCCTTTCTATGTGCAAAATCCTGTGTCTCTGCTGATGAGAAACTTTCAGTAGCAGCCCTGCCATTGTTTGCAAGATAAAAGCCCATTAACTGCTCAATATACTGACCTGCAATTTCCTCTTTTTGGGGTCAGCTGGGTTTCAGGAGAACTCCTTTACCTGCCTGGAGGCAGCGTTCGCTTTTCCAGCGGCGATGCTCAATAGCAGAGCATCGCTGCCGAGTGCTGCGCCGATGATGCTAACCAAGACTGCCATCTACCTCCCCGGGCTCTGCAGGACAGGGCGGCTGCACCCCACGCCTGCGCCGCTGCCGAGGGCAGGTTTTGGGGGACAAAGGGTGCCCCACAGCCAGGGGTACAGAGGAGGCTTCCCCGGGCCCGTGGCAGGCCGGCCAATGTGCCCTCCCGCAAACGTGCTCAGCGGGGACCGACTTGTCCTCGTCTGCCTCTGGCTGGCCTTGTGCCTTTGGCAGCTCAGCAGACCAAACCCTGCGTCCGCTTCGTGGCTGGCCCCTTCCCTCAGCTGGGACAGCCCAGGTTTGAAGATGCCCTGACTAACCGAGGCTAAATCCTTGGCGTTTGGATGAAGGTGAGGAGGGCTGAGTGGGAACGGGCCATGGGCTAGCCCGTCATCATGTCTCATTACGCATTCACTTCTTACATCACCTTTCCAATTAGTGAACCTTGACAAAAATCTCGTATTACAAGGAGAAGAAAACTGGGCCTTTAACACAAGCCCACTGTTTTCACAAAGCTGTTAAGTCTAATGAGGAATTAAATTACTTTTGTTGTCGGAGTAATGCATAATACATTCACTTACAATGACCTGCAAAAAGAAAACTTTACAGGCTTGACAGTGATGTGTATAAAAAGAGATGCCACCAGACTGTACTTTAAAACGATGGGCAGCTAACTAAAAACCCAGTGCAGTGGTTCCACCTGCAGACTCAAACTATTCCAGATGCTGTGCTGTCTTCCTTGCCTCACACGTGTTAAGCCATCCTTACATTGCTCACAAAGATAATGCTTGTATTTTGAGTCTGTTTAACAAAGTGTTTCTTGGGAGGGGGGATTTCTGATCTGATTTTTTTAATTTCTGGATTTGGGATTAGATTTTCTAATGCATAAAATGAATGACTTGGACCCCAAAGACCTTCTGGGAATGTGCTTGCACCAGTAGTGGGGTGCAAGATGGGCAGAGCTGGTGCTGAGGACTCAGCGGCTGCACATACGCCCGGGGCTTGCTCTGAGGCAGCCTGTTAGCAGCCAGATCGCACTGCGTGTGTGCTCCCAGAGCACATCTCGCATTAACGTCAGGTAGAAGGGACTGAATCCATGCTCCTCAGGAGCACTGCAAGGTCAGCCAACGCACAAGAAGTGGGCATAACCAGGAGATTCACGTCAAAAGGTGCTGTTGATATGAATTAAAATGCTAAAATAGACACAACCACAGTCTGATATGAACAGTACCCATATTTCTGCATTTTATGAATCTCCTTTGCCCACCTGTGTCAAGCAGAGATAGCCCCGAACAGCCTGAAGCACTGTCATTTGTCACCGCAGACAGTAAAGACTGCTGCTACTGCCACGCTGTAGCATCCCCAAACACAACTGGCAGGAGCACACTTTGACTGGGACACTCTTGCTAAGTAGCATTACACACTAGGGATGTGTTGATGGAAGCCTGTAAAATGGGAAAGTATGGCACCTGGCAACATTTGCTAGTGAGGGGAGCTTTTGCTGAAGCTAAACTTACAGTACCAGCTTGAGAATACAACTTGTGTTTTGCAGAGTGGTGAACTAGACACACAAATACCATTCACTGAAACCAGTGGGAGTTAGAGGCTTACGGCCTCTGTGGCTTGGAGCTTCAGTTTCCTAGACCTACCTCTTGGAGAGTGTCAGGAGATCTGGTACTCAACTTCTGATACACCAAAACACCCCAAATTTCAGAAATCTTAGTTACATGCTTTCATGAGTTGAGCCTACCAGCGTCCCAAGCTGTGAAATTGTAGCCTCATAAGTTATTTGACTTGCTGAATAATCGTTCATATGTCCACGTAGATAATTGTCTGTTATGCAGGCACATACTCCTATTAATAATGAGCGTTGAGGGACAAGGCAGAAGTCTGTGTTTATGCCACATTCAGTTTGTGCTTGAGCCTGTGTCAGGCAGACCCGAGCCACAGGGTGTGAGGAGACAGTGCTCACCCCATCACGTATAATTTCTCCGAAAAGCAGCTTGAATGACGTCTGGTACTCACAGCACGGTGCCGGTGCTCTTCCTCTTGATCCTGAAGTGCGAGGAGTCATCTGTGAACTCCATGTCATAGTTGGCCTCATCGGTGGTAACCCCGGGGGAGTCGATCTTGAGTGGGACTTCAAAGCGCTGTCTGTTGGGGTCGTAGAACTGAAGCAAGGCAAGGAAGAGGCAGATTACCTCGTTCGTTAGAGTGCGTTGCTTTAGCTAAAGGATTCCCCCACCCTCTCCCAAATACTCACCCGGAACCGGAGTCTGTCCCTCGTCTGGAACTCCACTTCCATGATGAGCGGGGAAATGTCATTTCCGAAGAGGGACAAGGCCTGCCGCTTGTTCAGCGTTACCCTGAGGCAGAAACACGCGCTGGTGCCCACGCAGCCGCCTGCTGCCCGCGACCGCCCTGGCGCGGGCAGGGGGGAACAACTCAGCTCTCCTACTTCAACTCTTTGAAAATAGATCACTGACTTCTCCGGAGAGACAATCTCTGGGGGTAGCTTAGGCTCTCCTTCTAATGGATAAAATAGGTGCTGGAGAAGCGAGGAGACCTCACGGTCTCCTGGGACACAGCTCCCGGGGTGGGAGGGACCTCGCCTGGTTTCCTCACCGACAGCGCGGTGTGAGCGCAGGACCCCAACCCCGCGGGGGTCATACAGAGGGAAATGCATCCGTTACCCTCCTCGCCGCAAGCTGAGCACGTGGGGAAGGTCTCCATCGAGCTGCCCCGCGGCGGCAGCCGTGCAGGGCTGGGCCGCCGCCCCGCAGGCACCACCCCCACGCCCACCTCCCGCCCCTG
>Ga0181612_147157_pt1 | contig 19880 bp, 15 predicted proteins | sample HoacroProtozoa21_FD_119630 | JGI IMG/M metagenome (GOLD analysis project Ga0181612, IMG submission 119630) | Hoatzin crop microbial communities from Cojedes, Venezuel. Combined Assembly of Gp0051906, Gp0051904, Gp0051908 | reverse complement strand
GGTTGTGGAGTCTCCTTCTCTGGAGATATTCAAGACCCGCCTGGACAAGATCCTGTGCAGCCTAGTGTAGGTGACCCTTCTTTGGCAGGGGGGTTGGACTAGGTGATCCAGAGAGGTCCCTTCCAACCCATACCGTTCTGTGATTCTGTGATTCTATGATTCTGTGGGCTAGATCTCCAGAGGTCGCTACCGTTCTGCAATTCTGTGTAGTTGTTCTCCTGGGGTCCTTAGCCACTAACTGAAAAGGGAAACTAGTCTCCATACACTAAAGTTAACCTTTGTGAAACTCCTCCATAATGCAATTTAGGCTCAACAGTAGGTGCACACCAGAAGAATTGGTGAGGAACAAGCATGGAGAAGTGTAATTGCCTTCATGTTCTGTATTTCCGGATGAGGATTTGACATCAGAGAAGTGAGTGACAGGACAGTAGCTAGCAACATTAACCAGTTCTCTTCTTTCTGTACTTGGTAGTAAGGCATGAGCTTGCTTTCATATTGGTTTTTTTTAGTTAGGTTAGTAAAGGGTCACTTTTCTACCCTGGCTTCTTGCTCACAGAAGATTCAGGAGAGCAGTGATTCAGCAGCTGTGATTGGGAAAAAAAGGCTAAAAGTATTAGGAGAGGTGTTACTCTTCTCCAGTGCTACACTGTTCACTGTCAGCCTCCTAGTATTGTCTCTGAAGGCTGGGCATTTTATTTATTCTCAAAGTCTTAGTACGAGTCCTTGCTGCTGGGGTTCCTCTGGCGTAGTCTATATTAGAATTCAGCCAGACTTGAGAAGTTCATATATATGAAACATTTACAGTTTTAGGACTTCAAAACTCAGTGACATCTGCCTTCTCAAATGAGCCCACGTGAAGCTGTTGTGCCCACCCCCTTTAATAATCCACTTGAATTATCCCATTAGACTCTTCTGACAGTAGACGACATAAATCAGTATTATCAACTAGCTTCGGAATCATAACATTTACAGACCTCTCAACATCCTTTACATCTAGTACATTAAAATTGCCTGCTCAAATGTAGACCATAGTTTGACATGTAATTGGTTTTGGCTGCAGTTCAGGCTTATGCAGCCCTTGTAGCTCCTTGGTTGTGTTGGTAGAAGTATTTGTGCAGCCATGCAGTGAACCAGATCAGGGACCTGAGCCAAGTTACAGAAAAAATAAATAAAATAATAAGGTTATTTTTGAACTAGATCAGTTCCCTGTACTGGCAAACTGGATGCAGCAGCAAAAAAGCAGGGAAAAAATGAGAACAGGTGCCAGCATGCCACTGAAATGGAGGCATCTCAGGCCACGTTTTCAATGTAAACTTCCAGTGCGGTGTAAAAGATTGCTCCATCTAAATACCAACATTAAATGGTAATTCAGGAAAGCTCTTTGTTATTGTCAAAGTAGAAATTGCCATCTTGACAAACTGATTTAGAATGCAAAACCCATTTTTTAAACTTGGACTGTCTAATTCTTTGGTAAACATTATTATTGGGTTGGGGAGGGTGGTAAATTTATTGTTAGGTTTTGTAAATGACTGATAATGCTATTTTAATATTGCAAATTAGATTCTGCTTCAAATTAAAAACCCAAACATAGCTACAAGGGGCTAGATTATGCCTCAGTTATACCTGTGTATTCCTATTTACTTTAATGATGCTGATTAAAAAGTAATTTAGGGCAAAATTTTGTCTGAGAAGTTTGTTTAGTCCTTGTACACAAAGCATTCATTATTACCTATCTTTTAATATAATCTGCACCATAATCTGCACCATCTATGGCTTCATATATGTATTTTATTTTCAAGGCCTATAGGGGTTTGTGTTGCGCATCACATCACATCCAGTATTTCCATAGACATATGCAGTAGTAAAAGAGGAGATCCTGATGTGGTGGTTTAGAAGTTCTAATATACGATTTCCTTTCCACTTTTTCTCTTCTGTAGACCAGTCCGATTTTGAACGTTGTAGTGAATGTTGTGTGTACCATAATTACCTGGCACATGTTACAATTCGTGTGACATCATCTACATGAAGTGAATCTTGATTTTGCATAACCACACGTCAAAAAATTAGGAAGTACTAATACTAAACTTACCTACTGTGCCATAATATGTTGCCTGTGTCTTGAAGGTTCTGCTAGCAGCATGTGGCATGATGTTGGGATGAAGAATTCACAGTGCTAGGGAAATATTGTGGGATTTCAACAGTCAGCCTCTACTAAGCTCTGCTCAGACAAACATTTGCTCAGAAGCTGCAGCTCTAAAATAATTCAAAGTTGAAGCCCGTTTACATTGGAGGTCCTGGGGTCAGGGAGGTATCCTCTACAAATTCATTTCTCTTTTTGCTGTTGAGAATCTTAACAGTGTTAAAGCTCTTAAGAAACCCATTTTTTTTAATAGGAAAAACTTTTCTATGATGACTTAAATATTCCTTAAAGACAAGCTTTTCTAAAATAAAGTAATTCTGTCAGGTTTGACATGGTGGCTTCCTATTAGCACACTCTCAGTTTCCACCTTGATGTTACTAGCCTCAAAAACAAGAGAACTGCAAAATTTCCAAAGTAACTCTCACTTGGATGATGTTACAAAGAGTATTGCCTGCTGGAAATTCATGCCTTCTCAAAGATCTTCCTTCCAAGCCTGTGTGGTGGGAAGGGCTACCTAACGCTATTTTATAATGAAATCACCATCCTTTTAAGACCTATTTTGAAAATCGGGGAAGTTGTTCAAAGTTTTGTTTTTCCTTAAATTTATTACAGATACAAAAATGCTAGTGTTCTGTGAAGAAAGCCAACACCTGCAAACAGTAGCAACACTTCACATGGACTCTGCATCATGCCATTAGTTCATTCATATAGAAATGTGTGTATATATTCTGTTGATTCTAGGATTATATATTTATGTATATATATACACACATATATACATGTGAAGAGTTTTGTCTTGCATTTCTTCTGTTTGGAGGAAGAGGAAGCTAGAACAGATTAGTGCTTCCTGAAAAATAAGTAAGAAATTGCTAAAGCAGTCACGGTAAAAGCAAGCCACAGGCAACCTTGTATCTTGTGCAGTAACATGATATTCTGGTTGTATGCCTGTTTAATATCTTTTAAGCCACCCTTGGGCAGGACCCCACTGTAAACAAGCTGTCGAGTTTGACTTGGAACATCCTTTTAAAAATAACACTAATAAATAAACATTCTGTCTTCACACATTTTGCTGCCAGGGATTCTCCATTTCTAAACTTATGAGTGTAATGATTTGTAAAGGGTTTGCGTATTAGCTGCAATCTCCTTTTTTCTGTAAATATGAATTCTTCATTTTCCATTTGTTTAATGTTTTAAAATTAAAACTTCAATTTTATTTTATAATTATGTACTGTCATTTTAATAAAAGCTTTTATTGAAGTCAGCTCTGTGTTAAATTCTCTGTCTGGCAGTGCAGTATAAATCAATAATAGTAATATTAGGTAATAATAGAAGAGGAATATGAGTCTCAGATTATTAAGAACTGAAGTAAAAAGCTGCACAGAGGAAATAATTTGCTGTGTACAGCGAGATCTGTTGATCCAACAAAAGTTAGTCAGATGCGTAGCTTTGAATTCCTTCTATGATACTGTATCTGTCAACCATTTATCCAAATACATCCTTTAGCTCTTCTTCTCTTTGCTACTCTGATCTCCTTGTAGCTACTCACTCTTCCATGCTGGGTCTCATTTGCTCCAGCATCTGCTGCCCTGGGGCTGTGCAGGACGTTTGGGATCTCTCCAGATTCCTTCTGGTGTTGCATGGAGGATCCTGTGGAGAGGAATCTACAATAAAGAGGTCAAAAATAAAGGGCTTTTGGAGCTGATTTGTTGCACTCCTTGTTCCCCTGAAAAGGCAAATAGTGTATCCTACGTTCTGTTCTCACAAGTGGCCAAATCTTGCCTCCACTTACAGGTACTTCCATGGAAACAGAGGTCTGCCTGGGCTCCTTCTGTTTTTGTGAGCTCCATGCATAGCTGAAACAGGAATTCTTAATGTGATATTTCTCCAGAAGTGATTCTGAATTAAAAACATATTTTCTGAATGGCAAGTCCAAAGAATGTTTTCAATCAGCTGAATTTGTGAACAACCTGAGACTCTGCTGCCAGAGCCTTTGAGAGGAAGCACATTTGCTAGGCTTCAGAAGTGACAAATTTCACTCCACATTGTGTGTCACTTATATTGTTATTGATTTGATCTTGTTTGCTACAATTCCTGACCTTTTTTTATTTCTTCTTAACTTGCTTTTTAAGCTCTGCTACTGTTTAGCTTCATTATATGTTTTCCCTTTGGAGACGATGTATGCATGTATACACAATGTTGACAAAGCTTTCAGTTTCATTGGGATTCTCATGCTTTTTGAGTGTGCGCGTGCATGTGCAATGCTTCAGGAGATGTGTAGGCACATTGAAAACTCAGCCTTTGTTTAAGAAGAATAAGATGTCCAATTCTTACAGTTTTGGAGAAAATCATAAGAATGTCTGACTAGAAGTAGAATAATGAAGTTAAATAAATGGAATTTTGAATAAATGCTATTATTTTATCATTTTTATTTGAGTACGTGGAGTTGGCAGTGCTGGGTTGAACATCGTTTGTGTGTTTAAGACTTCTACAAAGTGAGAATAAAAGTGTATTTTAAGTACCATAGAACAACTAGATACGTCTCTCTCACGGTAGCATAGATGACACCGCTGTCAAAATCAATGAAAAATGCAGAAGAATTCAGAGAGTTCTGCATTGCTGTCACTTCACATAAGTGTTACTGGCCCCCTAATGCTGTTATTTCTTACCGGGTCACAAAAGACCATGGTAGCATGTCAGGTACTCTGTGTATGAATGGTACAATGACTATGGAGTAGTTTCACTGAAAGACCTTTCAGTTCTGCCGCTGGAAGTTCAAGGGAATTTCTTTAGGAGTAGCTGGATGTTCTTTAATGAACATTGTTTCCAAGCTTTTGCTGGTTCATTTTGAAAGATACATAAATACTTTTATAGAATGAAGTTTCTCTGCTGTGTTTCTCTGCAAGTTGGGTGCAAATGCTGTGTCAGTGGTGAGTATTGCAGTGTTTTTGAAGAATACTCAGCACATGGAACACGCTTTGTGCATACGTCGTATGTTTGACAGTGAGATTTTTCTGACAGACTGGGGAACCATGAGATAAATTTCGTTTGCAATGCATGTTTGACTGCCTCACCTTCCCTCTTCTCACTGTTCTTTCTGATTTGGACTCGGTGTTATGAGGAAGTATCACCCTGTAAAATAGAAACATTTATTTTCCTTTGCCCCATATATATTTTGAAAAAAAAATCTAAAATGCTTTTGCCTTATTTTGTCTTATTCAGTGATCTAAGAGCCAATATTTTGTGAGCCATTAAAAGCTTAATCAATAGAGCTGAAAATTCTGTTTTCTGGTATTGCAAGACATTCTTTTCAATTACTGGTAGGTTCGGAGTTATTGGATGTTAAAACTGTAGTACCATGACTTATAGGGAGAATATTTTAATAATTTTTATAGTTTATTGAAATATATTCATTATCATTTTATTCTCCCTTTAAGGCCTATAAAGTTGAACTCATGATAATAAAATCAAGTGGCTTTACATGTAGATATATAAGAAATATTATCAATAAAAAGTAAATCTCTCTAACAGATCTAAAATAGATTGTCTGCAAAATATGTGTTATAAATATGATAAACGATGATGCAAAACAGAGGTATTATGAGCACTGCCTTGGGATGATCTGCATTAAAGTAAGGCACTATCACTGGGCTCATAGATAGTAAAACCTTAGCTGTACAATTCACTGGGCTGAGTATAATATTTTATAGCCACGAGGAAGTGTTACAGTCACATATGTGTATCTAACTTTTGTTGTATAACTGACAGTCTTAGTTTTTATTCAAGATCTGTTCTATCTTTAGCCTTCACCACAGCTGCATCAAGCATATTAAGCATTTGTATTACTTTGTTTTCGGTGAAAATCACAGGTGTTGCAGCAATTTCATGTTGTTTAGATATAAAATTTGACTTTCGGTTTGAAATGAATTATTGGGTTTTGAAGAATCGTTGTTTCTTTAGTTCAGTGATTTAATCTTTGCTCAATCTTTGTTCAGTTGCTTAATGGCACTCCCTTGGAATTTGATGTTAACAACAGTAGGGTGGCAATGATGTCATAAGAAACTTGCGTGGATCACATTTGTCTGCTAGGTAATGGCTTCAAAATTTTGGTTTTTGTATTCTGAAGTGCCATTTCCACCTCCTTACCTCTGGCTTCTGCATTTTACATAAAGTCTGACTTCAGTACTTAGGGTATTAAGAGTATGTATTAATAAACCATGCACCTTTGAAAAGAGTAATGGAATATATTCCCTGAGGGCCAGTGATAACCTTGTGGTTCATGGTCCGCAGATTATTTCAATCCTTCAGGCTTAATAGGTGCTTTCATTCAATGAGTTAGGTACCCAGGCTTCTGAATTCATACATAGCTGCCTAAACAAGTGGTTGCACGTCCCTGTTTCTCTTCCATGGCTTAATTTATGTCTGTTCCTGGATCCACTAGTGGGAATGAGTAGCTTTGTAGTAACTTTATGGCTGCTTCACTCTACAGATTCATGGTCCATTTTTATGTTGTTTCTTATAGGCAGGAAGAGAATTTCATCCAGATGAAAGATACTAGAAAAAGTTAAAAGGCAGAAAAAGAAAGTAATGGAGAATGAATGGCTACATTTTGAAGAAGATTATTTCAGATGGAGGATGAACTTGGAAAATCCTCAATAGCCTGGAAGGTACAAGTGCTGATCAAAACTAAGCTCGAGGAGGAAGAGAGAAGCAGAAATGAGAGACTTCACAAATGGAGAGCAGTCTCACAGAAAAACTAAGTTTCCTAAAGCACTTGATAGCTCACACTCTGTAAGTAGGAGTAGAAATAGGGAACCTGATGACTGAGCTCAGGCTGAAGAGGCAGACATAGCAGTACAAAAAGGAACTTTAGCACTTCGGTGTAAGGAGAAAGAATGAGTTGACAGGACAGACTGCAGAAAAGACAAAAGACTGTAGGTAGCAGCAGAAAGGCAAGCAGAATAAAAGCTTTAATTTGCAGACAGCAGTCATGAGAAACTCAGAACAGGTGATGATACAGAGTTTGCCAAGACTGAGGAGATAGCGCTGCATTAGATAAGGTAAATTGAATGGAGTAGAGAGTGAAGGTGGAGAAAAAGACATATAGTGGAGTGCCCGTCTAAAGAAGACAGGAAAATTCAAAGCCGGCCTCTTTCCTCAGGTGTAAAGGCATGCAAAAGAACACATGAAAAAAGAGAAAACAGCACTTTCTTTTGTCGAGTTCAAGTGATGCTCTAAGAAAGTGCAGGGTTAAATCTGTCCATGGCATCGTTTCTTACAGTGATAGGAACAGTACATCCAGGTAGTTCTGCTTCACCGAGAGAGAATGGAAAATCTGCATTACAGACCTTGCTGACTTAATGATGAATAATTTTGTTAAAACTATTTGATTCGAAGCCCACTGTAGGCATTGTTCACTCTACATATGCTTTAATATTAAGGGGTGGTAAATAACTTACTCAAGTAGCAAATAAAGTACTCAAGTCATCACAATGAGTCAATTAGTTGGTTTATTGTGGGTTTTGCTCATTTGCCCAATGGTTTAAATGGGCATCCTTAGTTTAGTGTGCACGCCAAATACATGAGTACAGTGTAGAAGAAGTGAAAAAAAAGCTCTAGTAAGGAAACAAAATTTACTTTATGATTTAACACTAATCAACCATTGCTAATATGCTATAAAATACTACTGAAGGTCCATACTGATTTCCATTATTAAAGTTAATGGTCTTAGTTGCCTCGTCTGCCTTATTCCAACATATTAAGCATGCAGACCCCATAATTTAATTATCACCTGTTAATATTGGTTCTAAATTCATTTTTGTGCTTTTGGGCTGAAGCTACAATGATGAGCCAATTAAAAGCCATTATCTGGCTGCTCAAAGCATCACATTTATAGCTATACTCAGTAGTACGTTATTCTACAGGGACTTTCAAGATGGAACATGCTGCCCTAATGCCTTTAGGGATTATCTAAACAAAAGAAAAAATGTAAAGGACATTTTAAATATTTTGTCTCCTGCAGGATTTTAATTTTCAGATCTCTTCCTTTGCTGTTCATCACAGTTTTCCTTGAAGCTAATTTGCATTGCTGTAAAAGTGTAGCGTGTAGCTGAATTACAAGAGAGACTCAAATGAGACCCTGGGTTTTCTTTAAATCGCAGGGGAAGAATTTGGTTCAAGAATGTACATAAGGTACTAATTGCAAGGATCATGTTAGATAGCTACTGTTTGAATGAGACTGCTGAACTAATAAAATAAAGCACATCATAACCTCAGAGATTTCATAATGAAAAAAGGAGCATTTAATTTATGTAGATGTTCTCAAAGCAACTTGAAAGGACAATAGCCACACACTGTACCAGTTCAATTACATTGTTTACTAACACGAAGGACTCGTTTCCTCTTATGTTATCAGCTTGCTGCTGATGTGGAATTTCAAGTGCAGGTGTTTCAAGTTGATCTAAATTTGTGCTTTTAGAATGGCTGACTGAGAAATGGCTGATGTAGACGATGCATCCTAAAATTTGAGTCAGTGAAGAATATAGAAAAATCCTCTCTTCTGGCACACAGCGGACCTAGAAGCTCATTTAGGGGCCTGTTTGGCTGTGGTATAATGGGGGAGTATCCCTTTGCCTCTTTTAATTTGTTTGGGGCATCACTGTCTTAAGGACTTGAGCTTGACTCTTCTGGAACCAATTCCTCAAGTGAATCAAAAGTCATGCCTTGAGCCGCTGCAGAGATGCCAGGCATCTGTATGGAAACATCCTGTTGTTAGCCACTTAAAACTAACAGAAAGTGGAATTACTGCTGAACGTACTCAGCCAGGTTTTAAATGAGGTTGGAGCTTTTCAGGGGAACAGAAAGCTGCCAAAGAAAAAGCTAGCAGCCGCTGAAGTCAATGAGAATTCCCCAGCTGATATGTGTGCATGTTTGGGTGCTTGTTTGCTTGGTTTGGTTGCTTTCTGCTTGTAATTTTTTCACTGTTGTATTATGGGCATGTGTTCTCTTGTCAGTGAAAGCTAATAGGAACAGAGCAGGAACCCTGCTGTGCCTTAAAATTAAAACAGGGAAAAAAAACTCAGGCATGGGAAGAAAAAAAATGAGCATATATAAGAAATAAATGTAAATTAAGTTATCAGGGTTAAGTAATTTTCACCACAAATGGCAAAATAAATACAGCATACCATTCTTAGAAATTCTTCTGCTTCTTTGAGTTGACCTGGACAATTGTAGACTATATAGTCTATTTTTCTCATTAAATGAGATACACACTATTTTGCTGCCTGTCCATACGTTGATTAGTCTGTTTTACAAGTTTTGTGAAAAGCAACAGTTCAGCAGAGCTGCTGATGAGTTTTTCTCACCACTTCTCCCCCCACTCTTCTGCTTGGAGAAGCTCTGCAGCAGAAACGAGAAATTCAAGTTAATTTGACCCACATTCAGTACTTTGCCAGTCTGTGCTGCACAGATACTCCTCCCAAAATTATTTGGGAGAAAACAGAAAAAAAGCTAAAAGGTGTAAGCTAGGTGGGTTGAGGAGGAGTGGGGAGATGCTGACAGTATTGCACTGAAGCAGAGAGCAGTTGTGAGGGACAACTGGAAGGACATTATGTTATTGTGGCAACGGTTTTGGAGGATGTAAGACATATCAGGAAGAGGCAAGTTTTCTTTACATCCACTGTTCACTTAATAGCTTAGTTTTTTGGCAGTCTTTAAATATAAAGGAATCCTTTAATGTAAATTGTAAGCTGTAAAACAACATTGTGATAACTCAGTTTCATAAAATTCAACTTGCCTGAAGAGCCAGAGCAATTTTTTTCATATAAGTAAGCAGAATACCATTAATATTTTCATCGATTACTGTGACAAGTGAATGTATTTTATGACTTTATTAATAAGTTGCCAAGACAGTTTGGCAAAACTGTAATGATTATAGGGGTAGCACTCAACCCTTGCAATTGCAAAGTAATTTGGAGTCTAGGGTGAACCTCTGCTACTGTTAGCTCACAGTTTAATTCTATATGGACAGGCATATATTTGACATGATCCTTCAGTTTCCTTAATGCAGCAAATCTAGCGAAGTTAATCATATTTTTTTCAATGTACCAGTTTGATCTCATTATGTAAAATTAAACCTAGTTCTTCAGAACTGCAGCCATCTACACATCCCTATGTGTATTATGAAGTTTCACCATATATACAGAGATTTTAATATATAAAAATATTCATATTGGGCATTGGATTGTATAAAAAAAATTAGCTGATATAATTTGTCTCCTTTTTTAAGAGACACACGCCCTTGGTTCAGATAGCACTTGAAGGCTTGGTCTATCAAGAAATTCTATATTGCTTAGCTCTATTTAATATTTGTTTAGTAATACAGTATTTTAAAATGTTTTACTATGTTCTGATGAATGGAAACATTAGCCTTCCCAATAAAAGAGTCACAGGCTGTGTATATGCAGTTCTGTTTTAGGTAGAGCTCCAAATGTGCCTTCAAAGTGTATTCTGAAGCTGTGTGACATGACTTTGCATTTTGGAAGTACTGACTGACTTTGACTAAATAGCTTTACACTTGGAACAGGAATCAAAGTGTTCTATGCTGTACAAAAATGCTGTGTCTTCTTCTAACAAAGAGGAATTACTCTTTGAGTAGAGAAGAATTTTGCTGAAAATTTACATTTGGATTAATATTAAGAACTCTAGCTTTTGTGTCATTATTTACTTTATTCTGGCAGGCCTTAATAATGGGATGGCAAGCTCTTTCTGTAGAGTTAAAATCAGAGCGTTTCTAACAAGCTATTTTACAAGGAATTATATTGTTGTTGAACTAAATTATTGAGTGCTTATCTTTTCCCGTTGTGTTTATGTAAGTGTTGTACAGACAGCACAGCAGTTCGAACAAGTCTTTAATAAAGCCATGTGTCTTGAGAAATTACTTAGGCTGCCATGAATTTGCTTCTACATGAAGAGGCACTTCTCTAATGGTCTCTGAACATTGACTAACTGATGCCTTTTAAATGTTGCGATATTAACTGTTCACATCTTTAAATACTTAGAAGGTTCAGTCAACATTATGGAAATGCTCATTTAGAACTCTTAACATTTACAGGAGGTCATGAGGCTTCTTTCTCCCTCCCATATTATAACTCATAACCAAGCAAATGACTCCATTTAACAATTGTGTGAAACTATTTTTGTCTTGAGATATCATACGTTATCTGGAAAAACTTTATATAGCAGAAACATATAAAATTACAAAAGCTGTGTTAGTGAGACAAAAAGGAATAGTACTGAAAATTTTAGATATATATAGGTTGTTTAGCTTGGATTATGAGAGCCTGTAAGCGCACCTGCTGTAGTTGCTTAAGCAAGAGGAGATTGATGATAATGATTTACTATGGAATTATTGTTTATTATATATCATGCTGGGAGAGTGTCTTTTTTCTCTCACTTTTGGTTTAGAGGCTTTATTTAGTAAACAATTCAATAGAGAATGAATACCCAGAGGTCATTGTCCTAGCTATTAGCATCCTCCCTTTTGCAGGTTAAGATGACTTCTCTTTTATAGTCTTCATTTTTCCTGAGGTGGGCTGGCTGCTTCAAACAATTTATCAGATTTAAAAGCCAAATGTGCCCACTAGATGCAGAGCACTTCCAACTTGTACACTTTAGATGTAGATGGCTTGTGACACCAAATCTGATCTTGAACTGCCTGACCATAATTCTGCTGTGGGTGCTGAAAGTACGACTGATCAAATGTGTCTGATTAAGGTTTTACAAATGGCTATTTTCAAGTATAAATATAGTTCAGAATGGAAAAGGCTGTTTAAAATAAATTTAATCACTGTGTGGGCTATGGTGGCAGTGTTGCTTGTATCCGAAAAAAAGCTCTTTTAGAGACATGAGGGCTTTCAGTTAAGCCAATACAAAGACTGGATTTTAAGGGACTTTAGAGGTCACCAAATCCAGTCCTCTGCTGTGGCATGCAACATTATGCAGTCTTTTGCTTAGACAGATTAGGTTCTACCTATTAGATTTTCCTTCCCCAATTTCTCCTTTTGGAAGGTTGCTGTAAGATCACATTCCTGTAGTGATAATTGCAAACCTTCTTCAAGTTTCCATCCTTAATTTATTCATGACCAGTTTCTACCCATTTGTTCTAACACCAACATTCCCTCATTGATTTAACAAATCTTTTGCTCCCAATGCATTTGCTGCAAGCAATCGTCTTTCTTCCCTGGCTTCATATTTCAGCGTAAAAAACGCCAGTCCCTTTAGTCTCCTCCCATCAGACAGGTTTATGTTTAATCTCTATGATAGTCCTGTTCAGCACCTGTTCAAATTTGTATTCGTCTTTTTTTTTTTTTAACATGTATAAATGGAGTTACACAGAATATTTCAGATGAGGTCTTGGTAGAGGCTATACAATGGTATTAATACTCCCCCACCTTTACAAAAGTACCTTGCCTTGCCCTTTTCATGGTCAGATTCAATTAAGTGGCTCATAGTCATCTTGTGACTGACTAAGATAGGCTGCTATTTCCAACTAATGAGCTCCCAGTATATATCAGAAATTCTTCTTATTAGTCCCATGTGCCGTTTGGACTATTATATTCAACCCAGTTCCGTTTCTGGGGTCTTCAAGATCATGCATTTCTGCCCACAGGACATTCAAATCCTCCTCCTCTAGGAAGGCTCCACCTCCTGAGTTTGCATCCTCAACAAACTGCATTAGTGTTATTTTCATCCCAAAGTCATTAACTAAAATATGAAATAAAATAGGTCCCAAACTATAAAGCCAGTATTTCTGGAAGAGATTAATCGTCTTCATGAGGTAATGATAGTAATGACTCCTAAATGACCAATGAGATTTTTTTTTTAATATATTATGCATCACGGTGAATCAATTTTTCATGTTGCCTCTGAGCTCAGTATTTTATACCCAAATATTCAGTACTTGAAACTTAAACCTGTTGTTTCAGAAATTGCAAGGTCACGTTGGATACAGAGGCGGTCTTCTCTAAGGGTGTAGCAATCTGTCCAGATTTTCACCAAACACCACGCAGGTTAGATAAATGGGCCTCTGTGGATGCAGCATTTGGCAGATTAGATGCCAGTTATCTGTTCTCTCCACTCGCTAACATATTGCTAATTAGGTTTGAGAGTGAGGTGAAGTGATTCAGCTGAGCAGAACAGTGAGTGTCTTAAGTAAATCCTTACTCCAGTTCCAATCCATTTGAGAGAGAAAACAGAAAGTGAGAAATGCTTCTGAGATTGTGCATGTATTTTTTACATTTGTTTCTTTCCTATCCTTATCTCTGAAAGTCCTTAGATTAAGTTGGTGAATATGAGACATTCATGTCAATTAGTAGTAAACGCTGAATAAATTCAGTCCAACCGATAACCATACACTGAAAATGTTAACAAAGAAGTGCTTGAGATAATTCTTCTGTGTGTTTGTGTAAATAAGTGGCAAGACAGATAGGTTATCTTTATGTAGTACTGAAGACGACTGCGCAATGAGCAGAAAATACAAGTACACAGACAACTGTAAATCTGACATTCCTGAACTTTCAAACACTTGATTTTTCAAGTTAATTAGGATTCTTTGAACACTGGGTGGTTCTTTTTTGCTTACTTTTGCCTAGATATGATACTGTATTACTCAGTTCTTCTTGTAGCATCTCCTGTGACAGGTCCTCTTCCCTCATTTTCTTCACAGCCATAATGGTGATGGGTATGTCATGTCTAATGATCTGCAGTACTCCAGCTCCTTTCCCCCTGGGATAATCTGGCAGGTGATCTTCCCATACATGTCCTGCAATTTATGTTAAGAATGGTTCCCCAAACCATGGTCTATGTACATATTCCAAGGCTGGTGTTTATAAATGCCTATACAGTACCATTCGTTGTATGTGATACCATTCTGCTGTAAGATATTGCAGAGCAAAATTGACAAAGTAAGTAATTACAATATTTGTCTGAGATGTGAATGGTTGGATTATACAGATACTATATTTATATTCAGCTAGGAGAACACGGAGATTGATATATTGTTCCTTACTTGCATAATACAGCATGTGCTATAACATTTAAAAACACTCTGTAATTGCTTTAGTCCTTTGTTGATATATAAATGGCATATTTGTATGCATCTCTGTAAGTGCCTCATAGAATTTAACAAGTTGAAGAAATGCGTGACTAAACGAGTAACATGAATCTTTTCATGGGAAAAATCTGTCTGTTGTGGGGATGTGTGTCCTCTGATATTTATTCATTCAGAGGAGAAGTAGTTAGATAAGTGCCCCTTGGTCTGTAGCTTCACTGGTTAAGTATTGCCTGAATATTAATCTGCCAGGTTGTGGTTGTCTCACGTTGAGAAAAACAGCAGCGTTCTTGCTGTCAGTGGTGGGTTTGAGCTGTGTGGATCCAGCTGATGCTTTTTCTCCATTCAGCTGTGTGCAAGGAGCAACAAATGTATCCTGCTCTCTTCTGCCTTGATAAAGAGAGGGGGAAGAGGTCTGTGAGCTTTTCCCTGTGAGAGAAACTATTGCAGAGTTTGGGGAGGGGAAAGGCGATTCTCTCCGTCTCGTGTAGCTTTGTGTCCTTGCGACAGAGGGAGATGCTGCAGAGGTTGAAAGTGGTTCCTCCTAAAGTTGCACTGTGCTGTGGGAATTTCAGTCCTGCAGTAATGAGACCACTGGCATCACAAGACCGAGCAATGGATATCCCCATGAAGCTACTTAGATTAATTTGAGGAGAGTGACACTACCAGCTGCCACCTTTTAAAGAGACTTCTGAAGGTGTGAAAGGGGATTGGAAGTACTTCCTCAGATCTTTGGATCGCAAAGGCAAAAGAAGCAGTGAGGGGAATCAGGGTTAATTAAGGCAGTTCTTAAGACCAGGCATTGCTTCACGGCTCTGTTAATCGTGCGAGAGCTGCTGTGAGACTTGATATCGAAGGTGGGGGCAGTGGCAAGGGATGTCTTTGTGTCTGATAGAGCAATAGTCTGCTGTCCTTGAAAAAAGCAGATTTCCTTAAGCAGATACATATGCAAAGAAACCTTCTAAATGCTAACTTAATAGTTGAAATTTATCTCCAGTTGTAGGTAGTAGGGGTTTTTGTACTTAATCTCCTGGCACGTGTACAGCCCCCTGCTTGTGCTCTAGTGCGATTCCCTAAAGCATGGGGCTTTGGAATTAACATCTAGAAAGCTGTTGTCTTGGGCTTTTTGTAGATTTGTATAAATGTAAATGCATGAAATGCAGCTTCCTTGTAAATGAAGGCCAAAAACTTATCTGGTCATTTAAATGAAAAATGAAGTTCTAGACTTGAACTCTAAGGCCATGAGTCTTTGGATGAGGCTTATAGTATTTGTGGGCTACTCTGACATGCATGGAATGCAACCACTCAAAAATGTTTTACGCAAAAATTACTACAGTGGGAAGTCTTGTTGGGAGTCTGTAATTTCACACCTGAACCAAAATATGAGTGGGAGAAGAGAGTTTGGGAAGGCAGGCAGGGAGAAACCTGAAATGAAATTTTTCAGATTCTTTCCGTTTTCTTTTGATTTCCTTTCATTTTTTCTTTTAAAAAATCAAATCTTTGCAAAATTTCCCTCATGAAATTGTAAGGAAAACAAAAAAATGAAGGAGTATATTTGTAAAAGAGGAAGAAGGAGAATTAGTGTTATTTCCATCCCTTAAGAGGGAGAAATGCATCATCACGCAGTTTCCTGAGTAGACTTTCATGTACATTTTCCTTTTCCTGTGGTGATGTCTGGGGAACTCCTGTGCTGCGGCATATTCCAGGGAGATGTACTCTTGCCATATCCCCGGGGTGCTGCTTGGATTTGTGTAAATAATCACACCTTGACTGGAGCATGAAATGGAGCTTGGGCATCTCTTTGATTTTTATTTTGTGTGTGAATTGACTTGGAGGAAAGAAGAACAGTTCTTGTTCTCCTACTCTCTCCTCAATCAGACACCAGAAACTTTATAACCTCAGAGGAATATCTATTTCCTCATTCTCATTTCCATACAGGGAGCTCAAGAAGAATATTCTGTGGAGTCAGATTAGAACCTGAATGCAGATCTCAGTTAATGTTTCGTCAGAAACTTATGCCAATTCATAGAATCACTGTCGACATCTTTGTCACAGGGCTGTGTTGATAAAGCGAGAAAGTAGAAAATCTCAAATAATAAATACAAAACATATAAAAGAATTTATTAGCCGTTTAGCACATTATGTTAATCTACTGCTAGCTAATATTATAAGCAAGGCTATGTCTGGAGAGAGTAATAGCAAAGATCTTAGGAATAGAAATAATGTCTTTTTAACATCCAGAAGAGGATTCAGAGAGCTAGTTGATTGTTATGAAACCTACTACTCCTAGTGAATACATTAAATTGGCAGAGCATTAATCTGATGAATCGTAAAGCATTGTCCCTTAAGAATGTAATTTACAGTGTAGAAAGCTCAATGAAATATATAAAACAAAGCCATGGACAGCATTTTTACAAATTACTTCTTCTAGTGGATTTGTTAGTAAAATTTAGTATCTATAGATACATCACATATCAGAATCAGTGAAGTATTAAAGTAACATTTAAATTATAGAAGTCAGTACATCTGTATTTATTAGCTTTAAGGCATCAGATATTAAGAGTGATTCTCTAATATTTTTTCAAATATTTTAAATAATATGTTTTATCTCTTCATGGTAAAAAAAGTATAAATTCTCCAGAAAGTAGTCCAGGTAGGACTGCTGCCTCCTGGTAGCAGGACTCCAAAGCCTGAGTGCTGCAAATCTATAGAAGCATCCTTAAATACTTTTAAAAGATTCAGATTATGAGTTGCACTGATACCATCTTCCTGTCTGTGCAGTTATGTGCAGCATTTTCTATTTTTTCCTTCCTCAACAAAACCTGATTTTAATGTGCCTTCTCCCGTCTGCTTCTTGGTGTCCACAAGCTGTTGGTTAATGGACTAGAAATTTTGAAAATCTTTCGGTTATTAAAGGAATGACAAAGTCAGCAGTGGGAGGGTAGAAAATGGAAGTGCAATCCTTATGGGTTAATTGCTGCTTTGTTCCCCTTCTACAAATATTCTCCAAGGTCAGGCTTAGTTTTGTCTCATATTTTCACGGAGAGGGTAAGAAATTTTTGAAGACATCCTTGTTTAAATGGATAGAGAAGCCTAAAACTTAATAGCTCAGACATAACCGTAATCCTAGTGTAACAATACTGATTTCGCTTGACTTAATCAGAGACTTAGTTGACCTTTGTGGTTTTACAGAACGCTGTTTGTTAACCACATTGTGTGTATTACACAGGCTGCAGCTTGTTGGCAGGTTGCTTCATCTGTTTGTGTGGTAGGGGGTGCTTTAAAACAGCGCTTGAAGGACGACGTGCTTTAAAATTAGTATTCAGCAGTTTTGCAGAGAGACAACATGAGCGTAGCAAGGTCAGATGAATAAGCAAAGCAGGATTTGCAGTTGCCATTTCATAAATTAAAACATGAAATTCGCCCTTGGTTGTTTTTGTTTCTATAGCGTGCAACTAAAAACATCAATGCGTTCACGTGAAGATTGATTTTAAATATTGTTAATGACCTGCTTCATAGTGATAGATGCCCCCAAATTCAAAGTATAGCCTGGAACCATTTTTTAATTTCCTGAAATTCGTGTATTTTTAAGGGATTTTCTGATAATTCCAAGCCTCAACACCCTAATTTCTTGTTTTCTGTTCTTTGAACCAAGCCCTTACGGGTATTTTACAGCATTTTTCTAGTGCTTTGTGGTTGTTATTTAAGCCTTACTGAAATACTTAACCGTATTTTATACTGCATGTTTTTTAAATAACATATCAGTTGTAAATCAGATCTGTCGCGCAACATATGTGTATGCAATTCATGGTAATTTCAGTCCTGATTTAGCAAAAATTGCACATGTAGTATTTCAGAGGTCAGAGATCCTTCTGATTTTGACTTTAACCCAAAATCAATCAAATTATAACTCTCCAGCTTGGAATGAAATTAGAATGAAATAGTAATGTTTGGTCCTGCTTCGTGGGCATTTTCATTGGTCTCCAACTGTGCCCTCTGAAAGAAAGTGCTAGGATCCTCTGTTAGGCAAATGTGTGTAATAAATCAATGTAGTGGGAGCTAGTAATGGGGTTAAACTCAGAATCGTCACGTTTACAAGCCAATACATTAGGTACCTTCATTTGCTGCCGTCTTGCAAATACCTGTGTATACCTGGAGCGTGTGGTTTGTCTGTGTTGGCTGGTGCACAAGTAACCGTTGCAGGTGTTCTCCCACTACGATCGTACTTACCCAGGTCTTTCTTCAACAGCAGCTCCAGCCTCTGTCTCCTAAATTCGCCTTTAATGTTGTCATTGCTATTATTATTGCTTATTGTTTTATAACTATATCAGTTCATCATATAGCTGTATCAAGCAGTTGCGCCAGCATAGATCAGGAGACTACAGAAACAGGGGCTGCAGGGGATGAAATGCTCTCTCTGAAGGTGCATCCAAGGCTTGATTTTTCTCCAGATCTGTAGAGGAGGAGGCATGTGTTTCGGATAGGAACTTTCTGACTGAAATACTATTGATGGTCCAGGTGAAGTGTGGAAAAGAAAGTGCAGAGAGTGTGTAGTTTCTGTAAGGAGCTTGAACAATCATAGGATTTGGGAATATTTTATTTGAAATGGCTTTGTATTTAATATTTAGTATGTGCTTTACTTCTGCATTTTTGTTATCTGCATTTGACTAATGGGAATGGTTTTTTATGAGTGCATGCCAGGTTGAAAGCAGCATGTGGGAGATTGTGTCTAAGCGCAGGAAAAGCGGCAGATCCTGCCGAAGTGGCAGAAGCGTTGGGGTGCGTTGGACCACAGTACCTTTTCAGAAAGCACCAGCTCTCCTCTCAGGTAGTGTTTGCAATAGGCTGGGTACGTTAAAACACTGCTAATGACCTACTCAGCATTTGAGCTTTGGGGCATCAGTCCGACTCTTGCCCAGACCAGCCTTTCACAGCCTGTATACGAGGTGAGCCTAATCCCTGTTCGTTTCTGACTTCACAAGATCATTGTTACATTGCTGTCAACCTATGTATTACTCACGGCAAGGACAAGGACTTTAGGTATGTTTATAGTGTCTGATTCAGTGGGTTTGCCGTCTTGTCTGGGTCTAGTTGAAGCCCTGCATCAAACAGACATGTTTCGAGAAAAGTTCTGAAAAAGTACAGTCCAAAGATAAGAAATGCGATTCCTTTTTTTAAAAAATAATCTTTTCAACTCATTTGTGATTTTTGAACTTTTACTGTTGGCAACCAGTCGCATCTCCTTACAGAGGTATTAGGCATGAATGCAATACACATTAAAAGATGTAACCTAACAGTATCAGTATTAGTACTAGTACTTTAAATAACAGCTACTTTCTATGTTGTTATGTCAACTTCTTTTTAAAGGCTAAAAATATGTGACCTAAAAAGAACTTAACTTCTGGAAGATTTTTTTGACCCAGCTACTTATATATATTCACTCACACTACAAAGTGATTTTTGAATCGTTGATCTTTGTTGATTTGTTTATTATAAATTTTTTTTTCCAAATCCCACAAAAGTAATGGTTTTTACTCACATTTCCATTCTTTGTACTTCAGGAAGACAGCTCTGGGAGCAGATAGTCTTGTGTTTCTGACCTTGTTAAAAATCATTTACACTAGTGTATTGGGT
>Ga0181612_113202_pt1 | contig 19883 bp, 8 predicted proteins | sample HoacroProtozoa21_FD_119630 | JGI IMG/M metagenome (GOLD analysis project Ga0181612, IMG submission 119630) | Hoatzin crop microbial communities from Cojedes, Venezuel. Combined Assembly of Gp0051906, Gp0051904, Gp0051908 | reverse complement strand
TGTATTTGTGCTTGAGATTGCCCCAACCCATGTGCAGGACCTTGCACCTGGTCTTGTTGAACTTCATGAGGTTCGCACAGGCCCACCTCTCAAGCCTGTCCAGGTCCCTCTGAATGGCATCGCTTCCCTCCAGCATGTCGACTGCACTGCACAGCTTGGTGTCATCGGCAAACTTGCTGAGGGTGCACTCGATCACACTGTCCATGTTGCTGACAAAAATGTTAAAAAAAGATGTTACAAGCAGGAGCAGCCATTGTGGTAGAAATTGTTGGAAACCATAACAAAAGACTGTTTTGTGGGATTTAAAAAAGAAAAAAAGAAAAATCTGTAAATTGCCATTTGAAATTAGGACTTGCTCAGCCTTTTTGTTCATTTGCTATCCTGTCAGCATATTTTCTATCAAGCTCCTGTTCTCTTGGGTGGGACAGAGGAAGATGCTGGCAAGATGGGCAGATGGATGGCAAGCTGCCACTCAGCCTGGAGCTTGGAGTCTACGTCTACCTAGACCCAGAGGGCTCGAGTGGCGTGATTTGGAGCCGAAAAGAAGTAGTGAACTTTCAGTGACTCATTTCTAATAACTCTTTTCCTTACCTTTGATAAAGGGTGCCTTAGTTAAAGCTTGTATTATCACAAAGATGCATTGATATAATTATGACATAATTGCAGTAAATTATCTAGATAAAATCATTAAGGCAGCTTTTTGTGTTATTGCTACTTAAGTTAGATGTGTCTTTTTTTCTGTATTTGAGAGAGAAGAAAAGAGGAATTCTCTTGCAGCTTCAGTATAGCTAAAAATAAAGGAAGATTGTGCTTTTCTGCTGCTGCTTACTGACTCTGTCAAGAATAATGTGAGTGAAATGGAACCAAAGCAGAGAAAAGTGTGTTCTTCTCTGAGCTCTAACTGGATAGCATTATAGCTTATTTTATCAGGCTCTCAATCATGAAGTAGCCTTTTTCTCTTGAACTTACAGGCAGAGGAAATGGCTTACTTCACAGAATAAGAATATTTTTATGCTTACTATTTAGCCATTTGCAGGGAGAATGTTATTTACATAGATGAATTCATGGAGGGGGGACATAAAATCGACCATTCTCTTTTCTTTCCTTACGGCAATCTTTTGTGGATATTCTTGTTTTCTATTAGGAAAAGAAGAGGGGGTATTGCTTCAGTCTGTCCCTCTTAATAGGCTTTTTTCATAAGCATGGAGTCCAGATAGTCTGCTGGTGGCAATGATGTATTTGATTTCCAATATTAGGTGCGTAGCAAAATATTAACAGTGATGCAACTTTTGTGTTACTTCATTCCTCTTTATTCTTTTGTACATATTTATCTGTTTTGAAGGAAAACTTAGTAGTGGCTCACTCAGAGGATTGGTAATTGGATATAGAGCCTTTCACCTCTAGGTCAGTGGTTCAGATTTGTTACAGGTCAGTACTGCCTGGGAGTTGCTACCGTGTGACAGCTGCTCGGTGGCCCTTTATGAAGTGAGTTGGTGGTCCCAGCTCATTTGCTTGAGAGCAGGTGTCTCCAGCACAGATCAAACTTGAGGGCAGCAGTGCAAAACCCATTGTTGGTAGAAAAGAGGAATCGCACTTGGGTATAATGCTCATAGTTTGTATGAACTTTAAAAAAAAAAAAAAAAAAGGCAAGAGAGCAAATATACATGTCTAGATCCTCAGCTGGCATAGATTTGGCATAGATCCATTAAGTGTAGCTGCAGCGATTATCACCAGCTGAGGATCCCCAGACAAATGTAAATCTCCAAACAAAAAACGTTTCCAACATTAAAATGGAGTTCACTGTGGATGTACTGTATTAGTAATCTAAAGGTTACTGGTGTTACAGTAATATTTTAATTAACTAAAGACCAAAATTATAAATCCAAATACCTTAAAATTAAAATCACATTTTAAACAAATTCACGCTTGCTGAAATTTGGAATAACATTAATTCTTCCATCTAGTGATGCCCTGAGATAACCATACAATTATGGTTAATGCATTTTACTGTTTGTTGTCTCAAAGGAGAAGAAATTGGATTTCAAAGATACATTAGTCTCCAACTTTTAATGACTCTGTGCTTTTAATGGCTTTGCCTGTGCTTCTGCCTAAAATTTCAGGGCAACAAAGGCAAGCAAGCAATTCTGAACTGTTGAGGTGCAGTGATGGTAGAAGTGAAGTCTTCCACCAAGGGAGCTCCTAACACTACAAGAGCATAAATGTCTCGCAACACTTAGGAAGAACTTTTTACAGTTGAGGAGTAGTTTAGTTATCTCCAATATCATTGCAGTCTTGTTGAAGAGGAATCGGAGAGGTTGTGGAGCCTCCTCTAGAGATATTCAAAACCTGCCTAGACACAGTCCTGTGCAGCCTGCTCTAGGTGGACCTGCTTTAGCAGAGGGGTTGGACTAGATGATCTTCAGAGGTCCCTTCCAACCCCTACCATTCTGTGAATCTCAGTCTTGTCTGATGGTATCTGGGAGGAAGATAAGACAACCATTTGGTCTAGAAAAAGTAATTTCTGTTATGCTGAGATTTTGCTGCTGTATTTCAAATCTGAGTAAGTACTAATTTCAAATGGGACAATAAAAAGGCACAGGGTGTCTAATTTTGTCATAAAAATGAGCTTGAAGTAAAACATCTATAAAATTTCAAAAGTAATTCTGTGCTTTAAAGAGCAAATACTCTGTTCGGAGGGAGTGCATCGTGCATCATGGAAAGAAGTTGAAATTCTTTGAAATGCAGACTTCAGCCTTAATTACAGAGCAGTGACTAGCGCTTCCATTGCTTTAGGCTTAAAAATGCTGGAGACAGACGAGTAGCCTCTTCTCAGTAATTGCTTTTCTTCATAATGTGTAACTTATGCTCTCTTTCTTTAAACCCCACTATTCCCACGTCTCGTATAATTTAAGGAGCAGACTAGCTGACTGGATGTTTTTATTCTTTACCTTAAAGCTGCCAGATGAGGGGACGAAAGGCAAGCAAGAAAAAAGTAAAGGGGGTTGGAATTACAGAATGGTTGGTGAAATGGCATTTTAGGTGATCCAGTCTCACGTGCTGAATGATCAAGTCATATTTTCTGCGGTCCCTTGGCTGGTGGTTGATTATTGACAAAGACTAGAAGACTTGCTAGGTATCATTTAAAAAAAGAAAAGTGTCAATTATCAAAGTGTTCCAATCCTAGCCTGAGTGTCAGATTCCTTCATGAATTTATACCTTGTGTCATTCATAACGTAGTAAATTTGTATGTTACTTCTTTCTCCAAGTCTGACATTATCTAGTGCCTAGAAATAATTAGTGACATGATGACGCAAATCCAGTTTCCAAAGACATTTGCTTCAAAAGGATCAATTTCAGTATTTACAAAACTGAAGGAGGTGGAATTCAGCTACAGATTATTCTGGCCATTAAAAAAGGAGGCAAACATTGCTTGTGCAAATACTTCTGCTACATCTAAATTGAGCAAACTAAGGCTCTGGAAGAAGGAAGGGTAAGAATTCCAGCTGCCCCCTTCCTTTCTAGTTGAAACGTGGAGGTACAAGGGCATAGCTAAGTGTACCTTGTTCATTCACCCAGAAAAAGATACCATTTGAATGCACCCTCTGAATAGAAGGCACAATGATAATAGCAACGTCACACAACAGAATGGCTACTGCCAAATCACTTTAGCCTTTCTGCATGATCATCAGGACCAGCAATCTGTTAACCAGTCCATTCCCTAGTTTTTGCTGCAGCAGCATGCTTTAATTTGAGATTACTGTTGCAGCTAACAAGAAACAAACAGTTCTTGAGACATGGTGTAAAGAGGGAAAAAAAAAAATCAACAAAAGAAATCTCACAATCCAGAGGAAGCAAATATTGGAAGGTGAAGGGAAGATTAAGAAGAAATTGCCTGTTACAGAACTTCATTAAAGTCATTTATTAGCTTTGTAATGCCTAGCAGTCTGCTGGCTGCAGAATTTTTTCATACAGGGGGGTGGATAAGGGAATGTTTCACTTTCATTTGCATTCTTGATCCCTGCTGCTCTGTTTATAGCGTGGATGCTATTCATACAGTCTTTGCAATATTAATTTTTAATTTATGATGCTCATTAGGAGACACTTAAAACAGAACAATTATCATTTATCTTGATATATTATTTACTAAGACTTGCTGTCATGGTTAGGGACTTATGATTAGTGGGAGGGGAATAGAAAACAGCTCTGAAAGGTGCTTGGCTGAAGGGAATGGGGCTTAGGAAGCAGTTGTCACCACCAAAGGCCTGAAGTTCTGATGTCTAAGCAAAAGACTTGCAGCACCTAATCAAAACTCGGGAGGAACCTTCGAAGATGAGCCTGGGACAGTGCTTAATGAACCTGCTGGATAATATTAATGAAACTTACTCGTAAACCACCAGCTCATCAATTATTCATCCTGCCAGCGAACTGGTACTTTACTGTCTTCCCTTTTTGTCTCAACGTGATTACCTTTTTTTATTCCCTCTACCCTCATTTTCCTTTTGTGGATTTGCTGACATGTACCCTGGTAGCGCTTCCTCCCCAGGAAATTGTGTTTCTTAAGGATACTGCAACAGTATCCACAAGAACAAGATGGGTAAATTGTGCTCTTTGAGGCATTTGGATAAATGTGCCGCGTTTATTAAGTCTTAATAAACCAGATTGCTGATATGACAGCCCTGGATAACCTAATTTGTTAAAGGCTACCATATTGGAAACTCAGGATCATCTGTGCGTTTCTTAACTTACTAAACACTACAAATTAATTATTGTGACACATTATGTATGTAGAAGTCTATATGGCAAAACAACTTGAAATAGTAGTGAGCTGCTAGGAATACATAGGAATGGTCTTCCCTGTCCCCCCCACCCCCTCATCCCAAATTGTCCCTTGTACAAGACTTCTGAGAATCCCTGCATTTAGTCTCTGAGTTCCTTGGTTGTTTACAATGCACGCTTGTGCAGGAAAGAAGGCAAATTGGATGTTTTGGGGCCTGATAATTGCAGCTCTGCATCTGAAACCAATTGTTGCATTTTTAGCTCTGTTTTATTTAGTTATTTTTAGACTTCCTGAAAGGGGTATTATTTGTTTGTTTTCTGTTTGACATCAAAGCAGGAACAACAAATTACTAATTTTGTAACATATTCCCTGGACACTTGGCTTTCAATGTTTTTGAACCATTGCACAGTGGCAGTGGAACTGTATGCACAAGACCTCAAGGACTGATATCATCAAACACCTTTAAGTCGCACGCACCATTCCCTGTCTCTGTTCTGTTGAAAACCTTGACGCTGCGACTAATCTCAAAGGCAACCACTGTATTGATAAACTGTATTTTCTAGAGGAAAGGATAGGGAAGGAGTTATAAATTCTCAGGTTCGATAATTCTGGCCTCTTTTTTTTTTTTCTTCCACCTTCTGGATTTTTGCAAGCTTGTGTTTAGAATGTATTTATACCAAAAGGGGAAAACAAAAAAAAAAACCCTGCCTGATGTTATAGGAAAGCTGATACAATAGTCTGTGATGACTTTTTCAAAGTAGTGTAATGAAGACGATGCACAATGCTATAGCAAGTACTTTTGCTATGTAGCACTTTTCATCTCCAAGCCTGTTTAAAAATCTTAACATATTGATCTCTGCAGCACCCCCTGCAAGTGAGGTATGTAGGCATTGTTAGTCTCTGTTATGTTGTATCATTAGGCCCTGGGATGCAAATGCAGAAGGCAAGGGAGGAAGTATTCAGCCCACAAATCAATTGCTTACATTATTTTGCACCCTGTTGTAGATTTAGATCCTCTTGTAAATAAAACGCTGCATAATGACGATTCCCTCCCCAGTAAGACTAGCTCTAACTACTGCTGTAAATGATTCCTGGTGCTTGGAGTTAGTCTTATGCTAAAGCCAAGCAAATTTATCTGACAATATTTTTTCCTCATTAATTGACAAAATATTACCAAAGAGTTCCCTAATTGTTCTACTGTATGAACTCTTTTAGGCAGGATTCTGAAAACCGTTAGCATGATTTGGAGGTGTAAATCCTATGCTCTGATGTGACATGAGCACTCAGAACTGTAGCCTGACCCACATCTGAATGAGGACACACATCTACGTGTCAAACTGTAACCCCACGCAGGAACTTGCTTGTCTCCTGGAAACCCTATAGCTGGTATGCTCCTGGGCTTACTGGGACAGAGCAGGTGGATGATCAGGCATGCAGTGTTGTGCTCATACAGTGATAAATGGAGGATTCCTAATGGCCTTGTGCTACTCTGTGTAAGCAAGCACCAGCACTTGGACAGCCCTTCTGAAAATTCAAATTGTCAAGATAGTCTAGATTTTTCTACCCATTCTAGCTGGTTACGCATGGTTTCATTCATCATCTCTAAAGAATGTTTTTGGATTAGTCTTACGTCTTTCCAACCAAATCCTACCTTTGCTGCTCTGGTAATTTAATGTTGGAGGCGCAATTTGCTATAAACCTTCTTAGCAGGCAGGTAATCAACAGAGTTTATTGCACAAGCAGCTGTTCAGCAATCTAATATTATTATTTTTTTTAACCTGTTATTTGCAGCTGCAGAACAGGATAAATCCACATTAGTTCCAGTCTCCGCCTGACAAACAGTCTCATCTCTGCTGTGTTCTAATTTTCGATAACTTTCAAGATCTGGGTTCTGCAAGCTATGAAGCACATAAATTGAACAAAATAACTTTGAATGAAGCATGCCTGCTTAGTTTCTTTGCTGTTTTACATGCCAAAGTCTTAGCATTTATATGGCATGTTAGTGATTTTAATTTTATTTTTTTATTTTGAAAGGGTTCACCTAGTTTTGGTGGTGGTTAACAGAATTGCTAGGGTTTCTGACATGATAGGAAGAGTCACCCTAGGTGTTTGTAGCATTTCAAACAAGGCACAGCAACAAGCTGAGATAAATAGGTGTGCTCCTTCTAAAGCTCCTGTGTGTTGTATGCGCTCTTGCAGTAGCAATATTGGGGCTTTTAAACCATAATCCTATTTCCCTGAAGCTTTCTTTGTGATAACATTCAGCTTTTTCAGCTTTTATTGAAGCTTGCAAGGGGGGAAATCCAGTAACGTGTGTGTCGCAGAGTAGTGTGGCGCAGCTCTTTTAATGCTGGCCCCTTATAATCTTTGTAAGGTCATGTAACTTTTCTGATTTTTGCCTAGGGATAGCTTTTCCCTTATTTTAACATATTTCCTTTTGTCTAGTTTGGCCAGTAATTGACTTTGTCCTTTTTTCATTTATTTCTCTGCCTTCTGGTTGTAGCATCTTCTCCCTGGAGTCTCAGGTTAGAAGTTTTCCCTTTTGTGAAACCATGACAGGTGCCTAATTGAATGATGAATGTCCCTTTATTACTCTGTAATTGAACTGCCAGCTTTTTGATTGGTTTGTAGAGATGCTCCACTCCTCATCAAGCACTGCGGGGGGCTCCAGGGCTGGCAGGCTGGGCCTACCCTCCATCTGTCTAATCGCATCTCTCCCCTACTTGGGTTTTGGGTGGGGAGGAGGCTGAGGGGGAGGAAAGTCATAATAAATTATGCTAATTTGGTGTCGCTGTGACAATAAGAATATCGCATTGTTACGTGCGTGGCGGCAGCAAATGCGAGAAGATGTTTTGTCGTCGTGGCTGCCTGGCCTGACAGGCCCTCGATGAAGATTAATGGCCCTCACCTGAGTGACAGAGCAGGGGTTTGTGGGGCAGAGAGGGTCATTCATCATACTCTGACAGGTGTCATTCACTCCGACAGCCGCACCACTATCGCCTGGCTAGCAGTTCCATTTTTCTGCCAGTTAAGCAAGGAGTTTAATAATATCCCTAGAATTAAAACTCATTCTTTGTAGCAGGTCTGACAGCTGAAAATAAGAAAATCAATTCTTCACATGTTATAGCCCAGTTAACTGACTAGGGCTTTGACTTTAATTTAGTCTTTGGGCTGAATTTCAAGTAGGGTGCTTTTGTAAGACATCATATATTAAAATTTACCAATAGCACTAACTTCACTGTTATTATTGTGGCTGGATTAAAATGCAGCCTTTAATAGTGGATGTCATCTTCATTTGGTGCAAGCTCAAGTGCATATGGCTCTGGTGGGGGATATTCCACTTCATCCTCATTAGTGATGTTTATAGGTTCTCTCTTCATTAATATTGATCCCTTAAACTACAGAGAAAAAACAAGACAGACACTGATTTGAACCATTTTGTATCATTAAACTGTTTGGATTTCTTGGTTTCAGTCATTCTGGTGAGCTGAATAAAATATTTCAGAAATAAAAGAAAAAGACAGTGCAAACTTCTAGCAGCCTCTTGCTGCTCTTGGTGGGAAGAGCCAGGTTACCCTTACGGCGCTGTGCTGCTGAGGGCTACGTGCATCTGAATTGGGCTGGCTAATCCTGGGGAAGGCTTGGATATAGCCCCTGAGAAAACAGCTCTAAAATAAGGACCTTAATATGTGTTTAATACTCGGCTAGCGAAGTCAGGATACAAATGTTTGTTGCCTGTTTCATTTAACTCATTAGAACTGTTGTAGCCCAGGGGCAGGCATGACTAGCTGGGAGCCCCTCTGTGGAAACATGAATGAAGACGACTGATGTCTGTTTGTCTAACCTGGGTGGTTTGTGAATCATCAATGCAATACCACTACGAAAAATGCAGCCAGGATCCTAAAAAGTGTGAGACCAAGTATTTCCAGTAGACCTGGAAGCATTATTGCTGTTGTTTAAGGCCGGAATGAGGCCGTATCTGCAGCAATGTGTGCATGTCAGGTCAGCGTAATTGAGAAAGCTTAATTCAATTGGAATAAGCACCAAGAAAGGGCTACTAGGGTGATCAGGAAAACACAGAGCTGTCTTACAAGGAGAGAACAAAGGACTCCAGCTTGTTTGGACTAGCAGAATGAGGGCTGAGGAGGACTGTGACTGTTCTCTACAAATACTTCAGAGAAGGTAAACACAGGGAGTTGAGGAGAACAGTGTCTTGATGTGATAGCCCAGGGCATTGCTTGCAGTCCTGTGTTCTTACAAAGCAATCATAATTTGTCTCCATGTAGATAATAAATCAAGGACTGTGAGAGAAATTGTATGCGTACCTTTCAATCTGACTGAAGCTGTTCAGGTTGAGAGGAAGGAAAGGTTTTGTTCAGGGGTGGTGGTGGAGGACAGGAGTTATCACACTTTAGGAAATTTATTTCTGTCTCTGTTGCAAGTGGAGAAGGGAGCATAGCACAGCCAGGCTCCTCCACAGACACCTTATTTAAGTGCTCGGAATTATATGGGAGAAGTTTGTACACCTCAGTTAGGTGTGAATAAGGAGTTCAGCCCTAATTTTGTTTTATAGAGAGCACATTATAGTATACTTTAAGATCTTGTAAATTTTTCCCTCTGCTCAATATGAACAGTTAAATTTTGTCCTGTGGAGACTACACTACTTTGAAAGGAAAAATTTGTCTCTCTGTGTTCATTGTTAGTGATCTGTGTTATGTTAGTATTATGAATGAATTGCATTTAAACAAACAGTGTAGAGGCAAACTGTGTAGGTATGTGTAGAAGAGCAATTTGACTGTACAAAATCATAGACAAGAACATTTCGCAAGTCTGTTCTTAGATAGTTGTGTACATGTGCCTATCCAGTTTCAAACTGGATTGGAAGAGAAGGGTCACCAATGTGATTGTACTGATGTGATAAATTGGTTGTAAGTTTGCCTTTTTTTTTTTAACTATGTGCATCCAAAGTTAGGTTTATTCTGAATATTTTTATGCATAGTTGCATGTTGTATGAGTAAAGAGAAAACAGAAAAAAGGAAGGAAACAAGTGTTTTCTAGTAGACTCTGATAGTTCTAGTCCTCAGTACTGCTCGTAGAAATGAGAGCTGTTTTAAAAGCATGAGTCACTGACTGTTTAGAAAGCAAGTCTTTCATCAAAGGCAGTTTTTTCATAAAGCAACTCCTAATAAAGCGATACTTGTGAACCTAAAGAAAAAACCCATAATAATTTTCATCTCATTTAATAAGAGAAAAATGATTAAACACTCCTGTTATCTCAGAGTGTAAATACTTCTACGTTAAATTATTTCATTTTTTTCCCCATCTCAATTTGGCTGAGTGGATCTGCACTACAGACAGTATTGAATGAGACTTACACATGCAAAAAAATAGGAACTTGGCAGTCAGAAATACTTGCTTTCAGAAATAAATGAACACAGGTTTGGGTTTTGTTCTTTTCTTTCTCTCTAAGCTGCAACTATACATTTATCACCTGTCTCTCCTTGTCTTTATTTTAAGTGATCAACATTCTAATCCGATGACAAACAGTTGCTCTGGAATTTTCATACATTAGCAAGTTAGTGCAATTTATGTGCTCAGAGGCAGCTGATGACTTGTTGGGAAGATACTGCATAATCTTCAAGAAGTTGCACCCCGAACTGAAAGTGACCGTTTTGATTTTATGCTTTCTGAGGTAATCTTCCATAGAAGAAATTCTTAAAATTCAGATTGTGCTTGCCAGCCTTAGTCTATCCCAGCAAGATATTTTTCTGTTGTTATCTGTATGCAGTTAAGGCTATATACTTATCAATCACTCCAAGAATCGTAATAACTAAAGGGCACTGGAAAGTTTTGAATACTTCATACAAGCGGCTGCTGAAGACAGGATGTGATGTTAACAAGGGAGAGGTGGGAAAAGCGATACTGAAGGCCACAGAGTGAGTGGGCGACTACTATTAGTCCAACAGGTTTCATCAAAATCTGACTGTTCTGCTTAATTTAACAGCAAAAAGTAACAATGTATAGAACTTGCTATGCGACATCATCAAATAGGACAGGGTGCCTAATTCCGGTTTAGTAAGTGCTGACACTGGTGAATTGTGAGGCAGAGATGAAATTAGCACCCTGTTCTGCGTTCCCTTAGACGAGCTGGCCTAGTTATCTTAAGATGTAAGAATGTATTAACCAGTGCAAATAAAAATAGCAAAAGGAGTGCTAAAGTAGCTTCTGCTTTACTAACTGTATTTCCTGTTCTGATTATTTTCACTAAGCCACTTCTTAAAGCACTGCTGATAGTTAATTCTCTCTTTCCCTCCACAAATCCTAGCACCTGTACATCATGGCTTTGTTCTGGGTGGCAACATCGGTATGGAAATATGCAACAAGGTTTTGGTTTTTGAGCAGATTCTTATTTCGTTACTTAAACCAAATGAAATGTGTTTCTCGAGCATGGCCAGGTGCCTGGCTTAGGATAGAGGTTTTGTTGACTTTTAGAGAGCCTTGATAACCAGAGTAAATTAAATGTCTTAGGCATTTAAAGTGAAGTTTCTCTTTCTTCCCAGTCTTTCACAAGGTCACTAACCTATCTAGAAGGAGACTCTTACTACCCACGCCTAGATGCCACAGTGGAAAATCTTGACTATTTTAGGCATCTTGTACTATGTCCACCCAACACTATGCCATGCAAGAAGAATCCCCTGATCCTTCTAAAATCAACAGAGTCACCTAACTTTGCTGAATGGACTGATTTTTAATTTTACCATTAGTTATTGACCATTGTGTCAATTGTTTTGTTGTTGTAACAAAGGCATTCAGTTTTTATGTGAGACATGCTTTTGTCCGATATAGCTTCAGATGCATAGTCACTGGTGAAAGTGTAAAGGAAAGTACTGCAAGTTTGACATTAAGTGTAGCTCTTACAGCAATGAGACATGACTTAAAGAGGAGGTTATGCAAGCAACATGATTGTAGCAGGCTCAATTACAGTAGGAGTTAATTTGATAGGGATCATAGACCTACACTGTAGCCAATTAGTAGGATGGAACTGGAGTACGCACAACAAAAGGGCTTGATAATAAGCAAAGTGCTTAGGAACAGAAGCCAAATGAAAATGAAATAAAAGGCTGTGATCCAAAAATCTATGATCTTGAGAACATGGGACAGCCTCCAAATGGATGATTATGGCATTTATCACGAGGTACATTGGGTCAAAATACCCATTAAGGTTGCTACAGAAATTTCATAAACAGGGAATTGCATAAAGAAAAAGGTGACTTGGAAAAGGAGGAAAATGCTAATCTAATTTGATATCAGTTTTCTTGGATCTACAAAGGTAGCATACAGGCTCACATTCATTCAACCTAACTTTCAGACCATAACTGCTCATCTGAGTTAAGATCCTATTTGCCTGAAGAGGCTGGCACAACCTGGAGTGGTGGGGCAGCCACTATGCTTTGGGGGTGACAATTTCCCCTGACAGGCAGGGACCTCAAGTTAGGTTTCAGCTGAAGTGCATCAGATTAAATCTGGGCACCCAGGCAATACAGCATAGTATGACAGGGATCTGTTCTCTGTAAGAACAAATGGAGGGGTGGGTAGAAATAGCAAGAGACAGACCTCACCATGTTGGGATTAACGATTCTGAGGGTGTCCGAAAGAGCTGGGTCAAAGAAAGTGCCTTTGAGATCATGCTGAGGAATCCCATGTGCTGCACATTGGAACCATGCTAATAGATTCATTATAAGGCCTGAAAAGATCATTATGATTATCACTTTTGTAATATAAACCAGAAAGTCTTATCTTTTAATTTTGCATTAAGCTGCTAATGTCTATTAAGTAGGCTTACCAGGTTTCTTTCTAGAAGATTTCAAATCATGATGAATCTACTATCTTTTCCGTGCTTAAATTGTTCCCTTTGTTAATTATTGATTTTTGTCTTTGTGGTTACCAACTATTTCATCAGGTTACACATATTTGCTGCTGATTTAGAGATTAATACTCTGATGTCTTTCTTTCATATTCAGAAGTGGATAACTCTTCCTCATGTGATACAGTAATCAGACTTCTAACCACCTTCTGGGTAACTCAGGCACCTTACAGAAGTGTGTCAGGTCAACATAATTGCCTTTAACCAAACCAGTAATTTTATTAGTGATTGTTTGGTTGATAAAACCTGTCTTTTTTCCCATTGTAAACTAATGAAGTAATTAGTATTAATTAGCATTAATTAGAATTTTCCTTATTCTTATACTTATCTAATATCAGCTTTTTCATGACTTTTCATAGGGTTGATGTCAGGCTGCTTGTCCTAGCATTATCTGAATCATCCTATTTACACTTTTTAAATTGCTTTCCAGTCATTAACTTTCTTCCAGACAATGGAGGAGGCAAATCAAAGACATGGATGGAAAATCTGTGGTAAGCATGCCACATTTCTTAGAATATTTAAGGAGTTTAGCTAAAGAGCTAGTGTACAGTGGCTGAGAAAAAAGGCCATGGTTAATCTGGATGTTTCGTGTATTACACAGGTAAACAGTGACCTGTTCCAGAGAGAATAAGAGTGGGGATTCTCTGAATCTGCCATGAGAAGCTGAAAATGTAACCACTGTCTTGTGCTGTGGCTGTGGACGTTCACAACCCTGTGGTTTCCCTTTAGTTTTGATGGGGGCTGTCTTTGGGATTTAGAAGGTCTTTAAAACTGAAGATTCCTAGCCTAGAGAGAAATTCTTGCAAGTTGAACTCATCTTAGGTGGAAGTTTGTTTAGTTTTGTTATTAAACAAGCACAAGTTGCTTAGAAAATTGTCCAGTTTGCTGTTGAAAGCCTCGTGGGTACTGAACTTGAGTTCATGCATGTTGTGGGTAAGGAACTTCCTTATGGCTGCAGTGATCGGTCCGGTTGAAAGGTAAGCATAAGTCTTTTAGCATGCACTCCTCTTCCTCCTTAAGATAAACAAAATCTGTATTTGTCAGGCAAGAGGGTCAGTTGATACTGTGTTATGGCTATACATCAAGTGCTTGATACAAATCAAATCAGAAAAATTTGCCTGGTATTACTGAAGATAAAGGTCTTACAACCTGTGTTATTGGCTGGGCACAATGTTCAGTTTACACCCTCCCGTTATATGCCAGAAAGAGGGTGGATGTTACAATCCAGTTACCTTTCTTTGTTGCAGGGAAGGGAAATGATTTACGCAATTTTTCAGATTAATTTTGAGAACCTGCTTAAAAGGAAATGTTAGTGATAAAATTTTCCCCACTTCTTGTGGGCAACAGCAGATGTCAGGTTATTTTGTTAGTCTTCCCTGAACTTTCAACTGCCAGTTCATCTATTGAAGTATTTGATACCTGAGAACAAGAATCAGATATACAATATTGGTCTAGCAGGTTGCAGTTTTCCACAAGGAAGAAAAAAAAAATACTGTGCTGTTTAGAATATTCTTCTGAGTTTATGGACATCAGATAACAATCTAGAAATGTACTAACTCAATTTTTAATACTACAGGAACCACTTCACGTATCATTGCCACTTTAGTTCTTGAAGTATTAATGTTGATGATGAACATAAAAAAAATGTTTTCAGTTTGTCAAAAGAAATAAGTAAGCTGTAGTGACAGAAATGTAGAAAATGCTAGTAACTCTTCCTTACGGACTCTCCATAGTGAGCTACTGGATTCTGAGTCTATCCCACCTGCTTTAAGCACTCAGCTGAGTTATATGATAATTATCCCCCTCTCCTTATTGACTAGGTTTGGGTGTACATGAGTCACGGTGTTGTCCTGTCTTTTCAGACTGGGAATGATGTGTAGAACAACTAGGTTCTTAATTCAGTCATCTCAGTTAAGCGTCTGAAGTTAAGCGAGATGAATCTCAGGGCTTAAAATTTCCCAACTCAGTGGCTTTGTTGGTAAAATTGAAGTGGTTGAGAAGAATGTCCTGGTTCAACAAAGCTCAAATGAGATTGTTCATCGGATTAATAGAAACATAGAATAATTTAGGTCAGAAAGGGACTCTGGAGGTCATGTGATCAGATCCCACTCTGCTCAAAGCATGGCCAGCTGAGATCAGGCTGCTCTGGGTCTTATACAAGAAAGCTCTGAGTATCTCTAGGGCTGGAGATTCCGCAATAGATACACTTTTCCACCCTGCCTTGTGGCATAAATGTGAGCATTGGCCTGTGGTTGTGTGTGTGTGCCTCAGCCTTAGGTTGTTCTGTTGCTTTATCCTCCGTGTCTGCATGAAAGTCAATGAAAGCAATAGCTTACCGAGAAAGAATCAGATAAAGCATTTGAAAAATGTATTGGAGGCAAAGAGCTGCCTGTAAGTTCCAAGTATTTCTCAGTGAGAAGAGATCCATGATGCAATTTTAAAATGCATCCTTACAGGCAACAGCTGACGATGGCTCCTAGTGCACAGTTTGGCTTTTAGTTCCTATCTTACTAAAGGTTAAGTTCTTGTACAAGTTGGGGGGAAGCCAAAATCCCATTTAATTGGTTGTGACTATGGTGGCTCATCCATAGAACTCGATAAATAGCATTGTGGTATGGTTAAGAAATAAAAACAAGTGTTTTTCCTTAAAGTTCCTCTACATTCAGGTAATTTGGATAAGAAAAACAGCTGAGTTGATGATGTAATAGGTGTACTTCTGAAGGTGAGCAATGTGGGACATAGTTAAAACTAATTAAATGGATCAAAATTGGCACAGGGACAGTGTAAAAATAAATGTAATCACAAGGGAAAAGTAATTCTAATTAAATTGTCAAAAAAATGTCAATTAAAAAACTTTATATTTAAAAACAAGAAAAAAAATCTATGTAAAAGGCCTCAGGGAGGGTCATTAAAAAGTGACTAAATAAACTGAGGAAGAACTTATGCAGCAATGGTGGATATCTGCAGTCTCAACTGCAGCAGGATCTGGCTAATCTGAAGTCTTTGGGATCATGCTGCTATTCAAATGAGTAAAAATTTGTGCAGCCACAATGCAGTGGTTCCTTACACGCACGCGTATATTTACTTTCACCGAATATGAGTATTTTGGAATAGGAGACTAAACAATTAGTGATTTTTAAACTGGTGCTTTAAAACACTAGACCCAAATAGTCCCCAAATAGTGGCTGCAGCAGATTACTAACAAAGCTGTCCAGATACATGCTGATAATAATGTATTGGGTAAAACTGTACCACGCATGTAGTTCAAGTGCAATAAATGGTGCTGCTTCCAGACTAGGGTACGTCATCAGTAAATCTAATGCTGTTTTAGCCCATCAGGAGCAACAAACACACGGCTGCTGAGAGACTGAAGGAATCAAGGGAGTTTATATACAAGACTTACATATCACCTGATGACAGTATTATTCTCTTGTCTTGTGATGCTGTCTTCCATGTCTCAGACTTTTACATTTACAACACAATATTGTGCCTTACATTAACTGTTGTCTGGCCATGCTGCACTTCCATTACCTGTCATGTCTGTCCCTTTTTTTATAATCATTCTTATGAGTTACTTGTTGTTGCATTTCTTTTTTATAATATAACATAGGAGAGAATTTCTTGGCTCCCTTCCTGGACTGGCTCCAAGGTGTTCTAGGTAAAAGCTGACATGCTTTTAAATGTTCTGTGCAGTGCTGGTGTCAGTCAGCCTAAACCCTGGAAATATTAACTACCTGTTTAAGGCTTTAGATTAGCAGATCAGCTGGCAGAAACTTTTTAAAAAATTATGTTTCTTTTTCTTCTTATTTTTAAAACCAGCAGGCCTGGAGTTGTGGAGCACTGTTGCTAGAGAGTGGCCACAAGGGAAGCTGTGAATGCTCTCCGGTGCCAGTCGGTGCATACAGCTGCAAGGAAGTGGTAGCCCCTCTCTCAGGGGTACGGGCACTTCTGCCATCCCAGCAAATAATTATAAAAATGGGGGAAATAATACAACAGCCTGGGGCTTGGAGAGTTTGCTGATCTAGAAGTGCCTTGCAGTTTGCAGAGCACCTCTTGAAACTGAGGCTGAGAGACCCCGATTTCTGCAGCAGTTGGTATCACATCCATATTTAGAGCTCTTCCTCGTTCTCACTTTCCACTTTTCTTTAGCTTGCTGTCAGAAGTCTCCTCTGCCTGATTTTCTTGCTTAACACACTGCAGTGTCCATGTCCACTACAGATGTGGAAAGCAGTGGTTAAACCCTTCTTTGCCCCTCTCCCCTTTTTGGTCTGTCTTCAAATAATGATGCCATTATCTTTTGGCAGCAGGACTAGATAGCATTAGGTATCTCCATTCATTCAGTACATCACTCAAACCAGGCAAAGAATATATTAGATAGGATCACAACTTTATCTGTCCAATACGTAATATACCAATGTAGCACAAGAAGGGCTGCTCAAATTGATTGAATTGGGTTTTCCTACAGTGCTGCTTTGTGTATAGTGGGAAATACACTGTATCAAACAATCTACAGGAACAGCAGCCACAGTGTGACTAATCACAGCAATACTAATACTGAATAATCTCCGGAAACTTGAACAGGAGGATCAATGTTCCACTCACTTCATATAAATGGCCTATATTATAAAAGCCAGCAGATAAAGGTTAGATACTGCTACATTTAGAGCCTAGCGTGTATGATGTGAGGTGTTTCAAACGCAAATCCCAATCTTACAAGTGCCTGCAAGTGCCCTTAGATCTAAGTGACTAAAGCCATAAATACAGGTGTCAGCCACCTTAAAATAAGTAAATAAAAGGTTTCCAACTGTTTCACAGTGTTTCTTAAACAGCAATCTCTGCATGAATTTTTCCATTTTGAACTTCTTGCATCCAGCCCTTTAAAACAGTAAGTTAGTCACCTGGGCCAACTGCAGAGGACAAAGTGCTTGAAGACTGCATGGTGGTAGGAGATTGTCAACAATAGACTTCAGAGAAAAAAAAATGTCATAGAAACGTTGCCCAAGGGAGCATGAAATGGGAGCTTGTGCCAGGAAAAGTGTTCAGATGAAGAGAGTTCGTTTGAGTTTCCTCTCATGGTATGGAATAAAGGGTTTGCACAGTTTCCTTTTTCGGGTCCTGCAAGGCCAGAGCTGGTAGCTATGTTGCACCTTAGCTCAGGCATGAGGGAAGACGAGCTCCAGGATGCACTTCCTTGAGGGAGATGGTGTTTGGCACAGTGAGAGAAGAGGGCAAGGAGTAGTGACCTGAAGAACATTAGTTCAGCTCCCAGCCACCACTGTGTTTTTGGGATGCTGTTCTCACATGTGCTTTCACTGCAGTTTAAGAGGTTAGTGATAGATCATTTTCTATTCAGGGACATCAGCTGTTTAGAAGGTCGGTTCTTTGGGGGTTTTTTGTTTGTTGTTTTTGGTTTTTTCCTTTAAGCTCCCAATAAAGCTAACTCCCAAATAAATGCTAATTCCTGGTCTGTTCTAATTCTGAGGCTCTTTCAGTCTTTGTGTACTGGCTTCTCCCAACAGCTGTGCCAAGGTAGTGCTGCAGTGGGGCCTGTCTTTTGCTCTGCATTTTCCTCCTTTCTGTCATGCTAAAAATCACACTGATACAACTTTTTGATTTAGACCCTTGTTGTCTCAAGGAAAGAGGAAATTATTTATAATCGGAGAGGACCAGGTTTTCATCACTATAGATTGATGCATGTTTTAGAGCATTCACCTTTAAGGTATCCAGAATACAATCTGCTTGATCCTCTGTGGATTGTAAATTTCTGGAGTTGGGCTTCTTTGTTCCTCTTGTCTGCTGAGGAAAGCTTTATGATCACTATTACATTATCTTGTCTGTAGTGCTGTGGATATGGGACCCTTCTTCCTATCAGGAAGCCTTTTCTTTACTTTTATACTAATAAAGTGATTCTTAGACCAGGGTTCATCCCTAATAAGCAACTTGAGAATTGTACCTGAACTAAGAAATATTTTTCCCCTCTGTGCCCTAAGCTTCAGAATATCAAGGAGCCTACATGCTTTGAATCTAAGACAGAGCTTACAGTCTAACAGCTTTTTTATCACCTTCCATCAAGCAAAAAAGCCTCCAGGTGGATTAAGCTGTGTGTTTAAGAAGCTTACAAGGTAGCAGGTGTCAAGTCCCAGTAAAGGTCATTCCATTAGGGCTATTCTCTTCTCAGACACAGCTTTCCTTGTGGACTTCTGTAAAACTGCCACTGAGATGTTGGTACACTGCTTTACAGAGCAGGGATGTTCAGCAAAATGCTGAAGCGTGCGCAGCATATTTGGCCAGGGATTTTAGGCTGAGGTCTAGCTTTTAGAGTGTGGCCCAGATAAAATACAGTGGCACAGCTAGGGACTGGTAGCAGGGTAGGAAAATTGCCTTCCCACATTTTCAGTACAGGCATCCAAAAAGGTCCAGATTAGATGACAGGGTGTTGACAGTATACCACAGAAGTAGTAAGTTGTTAAAAAGAATTAAAAATCAAAATCCTTATTGCATTATGATTGAGAGCCTGGAATGAACTTGAAACATGCTTGATGAATCCCAGTGTCTATTGTTACTAGATCAAAGGAGAAATACTTGCTATAAAAATGAGAAAAAACCATGTGACGACTCATTCTGCCAGACATTTCAAGGCTTGAGCAGACAGCATTCAGTCAGCACTCTTGGATCATATTTCTGATTGTATCTTCACAAAAACAAGGATCAGAAACAGAATTTGCTTTTCTTTCTTTTTTGTTTTTCGATGGGAATGATGTAACATGAGGAGCTCTAGCCATACACATGTGCCTTTCTTGCCCAGACTGCGCCATGTAGCTTGGCCCCTAGCTGTGGGCTTACGGGGGATGAGCAGGAGGTGAAGGGTGGAAGAGGCCAGCAAGGCATGATGATACTTTCAGCATTTGATAAACCTGCTGTGACTGACATCTCGGGGTGGAACCGTTTGGAAAGCTTAGTCAAACTTTCTCTATTTCAAAGCATGCCTTAGGAAATCTGGTATGCCTACTTAAAAACTAAGGCTGAAGAAGTGACTTGAGGCAAACAAAACAGTCCTCAGAAAACGGAACTAGCCTTACAGAAACCAGACTATACTGCAGGAAAGAAATGGTGAGAAATCTGATCAGATGAGCACAAACAACAAAGAATTCAAGGTATCTGTGAAGGAGAAAGCCTGCCAGA
>Ga0181612_175268_pt1 | contig 19887 bp, 14 predicted proteins | sample HoacroProtozoa21_FD_119630 | JGI IMG/M metagenome (GOLD analysis project Ga0181612, IMG submission 119630) | Hoatzin crop microbial communities from Cojedes, Venezuel. Combined Assembly of Gp0051906, Gp0051904, Gp0051908 | reverse complement strand
GGGAAGGGGAAGGGACTCCCTTTTCTGCCTTCAGTGAGCCCATGTGGGCTCAGGGACCCCCTGGACCGTGTGGTATCTCCGGCTGCTCTCAGGTCTTGCCCCATGCAAGGTGGTGCCAGCTGTGTCAGGAGCTCTCACGTGCTACGGTAGTCAAAGGCTCAACAAGGGGGAATCCAAACCTTTTTTTCTAAGTGCCTTTAGAAACCGAGCACTCTATGCACAGAGAGGGGAACTGAGCAAATAACCTGTTTTCCACAGAGCTGGTAAGGTATGAGCAGTGACTGCTAAGATAACCTACTCTGTCCCTGCTCTTCCCTATAGGTCATCATTTGCCCCTCAGTAGTGTCACAGTATCATAAAAACCCTCCAGAAAACCCTGTGGGTCTTATTCAGAACCGCACATGCAAAGCCTACATCTTTCCCCGAAGCCAGATCAGCAAAAAGCAGAACTGGGTGTGCTGGGACTGGGAAATTCCAGCTGAATTGATCAGGTGCCCATGCCATTCCCAGACTGTCGGAGGAGTGAAAGGGTCTCCACTGAAAAGACTATCAAAGCCCTGAAACAGGTTTCCCAGAAAACCGATGGATGTCCAACACCGGTTAACAAATACCTCACAGGTATGGTTTAGGTCTAGCTCATCTCACCTTAGGTCAAGGGCATGCATTAAGTGACTTTCTAGGGTCCCTTCCAGCCTTATTTTCTGTACTTCTAAAACTTCAAGCAGGAGAGATAAGACAGAAGCCAGGCAAGGTATCAACCCGGGTAGACACAGAGCCAGCAGCATCAGACGGGCACAACGGCTGTTTTATAGACTTGCTGGTACCTCCTGACTTAGTGCCACTTAGTGAGAGATTAATGCCATGTGAATGCAGCTCATGTCCCCAGCTGGGATTTCCTACAACCTACTGCTGATGCTTTGCTGGCAGCAAGAGCAACAAGCTTTCAGTTTACTGTTGGAGGTCAAGGTAAAGTGATTTCAATTAGAAGAGGATCACGTAGGTCTCAATCCAATGCAGGCAGGTTGTGTAACACTGGCAGCGTGAAGGGGAGAGTCTTTTATTCATTTCTTAGGTGCATGGCTTGGGATTTCATTTTCCCTCTCTGTTTTTACACTCTTCCTTCTCCCTTTTACCATTCACTCTGCGTTAGATTTCTTTAGTTTCTTTCCTTTCATCCAGCGGCTGTTTGCTCTGCCCCAATCGGCCCAGTAATTAGCAGTAATGAGGAGGAGGGAGGAAGCAAAGATGGAAAACAAATATTCAGCTGACCAGCTTCTTCCCCCTGTGGCATTTGCTTCTGTGTCACCCAGCTGCATTTCTAAACCCCACTCGTATTTTCATGCCTTGAAGAGGCAGGGCATGTGTTTGTTGCCCTGTTCAAAACCGAGCACATATTTACACGCTTTGCTGAATTGGGGCCATATACCCTTCTTTTTCCTTGACATTGTGGGCAAACCTTTGTTTCTGCTGGTCAAACAAAACAGAACAGAAAAAAAAAAAAAGGAGAGCAGGGAAAGAAAATGTATTTATTAAATGGTTCTATAAATAAAAGAACTGGGAAGATATAGGAGGCTCTGATCTCTGAGGGGTGATGGCAAAGTGCTACTGATAAAGTGGCTACGATTCAGATCAATAGCAAACAAGACAGACAGGTGAATTTCCCCTTTGATCTTCATTCCCCGTGAAGCCCAAGTCAGTCTGACTGTGCCACACAAATTACTGCTTTGTGCAGGGGAAAAGCAGTTTGCTTGGCTTTTTGCTTATTGCACAAGTAGACTGGATGGCAAATGATAAGTGTCGCTTGTTATCGTTTCAAAACGCCACTGGAAAATGGTGGCTCCAGCACTTCAACTTGATGTGTCAACATTTTTTGTGTCAGCAGGGTATTATAGGGTTGATACATAGATCAGTGCTAAATGGTCTTAATAAAAAAAGATTAGATCTGAAGAAGGAAATAAAGCTCAGGGCAGGGTTCATCTGTAAAGCTATAAATATACAGTAGGGAAATTTGAAGGGACAAAATAGTGACAATGGGAGATGATGCTTTGCAAGCCAGAACTGTGCTTTTTGGCCTCAAAAGCTGTGTTGTAACTTGCTCTGCCACACTACTGACAGCGAAAATCACATCAGCTTTGCGCCTTCTTTTCTCCAGCAAGAAAGCAGGTATGGCTGAGCAGAGCTTTGCAAACTTAGCAAAGAAGGTGACTTGTGACCCTCAGTGTCTGGAAGTTAGTATTGTGGATGGAGACTGACTGGCTACATCAAAGTGAGCTCAAACTAGATTCCCTGCTGGAAGCCACTTTTCTGAAGCTCTGGGGAGCTACACTGAAGAGGTGTGAGATTTTCAAGGAAAACGGGTGGCACAGTTCCTGTAAAGGGTTGGTAAGTGGTTTTTGCCTCCAGCTTTTCCCCTCAATGCCAAAGTGACAAGGGCAGGAGGTACACTTAGCAGGTCTAGCCTTACTTCTTGTTGGCAGGTTCCCTGTAGGAACCAAATGAGACATCACATTGTGGATTGCACGCAACATATGAAAGGTTGAAAGGCTGGATGACCACCTGAGGCCTTGAGCCTGGCCAGGGAGTCACACTGGGGCAATGCCAAGACAGGACAATTGCCATATGGCTTGGGAGGTGCTTCCAAGACGTTTTCTGCAGCACATATCTGGGGGAGCATTCATCTCGGACAACGAAGGCATTAGGGATGTGGAGAGGGTTACAAGTCATATGGACCACCATCCACACAGTAATTCCACCCCTGTGGTCCACAGAACAAGGTGAGCATTGCTGGGTATTTGTTATTCCTGGACTGTAGTAGATGGGGCCTCATACACAAGGCAAAGCTGTTAAACTGTAAAATATTGGCTTCCCAGATGTTCTCATTTTTATCACAACAGCCCAGGCTGTTGCAGGCAGAACTTCCCTCTGACAGGACTGATAGTTTCTTAAAAGAAAAATAATGGTCTTGCAGCTTCTATGCCCTCTACTGCTGTTCAACTTTCCAACCAGCTGTTTTAATAGTTTTAAAATTAAGTGTACACCACGGAGATCTGTGGGGAGTTGAAACTTGGAATGTGCTTTTGACTGGGACTAATGAGTCAGTGCTATCCAGCCAGACGTGTGCCACCCTACAGGTTTCTGAGCAATCATGGGACAATCTCCCACTTGGTTTCATGTCATTTTTGAGCTGTTGGTTTCTTCTTTCCTGTTTAAATGCTGGGTATCCCAGGGACTCTTGCAGGTCTGTGCGTAGCTTTTTGGTATAGGAACAAGCATGCTTAATGGAAACCAAATCACATTTCCCAGATACCATGTACAGCATGTGAACACAGCTGCCTTTCTTCCATCTTCAGATTATGAGTCTTTAATACCCATCTTTTTCTCGCCGTATTCCCCACATTCACATCAAGTGGCCATGACCTGGACTTTTTCACCTCTGTGTTTCTTAAAGTTTTGTATTAATTAAATTTTTAAGCAAGAGAACAAGCAGATCGTTAGAAGTTACCTCCTGTTAACAGCACTAAGGATGGCAGTAAATGTCACAGGGAAAAAATTCCAGCCAGAGAACTGGCAAAAGGACAAACTCATCTTTTCCCCCCTGAGGTACCCAGCTCTGTCTTGCAGGGTGAAATCCAAAGGTAACTAAAGTAGCCCCAAACCCTGGCAGGGAGAGATACAGGCTCTATGTTCCCATGTGTGCTATGGACCATCTTAACAAAACTATTATCTTGTTGCAAGCAATCTCTTCTGAGGGTTTCTAAGTCACTCTGCTGAGATGATGGGAAGAGAAATGAAAATGGTGAATCAAGCACCACTCAGATCTTCAGAGAACTGACAACAACAGCTATGAGAGTCTTCCCATCTGGCACAACACAAAGCTGGGGGCAACATTTTAGCTGGAGGTGTGCAAAAGCTGAGGACATTGGTCCACTTAGCTTTGACCTTAGCAGTACCCAGCAATTAGTCAGAGAGCAGACTCCCTTTCTTCTCATAAGGACACAGATTTCTCTAAGGGCGTCTCAGAATTTGGCTGAGCTGGAGGAACCCAAGTCATGGGCCCATCTTTTTCCACTGCCAGCTGAGGGATCATGATCTGACTCAGCTTCTAGTTAGACCTAGAATTGTTAATTACACAATTAAGTGTTGAAAATGTGGTGAGGTAGTGGTAGGCCATCATACCAGCATATGCAGGCAAGGCAGAAGTCCTCAAGCAGTTCAGAGAACTCCAGGAAGTAGTGCGGAAGATGGCCTGGAGTGAGGCTGCAGATGGAGGGGTCCTGGGACAGGCAGGTTTTGACACCAGGGAAGAAGCTGCTATCATGTACACAGACCTCCCAGGGCAGAATTACACCGCGGGCCTCCTTGCAGCAGTGATGAAGAAGACAGGGCCAACACAGAGTTCATTCCCTGGCTTAGGCAGGGCTGCCGAGCAGTTTGGACTGTGAGTACCAAAGTGATGCATTTATGAGTAAATATTGGCTTACTTGAAACCTATGGAGATTTTGCCATTGGTTTCACTAGGAGCAAGACTCCATTCTTGGTCTTTGCAATTTGCATTTTCCACTTTAAGAATTGACTTTCAGTGTTGCTTGCTGGTGGAAATGTGTAGGGAAATGGAGCTGGAGTTACTCAGTATCCTAAAAAGGGGAGCTGATGCTGGAAGTTTAAAACTGTGCCAGTAAAAATCTGATTTTTAATCAATATTTCTGAATATGCATATTACAGATAGACTATAACATAAATGATACCTCTATTATATGGTGTGCAGTGCCAGTCTACAGGAGTAAAAATGGAAAGAGCTTTTTATTCAGTTCATTTTTAATCAAATTCTACAGAGCAGCATTTCTATGGCCTATTTAAAATTTAAACAAAGGCAGAATAGCTCCCTCTATATCTATACCCTCTTACTATTGTCGCAAGAAAAGAACAAGTAAAAGCTCAAAGAAGCCCTTACAATCCCATTGACACTGGCCAGATGCAAGCTGTGCAGATATTTTAACCTCACTAAATAACTGTTTGAAATGTCTTTGCCTTCTATTTTGGGGTTCTAAAGAGCCTGATGAAATGATACCTGGAGAAAGTAGCCAGTCCTATTATTTCTGAGATATCTCTGTGGTTCCTTAATAGCAATTTTGAATACTAACCATTTGCCCTGATGCCTGTTGTGAGATTCTCAAAAATCTGCTCCAAAGTGAAAGAGACAAAAGAGAATGAATGAAATCAAATTGAGTTGTAGCAGGGGACAGATGGGACCCACTCACTAATGTAACCTGGCCTATTCATGATACTCTCTTCCATGCAGAACAAGGTTCTAGTACTTGGAACGAAGATGGAAATGATATATAGTTCCCAAGATCTGCTTTACATTGACATTTGGACTCTACAAAGAGTGTGTTTAAATGGAAAATTTGAGTGGTTTAATATTTTTTTTAATTATTTCTCTTTTCTGGTGAAACCTAGTAACTCAAACTCAAAGTTTGTCATAGGAATCAAGCTGCTCTTTTTAACGGCAAAGTTTTCTTAGGTGTACTCATAGGTGAAGTTACGAAGACTCTATGTGCCTTCACAGTGTGGGAGGCACAGATATGAAAAGCAGCAAGCCTTTCAGACTTTACCATTGGAGAGAAAGATGCTCTGATGCAGAACAGAACCAGGATCTGGAGCCATGCTTCTGCTTTACTCTTAATTTCCTACACCGCATGGGTAAGTCATGACCACAGACACAAATTTCACAGCTTATTTCTCAAGGACAGTTAAAGCTTTGAAAGCTATAGTGGAAGGCTTGAGAGCTATTTATTATATTCTTTTGAAAATTTTATGATCCTAAATTGTCATAGCTCCTGAGCTCTGTATAGCTGTCTAAATGTATTGGGTTAAGTAAATAGTTTTCACAAAGAACTTAATTAAATTTCTGAACTTGTTGCCCCAGGATATTTTGGAGGCCAAAAGTTCAAGCAGGTTTAAAAAGAGAGTAAATAAATTCATGGAGGGAGAGTACTTCTGTAGTTGCTGAATCAGTAGTCCACATGCGCTCTCAGCTCGAGCAGTCACTTGACTGTTCCTTGCCAGAAGCTTGAAGGAGATGCCAGAGGAAGAAACACTCTCTAGACCTCCTTTTCTGGACCTCTTCTCCACGCATCCATTATTGCCCACTGACAGACAGAAAATACAGAATGAGTGGATTTCTTAACCCTGCCAGTTAAGCCTTGGGCACATCTTCTGAAAATTGCCACTTCAAAAGTTAGTATCTAACAAGTGTATGAGTAACTGCAAATGGGATCTCACCAAGCTCTCTCTGCATGTTGTGTGATGTCAGACCCTCTGTTTATTCACAGAAGATAGAAGTAAAAAAGTTAAAATCTGATGACTGATCCCACTGACATAGACAAATATTTCCAAGGTCAGTAGTTATTTCAGTGTGTGGCAAATCATTGTTCTTTTCCAAGGCATATGCTACTTGTTAGTTGATTTTTGCTGCTGGGCAAGCTGGCTTTTATTAAAAGTGCTAACCGCTGACATTCAAAATTAAAGCTTTCCCTTCTCAGCTATGGTCTTTGAGATAGTGGTTATTGGCCAGTAGTAAAATGGATGCCATCAGCTAAAGCCTTTCTTTTCAGCCATATTACCCCTATGCAGGGCATGGGAATGTGGTTTTATTTTTGTGTTGAGACTCTCATGCTTGTAGGTGTATGCAAAGTAAGGAGCTCCATCAAGAATTAGTTGCTGCAGATCTTGCTTTTCATCTTCAGAGAATAAGTGGCTGGAATGAACTATATCTCCAGCTTTACCCACTTGCATGTACCAGCTGCTTGGAATGGATGTTCAAGCAAAGAGGCTTCAGAAAACATCAGCTTTGCATGCCACCATCTGATCTGCTGCTTATTTCCCAGCACCCCTATCCAGTTAAACTTTGGTGGATCGAACCAGAAAGTGATCTGATGGCAGTTGGGACTCTGTACACTCCCTGCTGCTGCCACCAATGTAAGAAGATATAACCAAAGAGAAAGACGCATATAGTCTCTCAGTGTGAGACATAATTTTAAGCTCGGTCCAGACCCATATAGACTTTTATGCACATCCCAGTTAATACGTTAAAATAGGTAATCCTAACAGTGGAGCTTGATAGGCAAGAATTTTTACGTCCAGGTCCCGTTTTCCCAACAGAGTGGAAAGACATAGCCTGTCACTGGGGTCCCTCTGGACTCACCTTAGTACAGCTTGGACTCACTCAGGCTATGAATCAGCAATGAGTTTCTGTGGTCAGAAGACTACAAGGAGAAACACAGCACCTACTGGGAAGCATCAGGAGATCTCTCCATCCCCACGGGGGGTCTGGACACTCATAACAAAGCCAGAAGTATTGGCAAACCTGTGGAAGCTAAATATCAGACTGCTAGCAGGCTTCATCAGGACAACTGTGCAGCAGCTGGCTGGAGCTAAAACAGGGCCTAGGAAATGAACGGAGGAGGATTTTACGTCAACATGAATTGCAGAACATCTCCTTGTCAGCCATACATTGTCTGTGATGCTTTCTTACCCTTGGGCCTCATATTTAGCAGAGAAATCAAGATGTTGGCCGCTGTTGGATGGCTGTAGAAGAGAGAATTTCAATTTCAAAACAGCCTGATTTTTCCATTTCCTGATGACCCTCCCAGAGAAAAAAATAAAAACCCCCACATACAACGTATTGCATTTAATCAAACTTCTGCAGTAGAGGGTGGGTTGGTTTGTTTGTTTCATTTCATACTTCCATATTCCACCCATGGAGAAATCTTGCTGGTAGGGAGGATAAACAAACAACCAACCAAACAACCCAACCACTGGGCCTCTAGGAGCCGTTGTTATTTATTTCCACAATTAGCAGTCGAGTTCTGGTGCTGTGCCCAGAGAACTCCTCTCATTTTTCAGCGTGTCACTCTGCGCACAATATGCTTTTAGGAATTGAGGATTAAGGCGGCTGATTGTGGGTGGTTTATGAAACTTTTTATGGGAAGCCATATAGCCAAACCTTTAGAGAATCAGACCATCATTTTAATGGGCTTATGTTGTGTACAAGACTGTTCAGTAAGATTTTCGCACAGTACAGAGCATCTTGATGGAGAACTTGGATTAATCAGGGATGCTGCTGCCAGTTGAAGCTGTGGGTTGTTTTCCAAATTATCAACAAGCTATGAGAGGTACTGAGAACAGCCTGGGGGTGGCTGCCCTTCCTCCTTAAAGATGCTGAAATAGTCGGATTCCAGCAGGGAAACATCTACACATCTATTTGTGAAATAAACTTAATACAGAGACTCTTTGGCAAGTTCCTGGAATATAGAGTTAGAGTCGAGAAGGCAACTTTGCTCATCAGAGAAGGACTCTGAAGTTTGGTGCCACCGGGTTGCTCGGCAGGGCAGCACTGGGAAGAGGTCGTCACAATCACAAAATCTGTTTGCTTTGTGTTTGCCTGTATAAAAAGCACACACATATATTTACTAGCAAGAAAACAGTGGTTTCAGAGCACGCAGTCATCTCCTGAAAACTAGAGGTGCTCAGCATCTGCCGGGATTCGGTCAAATACTTCAGCTGTCACAGAGGGATGAGTATTTAAGGAATGGATCTACAGTCTAGCACTCAGATTTACCAGAGATGTCATCCTCTTCCAAGGTTGTTAAAGGTATTGATTAATTGCCTATTGTTAAAGTTATTGATTGATGAAGCTGCAGTATAAATACTGGCACCATCGGTTACTCTATACAGATTTTAACCTGAGCACTCGTATGTTTTATCTCTTTTTGTATTTGTAAATCAAGGGAGTTTCATGCCAGATTTCTCCTGTGCCTTCACCCCCGACTGCTGATTCCTCTTTTAGTCCTAGGACCCCTTTAAACATCATTTTGTAATAAGGAATTCACAACAAAACCTCAACTTGGTACTATGCTGCAGGTACAGGGATTATCTTGATGTCCAGTTTCTCTTTTGGATAATATTTGAGCTTTTTGAAGACCAGTTTTTAATGTGCAACCAGCAAATCATCCCTTTCATGATGAGCAAAGAGTGAAAGGGATAAACCAGGAGGCATCATCCCAGGATGAACAAAGAAGCCAATTTTCTGGATGGTGCTGAGCCTTCAAATACACCTGGGACCTGAAGACCCAATGAACCCTGCTATAAATCCTATAAAGAAAAAAAATCTTTTTTATTGAGTGCTACATACTTTCAACAACTTTATTGATACATTTGAAGGGTATCCTGAAAAACGTTTCCCAGAGACTTCAAGGTCAATCCACCATCATCATTACCAAAGTGTTGCAAGACACTCCATGTTGATTAACTGCCATCACATTTAATTAGTGCTCAAGTGGTGCTTCATCCTGCTTATTGTCAGAAATCCCTTTATCTTGCTATTTGCATTGCAGAGTTTTTAATTAGGATATGTGTAGGGAATCTCCTAATGATCTCATGTCTGAATAACCTTCCAGGCTGTGCAGAGGATTGCTCAGTCGTCTCTGTCTCTCCAGAGGGTGCTTTGCCACCACGGGAGAAGAGAAACCTGGATTTCCTCAGCTGAGGCACTGGGAATGAGAGGCTGCTTTGAGACCTGCTCAGCTTGTCAGGGATTTGCAAACTGGATACATCCAACATCTTGGGCACTACTGCCCAAGGTGTCACCATTTTCCTAGGAAACATATTTTTTGCTACTGCCCAACCCAAAACCTCCCTAGCTGCAAATCGTTGCCCCATTCATCATTACGGACAACTCTTTGTGATAACCTTCCAAGCAGCCATAATCTTCAGTTCAACTTCCCCTTTACATTTCTCTTTGCCTGACCAAACAAGCTCATCTGCTCTAGCCCTTCCTGCAGCTGCATGCCTGGGGCTGACTGTCTTGGGGACCTTTCAGTGAACCGATTTCTCAACATCTGTCTTGCAGTTAACTACAGATAAGAAACCTTAGAAAGAGTAAGGGGCAGTTACAGAGAGATATTGAATGAAAAATAATTGTAGGAAGATGGTCTTCTGCTATCAAGAAATAGGGAAATCCTCCGCTGGCCTTAACCACCACTATGTCAGAAAAACACAGTTATTTAGATTTCTCCTCCAGCCAGTGAGGAGAGGAAATCTCCCTGGAGACCTGTTCCTCCCTTCATCTTAGTCATCCTCTTCGAGGAGTAGAATTGCCCTCTAAATCAGTCTGCTTGCAGTGGAAGCCTTGACTGCTAGATCCAGAGCAAACCTGAATCATGAGCAGGTTTTAGGACCCGCCACAACGCAAAGAGTAAGTGGAAAATATAATGCATTCCTGGGGAAAACAGAGAGGTGCAAAGGCATCAACAGAAGAAAGAAGGCAACCCTCCTTTTCCCAAGCAGCCTCAGTGACATTTCTGAAGAGAAGCAAAGTTGGACTGACACAGACGACAATAACTAGACAACTGCATGTGCTGACCTCTTAGATACATCTGTTGTTTCGGCATCAGAAGTTGTTTCGTCCAGCCCATAATTCCATAGCCAGAGACGAAACCAAGGCAGCCCTCATACACCCAGCGGGATATTAAGCTACAAGGAGATTAAAGGTCTAGATCCCAGTCGTGCCGGAAAGCTGTGTCAGAGCACTGTTTAGAGGAGAGAAACCCTCTTTGTTGGCATCAATAAGCTCTTCCTTCTTCTTGGATTCCTGTGCTGACCACCCAGAGCTGTTAAGGTTTGTAAAGATGAAAGAGGATTGCTGGAAGGCCCTATCAAATTATAGTTGGGCAGTTCAGTGGCAGATGAGAAACATAGGCGTTGTGTAGGTAATGCACACTGGAAGGAAAACAGTTTAAACTACTTGTACATGCTGATGCGTTCTGAATTAGTCGTAACTCTCAGGGACAGGATTTAGGCATTGCTGCTGACAGCTCAATGTGCAGCAGAGGTCAAAAAAGTAAATAAGGCATTGGGCTCTGTTAGAAGGGGAGAGAGAATAAAAAGCAAATATCAGGCTGTGGCTGTGCTGCATGTGCAAATGATTGAACCTGTGCTTTAAATGCAGCTTTCGATTCTTTGCCAGCTGGCCCAAAATTGGGGCTGTCCAGAGCAGGGCAAGAAGACAGACTGCCCACACCATGGGGATTTCAGGAACAGGGGGAGCTCAAAGGAGATGCTGGTGTCAACCAAAAGGTGAGCTTAGCACACATAGATCGAAATAAATAGCTAACAGTCCTTGTCCAGAGAGTGCACCACACACAGACCACAGGTTCTGGGTGCAGAATCTTCTGCCTCAAGGTAACAGGGGACAAAGTTGAAATAACACAGACTTCGAAGTCAGGTACTCTTTGTTTTTCTGCAAAACTCCCTCCCCATCCTCAGAATAGTGGTCTGGGCACTCCATCTGCTCTCAAAGAGAAAAGGGGATGGGGGAACTTTAAATTTCCAGGAAAATAATTTTTCTTTCATCTGTCCACAGAGTGGTTGCATTCCTTTAGATGTGGACAGAAAGAAGCAAGAAACCTGTAACTATCAAATATGGTAAATAAGTTATCAAGTTTCCTCTCTGTGCTTTGAGTTTCATTGATACGGAACAAGATCCTGGAGTCTGCAGCACTAAAGAGTGAATCACATAAGAGCTCACTGAGGAGTAAAATGAAAAGGTCGAATTTTTGTGTGTCATTTCTATTTATCTCATAAGTGAAAACAAAAATAGAGTGATGGGTCTGTACAAATCAAACCAGAAACTTTCACTGGTGAGCTCTAGTCATTTGTGTTTTATTTATAATCCAAAATGTGCTTGGAACTGTGCAAGAACCACAACACTTTTGAAAGAAAAGCCCCTGCCCAAGGATTTTTGCTCTGCATGGAAGAAATGACACTCAAAACCAACTGTGGGGCTGGGGCTGTCCAGAAAATAAAGTGCAGGTGCAAGTATTATGAAGTTATTTTGGCCCTTGAACCCAAAATTTTTTCTGTGTTAACCAATGGACCTGGGAGCATCCATAACATTTGTGGAATGTTCTAGATTATTTCTTCCTCTTTTTCCTGGCCACAGGCCAATTTTTTCCTTTTTCCAATCATGATTACTTCTACTGAAGTCAGAAGTCACAGCCCCAACAAGCTTGGAGTTCACTCTGCTTCTGCAAAGTGTCTGGGCAGGTTTCAGCCCTTCTGGGTAAGCAATACCTAAATAAATTTGAATTTGTGGTATGGAAATAGTAGGAACGGCACCATAATTGCCGTTGCCTCCCAGTTCACTGGAACTTGGCAGGAGTTCACTGCCTGCACCATGCAGGCATCCACCCCACGTTGCTCCACAGATCACGTTCGGCTGCCTCCTTACCACACTGCTTTATTGCCCTCCTCTATGCTCAGGCTGCATGATGCGACTGCAGCTTGTAAATTCACCAGACACGGGTTTAGCATTGCGCTTGTCTTTGGAGAAAAGGAGGAAAAAAACCAATGGCACCTCTCTTGGCTGCAACCAGATGGACCTGGATCAGTGACGCCACAGCAGCCCTGGATGGGGCTTGCCCCGGCCACCCAATTCACCAGCTCCCTTGATCCCCATCAGAGCTGATGAGCTGCATTAGCCAGCACTCTTACAGAGAATCGAAATACATCGCCGAGAAGTGGAATGGATCCCAAGTAATTAAATGTATAAATTAATTCTCCCCTTAAGATACTTTCCTCTCCCATTATTAGGTTTGTCTCGGAGAAAATCCTTGGAGGATCTTCATAAAAGTATCACTACCTCAAATATTGTCTTTCTAAAGCTTTTGTTTCTTTTTTTTTTTTTTAGCCTTGATGCCTGCAGCCTGCAATTAAAATAAGTGACAAGAAGGTATCTTTAAAATAGAGATCTATGGAAAACTAAAGGATTGTCTGTCAAAGGGTGAAAAATGAAAGATAGCAGTCTCAGATCTCTGAATGGATGAGTGGGGAATATTCCTGTCCGTCCTAGTACCCAAAGGGATAAAACCCAATGATAGCTTCTCAACTGCTTAGCAGATAATGCATGTGCTGTTTTGATGCTAGTAATGTGTTTTTTACTTCTTTCTATCTGGGAGGAACGAATCAAATATGAGAAGTGCTGGGACATGATTTTCAACCCATTGCCTTTGATTAAGTGCTTTAACATGTGAGTCCAGAGACTTGCAATAATACTAATGGGGCATAAAGCACTATAAACAGGACGGGCCTACTTTTGTCCAAATGCCATTATCCTGGAATAAAAAAGAACAGCAAATGTAATATGTCCACTGCTAACCTTTTTTTGACAGGAAATTTTCTCTCCTACGTGCACGCCATAAATTATGCTGCATTTTGCCAGAACCATGAGAGGTTGCTTAATTTCGAGCGAAGGAGTGTTTGCTAACACTGAACCACTTAGCTCAATGCAATATTTAGCTGTGAAAATACAACGGGGTGAAGCAAAATATGGATGTGAATGGCAGACTGGCTAGGATGAAATGAAATTTCTTTTTACGTCAGGTTTGGGAAATGGAGGTAAATACCTGTCAATAAATATTGGGGCAAGCTTTTTGTTGTTTAGCGATTTTAAACACAATGAAAAAGCTGCCTGGAAACCCAAACCAACCATCTACGCAGAAAAGATAAGGGAGGTTGGAAACTTTGCCTAAATTTGCTTTTAAAAGATGTTGAGGAGTCTCTCTCAATGACATCCTCCAGTGCGAGCAGAGCAAGCCCTGCTGCCACATTAGTCTGACAAGATGCTTCAGTGCAGCTCTTCAGGCCCAGCTCCATGTCACTTCTAACTTTGTGCTACATTTTATTGCTCTCAGCAAGTTGCAGATTGTCCAACTGTTCTGTCATTTGTTGTAAACGGTTGGAAAAAAAAAAAAAAAACACGAAGAAGAAGGGCAAAAAAAAAAAAATTCCACGACTCGATAACGTAGTCCTTGGTGTAAATCAAACATTCCCTGTCATGTTGATAGCTTGTGTTAGTCTAATGTATTTTATATTACTCAAAAGCATCGAAACCCTGCAGCTTTCTTCATATAGGCCATTATGCGGTTATCATTAAATTGTCTTGCAAAGAACATTATCGGTAATTATAGCAGACACTAAAATCAAATGATCAGACTGGGACCTTTAACACCAAGAGGAACCATTAGAAGTTAATCAAATAAAAGGATGAGAATAATTATGTTAGGATTAAGCAGTAATATGCCAGAAGTTATATACTTTGCTGAGTATATATCTTTACTCCCAGCTTCCTGCCTCTCCTCCCTTTTGATGCCTTTTATATAATACTTTGGCACAGAATTTAAATGACAGTATTTTTGTGTGTCACAAATGGAGTTTTAGGGTTCAAATGAGGTTCATGTCTAAATGGCACAAAAAGCAGTGCTATGTAATGAGGAAGATAAAAAGAATAGTTCTGTATGTGTATGGATAATATATATAAAAGTGCAAAGCTGAAAAAAAGATCCATCGGTCAATGAAGCATAAAGTGGTGATAAAAATAGTTGCAACAGGAGGTGAAACCACATGGCTATTGGTTTGCTACTCGGCATTGTTCTGCTCTTTTTATGTGACAGAGTTTCTGTTGCTCGTCTTTCAGCAAGCCACAAGAAATCCCCCTGCATACATACAAGTGGCTCCTGTTGTCCCTAACATAATTCTCCAGGGAAGAAACCTCCATATCAAATTCACTCTTGGTGTTTGCATGAGCCTAGACATGATGATGGTGTTGATTTTGCAGAGAAAAACCCAGAAACGGGGCTAAGGAAGTCGCCTCGAGAAAAGCAGATTGGTTGTTAAATAACCATCAGCAAATGAAGCCAAAATTTAGATCCTTGTAAAATTTTTGCCTGTGAATGTCGGCAAATCTGGTACAGAGGGAATAAGAGTGTAAACTTGTCACCTATGCTAGGGGTGCAAGAGGTAATGCTTCCCTACTCACTCCTTCTTTAACAGGAGAAAGCAATTACAACACCGGGCTCCTTGTGTTTTGCTGCCTGTCCCTGCAGAGCCCAGGACCCCGGTGACAGTACACCGGTGCATTCTGGACCCATCCTCACAGAGAAAATCAAAGCAGTGACACAAAACCCAGGGGGAACCTGGAGTCTGGGATTTTCACAGTGTCCTCCTCACATGGAAATAAGGTCTTCGCCTTAAATACTTCTTAAATACTTCTACCTCTGTTAACGTATTTTGCATTTTTACTGCCTTTCTCTTGGAAGTTGTTCCACTGAGGATTGTTAGGCTTGAAACCTAGTTGGCTGAGACAGTTGGTATTGGAGCCAGAGAACCATCTCGGTCTTGAGGAGCTTCATATCTAACTTTACTCATATTTAATGAGTACAGAGTAAAGCCAAGTGACAGATACGGAGCTGGTTGTGAAGCCTTTTGCATGTTCTGAAATGGGAACCATCACGACTGGCACCACGGCAGAGTATGGGCTTCCAAATTGTCCAACTGCCCCCCATGCGTTACACAGCCACAGCAAGAGACAGGGCTCTGTCCGTGGACATTCAGGGTCTTAGAAAGACCACAAACTTGTTTTTTCTATCAAACAGGTGTGGGTGAGGGGAATTCCTCTCCCTTGTGGACCAAGCACACCAGTGCCCACTAGAAGGACATCTTTCTGGAGGGATTTCTGCCCCTGTTTCTGCTTCACTGTTTGGCAATTGGATTACTGAGCCCTTTTTTATTTATGGTAAGATGGTAACGTGGGTCATTTATGTAATAAAAGGAGGCTTTTGTGGTGTGGAGGGTATGCAAACAGGACACCTTAAACTTTGCATCTACTGTACACCAAGAAGAAATTACAGTGCTCCATAGCTCTATGGGTATAATAAACAAACATTCGGAGTATGTGTATGTATTAATTTGATGTCTCATGTGGATGCCATATTTGTTATCTGGATGCCGTATGGATGTCATGCACATTAAACAGTTTTAATATGGACTGGCTTTCCATGTGATTTGCAAACCAGCAGCATGCCTAAGCACTGATGCAAACTTCTCTAAAAAAATAGCAGGGTGTTTTTTTTTTTTTTGTAGAAATGAAAAGCTAAAAAAAAATTAATTTGGACTTAGTCAAAAAATTCAGCTTGTAATGAAACATTTTCTTCCTTATTTTTAAACCCTTTCAAACACAAACTTCTAGGAAACTTGCAAAGTGGATTTTACTTGAGAAACAAAATATTGAATTGTTTTATTCTAGATTTTTCAGCCAAAATATTTTTTTGCTGTCTTAACCTATTCTGCAAATTAAACACACATCAACCTAGACTGTTCTCCCACCTAAAAAATTTTTTTTCGACAAAAAAATATGAAAAACATCTGCAGTCACTGCATCAGGTAAAATCCAAGAGCTTTTACCATTTAAAAACCCAGCAGATCTCTAAAAATAAGTTTTAGACCCCAAAATGGTGTGTCTTAGCTGACCTGTCTTCAGAAAGTGTTGAGGCAGAACATCTTGTCTGCAAAGTCTAAGGGTCCTTAGAGCATCCCACCTCCCAAAGGTTATGGGAAACAGTAGTGGATGGAGAAATGTTGTGTAGTGAGGAAAAAAAATCTGGATTTAGATGGAAAATGTGGTCTGATTTCAGGTTCTCAGGTGAACTGTGGATAAGATTCAGAAGGGGAACTTAAAATCCCCTTTACTAGAAATAGGCAAAACGAAACAACAGGACACTAGAAAAACATCTTGCAGATGAATCTCTAGATTCCTTTTTCCTTATTATTCTTTGACACCAGAACAGATTTGTGAAATTAACCCCTCTCTTCATGAGACTGTCGATCTTTCCTGAGTCTGAATTGCACAGATGAATAAATAACTTCATGACTATCACTTATGAGTTCTAATTTGATGATGTTTTCTCCATGCCTTTACCGGCAGCACTTTCCACATTTCATCCAGCACAGACCCAGAAGCCCATAGCTGTCCAAGAGGATAATTTGGTTAAGTTTTTCCTTTTCCAAAGAGCTATGAGACAGTTTCATATTATACTTGGCAAGCAGGCTACATCAGCTGTGTGGCTAGAGGAGTGTTGGTCAGGAAGGGGAAAGCTGATCTTTTCCTGCACATCAGACATTTTAGACTGGCTGGAGATTTATGGTGAAAATTCGAAGAAGATGATGGCAAACCCACTATCACAAGGGCTGGAAAAGTCTGCCTTAGTTGGAGAGTTCTCTTTCTCAGGCGGGTGAGTGACTGGTGCCCTCACTGCTCCTTTTTTTCCCTCATTTGCTTCCCTTTTCTTTCAAGACAATCAGGCAAAGGTTGGTACTGAAGGTCCCCAGGCAATCCCCTCCTGAAGCAAGGAAAGAAGGACTGAAAGCACAGAGCCAGGTTTGAGCTCAGCCTGAGAAAACTTTGGCAGATTAAATTATGAATTAATATATTCTGGTAAAATATACTTTGAAATCAGCTTTCAGTTTTAGGGCAATTGTGGATTCCTTCCCCTATCCTATGTTGGTTTAACATCCAGGAGATTTTAGGACTTGTGGAGTCTATGTTATGTAAAGAACATCCATATGGGTTGCAGGTCTTGTTTACACGTTGAGATATTTTTGTAGACAGATGGTCTTCTTTTTAGTTGGTGGCCTTACATCCATTACCCTGACCACAAGGTGAAGATCAATTTTCCTAACAAAGATTTCCGTCTCTTTTGAAGGTTGACATGATCTGCTGTTGATCTCCATGGTTCTGCAGGCTCGCAGTCATTGCATCTTCAGTCCTAAAATGACGTTAAGGAAACAATTGGTGCTTCAAGAGTCAACACCAAAAGCCTCCAATAAGTGACAACTCTGAAAAGTAAAAAGCAGAGCCATTTGGCATATAAGTGCTATGTATCTGGTATATGCATGATCATGCCTGATGCATTTGCTGCCTCTTTTACTGCCTTAAAATTGTCTTACATCAAAACAGAAATTTAACCTTCAGAGACAAAGTCTAATGGACGCAAGTGTTCCCACACCAACAGTTCCAGCACATTATACCAACAGGACAGCAAAGCTTTCCCCATTAAATTTGCTGAGACAAGACTGCAACAAGCCGTTCCTTCTAATATCAGTCTCATAATTTGATTTCATGACCCACTGCATTGATTCAGAAGTTTCACCCGAGAGCTGCACTGATTGAATTTTAATTGTGATATTAATTTAATAGTTGCCTCTTCCAGCTCTAGGAGTTGATAAAACTAGAGTAAATAAGCCCTGCCAAGTGCTAGCTGAAGTGTGAGTAAGCTTCAGGGGCTTGCCAGGCTTGGAAAAAACACATTATCTAACACCTTCTAAGTGAGTCACCAAGACCAGATAATTAAAATAGCAGTGACCAGCAGCTCTGAGCTGTAGCAGCAGTAGGATTGCTTTGGCTACAAGCAAGGGTCCTATCGGTTGGCAGAAAAGGTGACCGTCTTCGCATCCGCCTATTGCTACCACCTCACCCTTGGGCGAGTGTCACCAGGCCTTGTGTCAAAGGGGGTTTGGATGGACCATGGGACTCGCTGAGGGTTTCCATCGGCTTCACCTGGGGCTTTCTGGAGGAAAGGGAGAACAACTGCCTCTCCCCATGGATGAAGTTTATAATGAACTAGACTTGGCCTTCTTGTTAGACCCGTTAAAATAACTTTACTGAGGGGTAAAACCAAAGGGCCTTTCAAAAGTCCCAAAAAGCAAGTCTACTGGAGGAAACAAACTCATTTTACTGCTTTTCACAAAAACACAGCTGGTTTCATTCTTTGCCAACGTAAGCAATTATTACTTCTTCATTAAAGCTTTCATTTTACTGTGTGAAACGTGCTGCTATTACAGAGGAAATTATACGCAAAGTGACCTTCTTGCAGTCTGTACGTGGAATATATACCCCTCCTTTCCAAAACTTTCCATGCTAGACAAAATTTAAGGGATTCCCATCACTCAGTATCTCATACCCAGTCCACTCCTCCGCTGGATTTTATTGAACCACCTGGGATTATTTTAGGAAAGGTGATTGTACTTTTTAGGAGTTAATTGGTATAGAAAGAATAGTAATGGAAAGAAATGGCCATGTATATTCATTCTGAATTTAAATTCAAGTTGTTTCTATTTAGACCCTCTTTACGGTCCTTTCTCTTGGTTATTCTAATGAATATTCATTTACTGGCAGGGTTGTTTTGTGGAATGAGGAGTTTACTGGCAGAAGTGTGGAAGGAATTGGAGAAAGGGCAATTTCATGTGTTACCCACAGACATTTGGCAATGGAAGCAAGTTAAAATGTTTTGTCTCCCAAACTGGAACACCAAACTCGCAGTGTGGCTTACCTGTCCCACCCTGCAGTTCAGCTTTCACAAGTAATACACGCCGGTGAACTGCTTGTGAACCAGACCCAAACCCAGAGTTATTTGCAGAAGTATTCTGGCAAATAATTTAAAGTAATGAATTGATTTGAGGAAACTACAATCTGTTCTTGGACAAGTCAAGAGAAGGAAATATCTGAATGTGGCAAGGAAATTAATCATCGCAAATTGTTGGCCCAGCATAATGTTAGGAACAGTAATAACACTCCCAAATTAATTAAACAGAAAACTCTTGTTATTATCAAATAGTCATATCCTCAGTCAGTGTCCTTCCAAAGTATTTGGCATTTGCATCACAGTGGCTGCTTTGCTGGTTTTATTAATCTGATGTGAAAAGAAGAGACTGTGGCCTTCTCTGGACATGGTGTTAGTGCAGGCATTTAGCTTTTCCATCCTGAGAAATATCCCTTTGCTACCTCAGAGCTGAAGATATTGGGAAAAAAGTGGAGAAACTTCCCCTACAACTAGGACGGCTTAAACTCTGACCCAGCAAGCATAGATGCTGTGTGTTTAGCATCCAGCTGAAAGTGAAGAAGATTCTTGAGAGCTTTCCTGTGCAAAGCCATAGGTTATTAAATAAGGGAAGGGAAGGGAAGGGGAAGGGGAAGGGGAAGGGGAAGGGGAAGGG
>Ga0181612_101634_pt1 | contig 19888 bp, 9 predicted proteins | sample HoacroProtozoa21_FD_119630 | JGI IMG/M metagenome (GOLD analysis project Ga0181612, IMG submission 119630) | Hoatzin crop microbial communities from Cojedes, Venezuel. Combined Assembly of Gp0051906, Gp0051904, Gp0051908 | reverse complement strand
AAGGCTGACAAAAACACTGGAGACAGTTTGTTCCTTGAGATTTTTAGGTAATTTTCATTACCATTTACTTTCAGGAAGGAGAATGGGAATGAAGTCTGTTTATAATAGGTGTTTCCAGCTGTGCATTTTCAGTGATTACTTGTATCTCCTTGCAGGTGAGGTGAGGTTTTGTGTACTTTGTTATCAGAGAGGGCTTTGATACAGTGAAAATTTCAAAGGCTGCTATCACCATTACTCCTAGGGTTATTCTTCTTTGCGATGCCATTTTTTTTTCCCCTAAAGAGTTGTCAGCTGTATGGTCCTTAAATAATATTTTCCTAAATTCATCACAGGAGTTTTATGTGGGAAATGAATGGAGAATAAGGGTTAGCCAGTGAGGGAAGTATGTGTTGTTATGGCTTTTTACTGGTATTTACCCTCTTCAATTCCATAATAAACTGAAAGATTAGCCAGATTCATAGAAACATCACTTTTTATGGAGACCACACATGGAAATGTTAGCCCAAAGGGTGAAATGGTGGTTGCAATAGAAACTGTGTTGTAACTGTAATCATACAAGTATCTGTTAGTGCTGACCATGTAATAAAGTTGTAAGTTAGTTAGAAATAGGACTATGCATGCTGCTCCCTGGGCTTCTAATAAAAGCATTTTAGTGAGAAGAGTGAAGCTGCTTATGAGTCTGTTGCAAGGAAGTGCTGAGGCTTATGCGTATAAGCTGATTTGGGGTTTTGTGTTTCTTAAAGACATTTTAAGACTAACAAGAAATGTGACTTTAAAAAAAATCTGGATTTGTCTTTAAACATGAAATTTCTTATGCATATACAAAGTGTCCATATCTTAGCATATTTAATACTCTCCAAACTTTTGGTAAGGCTGTTCATTAGAGAAGTCCTTGAAGCTTTTAATTTTTTTTTTTTTCCAAGTAGTTTGTAAGAGTTTGGGGGCAAGACATTCACGTTTATTTTTCAGAAGTGTTCACAACTTGCTTTCAAGTGCATGCTAAAATGTTGAATATTAAGATTTCTTTTCTTATACAGTATTATTTTTCTCTGTCAGATTATCAGAAATACTCAGCAGAGCACCTGATTCTGTAGCCTTCAGAGGCGTGAATCAGCTTTATTGCCATTGATAGAAGAGCTTTGGTTTTGTTTATAGATTATTGCCTTGCATGAATGAAATAATGATTGTTTTCTTTGTTACATGGGATAAAACACCGGGCCCTGACTTTGCAAGCAGTTTTAGGTAAACCTGCGAGCTCGCATTAATAGGTTTTGAGGGAGTTATGAAAAAAATTGAGCAGTATGAAATATATGAGGGTTTAGTCACTTATTGTGGAGTAGCTTATTAAAACATAAAGTGATTAATGATCCCATTAAATCTCATTATGTTATTTTTTTCTGTATCGAAAGAAGCACTTAAACAAAAAGGTAATTGCCCCAGGGTAACTCTTGAAAATGAGAAGTATTTAATAACTGGATTAAAGAAAATGATATCTTTAGAATTTATATAGGATACAGCAAACTGGCAGTTATCATGCACTTTATTTACATAATGCAGAATTCCACAAACCTGATTAATGTGATGGATATATAATTACATAATCTGATATTTACATTAATTGGAACATGGAGATAACTCAGTATAATTTTGTATACATCTATGTGCCTTATCTATGGCTAAAGGTACAATATGTTTTTTACACTCGTTTGCAGTATTTAAATTATTCTGATTTTTAAAAAAAACCTATAAAGCTTTATTCATATATCAAGAGAAATCAAATTTTGACATCAGTTTCTAGATGCATCGTATTATATTTTTTCGTTGAAACTACATCCCATTGTTGCGTAATGCATTTTAAAATGCATATTGCATATCACATCTGTAGTTCTATCTGTTAAATACGTAGCGAATGATGGTGTCAGCAGTATGATGTACTCCTGAATTCCCTTCATGAGCATGTCAATACCCAGTGTGACTCCTCTGGCAAGGAAAGCCAGTGTTTTAGAGGGGTTCTGTAGAGCAGTGAACCCACTTCACAAGATTTTGTAGGAAGGACTGTGCTGAAGGAGACACGATGTCTCAGAAATGTTCCTGTAGTTCATTTAAAGAGGAGGTTTATTTAAGAGCAGACTTTCTAAGTTTTGTGCAGGCTAGAAAAAGAGAAGAATAATTCTATTCAGTGGTTGTTTATGCTGTGAGCTCACTGCTTACAAACCTTTTATTTTGTGTATTTGATGAGAGCTAGTTAAAGAGTCATTTGTAGTACTGTGATACAGTCCCTCCACTGTGTGTCTGACTTCAAGCCAAAACTAAGTGAAACAAGGATGGTTGAAGTAAAGATTAGATAAGGTGAGTTGTAAGGATGGAGTGCGAGGCTTGTAGCATTCTGTAAAGAAAGAAAAGATGGTACTAACGGAAATAAAATAGAAGCAGAATCTCTCCATTTTGTTAACTTAGAGCAGCAAGATAGAATTGGTGCAGTGCTTGACGTAGTATCATGAACAGACTCCCAGTAAGAGCAAGAAAACTCTGCAGGTTTTGAGGGCTCTGCTCTATGATGAAGGTAAATGTTGATTATGGGGAAGTGGTATTTACCTATAAATGTCTATAGCATGTAAGTGTCAGAGGCAAAGAAGTTAATTGAGTGGTTTCCTGTAAGTAGAAATAATAGGATAAAGTTGAGGTATAACAAAACTAGGCTTCACGTCAGAGAAAGCCGAAAGTGACATTCTTTTAGTGTGAGAAGCTGTTTTTGCAAGAGGAGTAGAAGTTATTTTGTTACAGTTGTTCAGAGCTAGGAAAAAGTATTTTTTGTTAAAGTAGGATCCTTGAGAGAGGCGTGAAGGGGGTGACTTAATATCTTCACTGTTATCTTGATTTCAGACAACAACAATACAGACCACACCTCCAGATTGAAAGCTTGTTAAAATGGAAACAAATGCCAAATATACAAACCTCGTTATTTATCTTCCTGTTGGTCCAAATGTTTTCTGATCCTCACATGTGATGCAATAGAAATGTTGTGAAGTAAGGATAGGTATTTAAGAAATTTGCAGTGAAATGAGGTACTGTGCTAAAGCTGTGACTTTGAACCTCTGTTCATGCTGACAGTCTGGGAACGAGGGGGTTGGGGTGATGCCTGCTGTAGGTGTATGCCTTCTCATCTCAGGTGGGAGCAGTGGCTTCCTCCAGTGCTGTCTGCAAGATGTAGATTTATTGTGTTTATCTGGAAGGTGGAACTTAAGAATTAAAGTGAGATTTATCTGCTTTTTTTGCCCTGGATGAAAGGAAATAGAATTACAGGCCTTTATTAGCATCAACCTCATGTTTATATCTGTAGTGTTTGTATTAAATCTCCACTGGCAGTTTTACACGAACTTGCTCGTCATCTTATTGACATCCATTGAAGCCTACATCCCAGCTAAAATATTTCCCTCTGTCATCTTCAGTGGGTAAAAATATTTCTGTGAGTATATGAAAATCTTGGCTGAGCGACAATTTCTTGCACCCTGGATTATTTTTAGACTGAAGTTGTCTGGTTTGTTTTTCTAGGATCCCCATGCTGAAGAGTTTGAAGACAAAGAATGGACGTTTGTCATAGAGAATGTAAGCTGGAATGTTGTTATGTTTTTTTAATACATGTAAGACTTCATCATTGAAAAGATTAAAGGGTGTCCAAATGCTGAAAAAGGCTTGAGGAAAATTTTAGCTGCTGAACCACAGTAAAGCCTTGTTCTGTAGTAATAAAGGCTTATTAAAATACCTATTGTTACATTCCAATTAAAATACATGAAAGGGGAGTACTGTACTACACTGTTTAAATACCTTCCCTGTAAGCATCAGTCTTCCTTGCATTATTTTGCTATGAGCAATGGAGTAAACAAGTTAGAGCTGGGTTATGACTCATTGTTTTATGGATTATGACACATTATTTTTCTATGAGCGAGGGAGTGAACAAGTCAGAGCTGGGTTATGACATCTCTACATCCCAAATGGCAGCGCACCCTTCCTAGCTTTGAACACCGCTCTGCAGCGAAGAGCATGGTTTCATCATCTGTGTTTCACAGGTGAGGAAATTGAGGCAGGGTGGAGAGGTGGGACCAGCTATGGTGACCTAAGCGAAGAGCGAGAGAGCCAAGATGTTCCCCCTGCTCCCTGGGATCCCAGTCTTGCTCTCTCTGTGTAGGGGCGGCTGTGTTGTGCACCCAGTGAAAACCCGAAAGGTTGCTCTTGTGAATCTCTGCCGCCTCTGAGTCAGGAGCTCCCAAAACTTCCCGGTGAGCTGAGCTCCTGAGGGCTGTGCAAACAGCACACTTTGCCAAACAGCAGAGCTTAACAGTGCGTGGAGCAAGTGCTTGAATTACTTTTGTCTTTTCCCTTCTCCACGTTGGGCTGTAGCTTCTGCTCTGGGGCTCCACGGACTCAAAAATGGGGGAGCTGCTTCACCTGGAGCTTCCTTGAAGAGGAAACTTCTTTTTGAAATATGTTTAAAAAGGCTGTGGCCTCAAGACAGCGTGTTTGTGTTTCATTAATACGGTTTCATTCTGCGCTGTTTCCCAGTAACGCGATTTAATTTTTGTTTATGTTGCTTTTAAACAACAACAAAAATATTGCTCCTCTACTGAGTCATAGTAGTGCCACAGAGCACGGAAGTATGGGAAAGCAATGGAATTTGCATATTATCCTTTTTTTTTTTTCTTAAAAAATTTGCTTTTTCTTTCTTGTTGGTATCAGGAGTGATTGGGGTGTCCAAAGCTAAGCTTTATCCTGATGACCAGTGTCTGAATGTTTAAAAGGGCTGAAAGCAAAGTGCTTAATTTATACTTTTGTTTTTAAATGTCAAGTTTCTATTTTCGTTTATGAGACTTATGAACACAAAACACAGTTTAGTTACTGTTTCCTGGAGTTTCCTTTCCTTTCTCACTTAGTTTATTTTAATCGGGGAAGTGTCCATCACCAGTTGCCACTGTACAAGTTACTGGGGATAAAACAATGTCAGTCTCTTTCTCAGCCAACCCCTCTGGGTATAGTTGAGTTTCCTGTCACGTTGCAGCATATTATTTTCAGAAGCTTATAGTGAGTATGTAGACTACATGTCCTCCTTTGTAACACACTGCTTTTTTTCGCATCATCTCATGATATATAAGGTGGCAGTAGTACAACCGCTGCATGCTGTTCTCGCTCTCTGCCTCAGGTCTTCTCTGAGCTGCAGTAATGCTTGCAGGATGGGGGGTTGCTTTGGTTGCCGTGCCCCAGAGTGTGCGGCCTCTGCCAAAACAGATGGAAACGGTTCCAGTGTAGATCTGTGGTGGAGCAGTCGTTTGTTAGGTGCAGACTTATTCTTTGCAACCTTAGTTATGCTATTAGTTCATCCTATGAGAACTGCCAAATAGTCTTTGGTAGGTAGATTTTTGTCCTTCAATTAGAGAATACATAAGTATTATCCTCAGAATAATAAATCTGATAAAGAGTTTTACTGCAAAAATTATTGAGAGCTAAAGGAAATATAAAACTGGTTGGTTTTAATCCCCTCTCCTTTTTGTTTTGATGAAATACTACAGAAAGCTGTAGATACTGCCAAAAAAACCTGGTCTGAGAATGGACTTGAAAAGTGGAGAAGCCCTTTTCCAAGAGTAACAGCTCCACTTAGTGGTGGACGAAAATATGTTCACCTGTTTCAGCAAGTCACAGATGATCGAATGGCTGGCTGACACTTCAGAGCGCAAAACACCTGCTTGTTCAAAATCTGGGAGCCAGGGAGACAAGACGTTGATCTCCTCGCTAAATTGTTGACCTTTGCCCCTTTCAGGTTCAACATATGGTTTTCCTTGTTTGAAGGGAACATATTTGTCATTGAACCTGACAAGATAGATCACAAGTGCAGGGGATTTACTGTCCTTTGCAGGATTTTGCTTTTTGTCCAAGTATGTTCTCTGCCCTCAGAGGCTGCAGGGTTTCACTTCCTCCTTGGTTAGCAGCATTCAGAACACAAAATACTGAAGCCTGAAAAGTTTATAGATATTCTTTCGTTGTGAAGCAATCTCAATTTTCCTAAAAACATTTATTTTGAGCTTTTTATTATTATTATTATTATTATTATTATTAAAAATCAGTCTCCAAAGTCATTTTGTAATGCTTCAGTATGGCTGAGCAAGGACTAGGTAACAGATATGCAGCTGAAGTTTGAGACCTCTGTTGGCAGAAGTTCCAAATTGAAAACACGGTTATTCTGGACTTTTAGGTGAAATTTTAAGTAGCAGTGGGGTGATTTGTGCAAGATGACTGTGCTGTAAATGAGAATGAGGCAAGATATTTGTTTCTGGGGGGTATTTTTGTTGATGTTGGTTTTGGTTTGGGGGGGCATTCTGGATTTTCTGTATGTGTGGTTTGGTTTTTGTTGTTTTTTTAATCCTGCAAATACATGTACTTTGTATTATATAATACATAAAATTGTAGGATTTGTTTTTCTAACTGTATTTTTAATGTCTTAGGCACTCTGTATTTGTATTCTGATAAGTGAACATCATCTACTGTATGTCTAATCTACAAATAATTTGATTATAGCGTGATTTCTTAATATTTAGATGTCAATATTAATTTTCCCTCAGCTTCTTCTATGTCTTTATCTCCTTCACAGCTGTGTTCTTTTTATGTTTACTGCTAACTTTCTTATCTCTAATTTCATCTTTGTTTAACCGTACTCTGTGTATTTGGTTATGTGTTTTTTCTTCATGAGACAGTTCTTTGAATTGTCTTTTTTTGTTGCTTTTCTGAATAATCATATCGGATCTTCAGATCAGCTGTTGCAAGTTGGAGAACAAGAAATTCATAGCTAAGAATAAGAATTACCCATCTGTGAGGAGGTAATAGGCTTTTAAACCCTTACAGATTGGCATTAGTTTATGTTGCCTATTCAGAGAACAAGAACTAGTCACCTTCCATTTTAAAATATGAGCCATTTCCTCTAGTAAGTTATTTTTCTCTCATATTACTCCTAAGGGTAGTTTGATCATGTGCTATTTCCACTCTTGATTCCTTTCACTATCTGAGCTCTAATTTCCGGTGTTGTTTTTTTCAGCATTAACTTCTAATTTCTCTTATGAATTGCTTTCTTGGGCTTTCTGGTGTACCAGTGCTCAACAAAGAGCTTCCATGTGGCAATAGACTCTAGAGATACCAGGGAAAACTCTCACAAACAGCATTAATGCCTCCATCAAACTTTCTGCGGGGTTTTCATGCTCTCCTGTTAAAGTAAAAGAACAGTGCATGTTTCTAAATACATCTTTGTCTTTTAGCAGTAAAATAGTTTTCAAGTGAAGTGACCTGTGCTGGGGCAGCCGTTAAGCGTCCCCTCAGAGGTGCCAGGAGGAGGGCAGCTGACGAATTTTAGTCAACATGAAATGAAGATTGTATCTCTAAGAATGGCTCAGCTGACCTGAAGTTTGGGCTATGTTTCTTGACCTCTGCAGGTTGTCTAGCTAAGGGAAGAAGAAAGGGACAGGAGGGAAGAGTAGAGGTTTAAAGTGGTCCAAATACGTTGAAGCTTTCACTGGCTCTGTGTACAAGAACTTTGTCTAAAATAAAGGTAGCTGAAATGATGTAAAAATGTCATTTTGCTTCCTAGTACGCTCGAAGCATGGAAAAGCACATAAGAACATCCATTGAGGATGGACCATCACGTTTGCCTGTTTGCCGACGGCTTTGTGGATAGCTACTTCCTACATTGTTAAATGAAACTGAACAATTCATAGGATGTTTTCAGAGGGTAAAAGATTTGGTCTGTGAAACAACTTTTCCAGCTTTTTGTAGAAAATGTTTTCTGAGCCCAGATTTGTATTTCTGGTAGCTAGTAAATGGCATACTAATATATTCCAAGGTTCATAGCAGGCTTCTCCATCTTCCCTCCTGTGCCTTGTATTTCACTTTTGTGTATAGGTTATTCACAGGGTCCAGGGTTATAGTGTGTGAGCCCTTTCCGGTATCATCGATGTAATCAAGGCACTGGCAATCGTCACTGTATCCCTGATACAAACCATATTCTTCCTTTTATGTGGCAGGCCTATTAAAACATGGTCGTTGCTAACTACACAAGAGGACATCCCAGACCTACTAATTTGGCAGACAAATGGAGAAAAATGCCTTACCTGTTTTTGAAGCTTTGCTCATAGATTCATGGTGGAGGCAGCCTCCCCTGGCCTGGCCTGGCCTGTTGCCTCATGGCAGCATCATTCCAGGCAAACACTTGCCTGAACTATTTTTAAGAGCTTCTTAAGATGGGGTCCTTGCAGTGTCTCCAGGCAGCCTGTTCCAATGCTCCATTGCCCTCGCCGCTGGGAATCATTCTGCCCTAGGTCTCTGTTGGTACAGTTTAAGGCTGCTATTTCTTGTCTTACCAATTACAGCTATGGAGAACAGATTCTGTTTTCTGTGTGGCTGGAGGCTCCCTCCTTTCTTCTCACCTCTGACTAATCAACCACAATAAGGTGATAGTGGTTACACATGGGATTTCATTTCCCTTGATTGCATTAGCAGATCATTAGCATTCTCTTTCCAAGGACTCATTTATGTGAGTGAGTGCTTCAGCATCCTGCTCTGCTTGCACTGCCTGTTGCTTTTCGGGGACTAGGAGTGCCCAGCTCTGCCTTCACACCATCACCTGCCTGATGAAGTATTGCCCTGAATTTCCAGGCGGTTCTTGTGTTGAGGTCTTGGAAACTGAACTCGCTTCTGCACCTGTCCTTTCTAGAGAGTCTTCTGAAATGTTTTGATGACCATTTTAGACCACTGTTTTCTAATAGTGCCTTTTTTGAATATTAAGGTAATGAATGGTGAAGAAAACTCTGCCAAACTTTCAAGTTTGACAGTGATTTATAAGATGTCAGATGTATGTCCTTCTGAGACACATCCATGCTTCCAGTCATTTTTTTTGTGCCTTAACCAAGAAGGGTATTCAGAGTGGTTTCTCTAGGAAAAGATTTCCAACAAAGCTGCTGAACTGAGAAAAAAGGAGTTTGCTGCTCATGCTAGCCTACAGCAAACAGTTACAAAGAATAAGTTTAAGCTGAAAAACAAGATCTGTTTTTTTGTTTTGTCTGTTGCTCTTCTATAACTTCAGGAACCCTAACCCAAAAAAAGACTTCTGAACTGGTCTCCACTCAAATGTGAGCAAAGCCTCAATCAGAAAGAAACATTAGGAAAAGTTACAGAACATTTGACATAATTAGTTTCATTTTATTGGAGCACGTGCATTGTTTTGTGGGGTTTTTTGTCCCCCATGGGGGAATCATGGTTGCTTATGATGATTTCTCATTTTGAATGCCCTAAAGCATGTTATAGCACTCACAGGTTTGGGGAGGTTATTTCTGTCTTCTGAAATGCCCATCTGTTATTTTTAGGCATGACAACACCAATAAAGGTGATAAATAATAGGGAAGCAATGGGAAAGAGAGAGCAGGTGAATGGGATGTAGAAAATGAATTTGTTTCTAGTCTTAAAGGTGACCGATTTTAAATGTGATACAATGAAGTGAGGTATTAACAAGAAGTGAAGTTTTTGTCAGATACAGCTCTGAATATGTTGTTTTCTGAATGAGGCTGTTGAAGAAATAGGTCATTTGAATTTGAACAGTAATTAGCCCAGAATTTTGGTAAAATCAGACTTTTGTACTCGGTGTTTAAATCTCTTTTACTACAGCAGTACTGCCACACTAACTTCACAAGAGCAAGTTTTGCTTTACATTAGAATAAAAGCCCAGGTCTAGATGTCAAATATTCCCACCTGTTTCTGGAAATAAATGTTGGGAGGAAAATGCCAGTGTAGGGTAGTGAATTGAAATTCTGAGTTACTGTCAACCCCATCTGCAGAAAGAACCTGGGGAAAAAAGACTGGCATACGGTATAAGATGGTTGCTTGTTTGCTGATCAGTTGCTATACCAGAATTTATTACAAAATCTTGGCTATCTCTTCTAGTGCATCTTTGTAGCATATGGGAGCTTAAGTTTAAATTGGTTATTCACTTTATTTAAGAAAAAGTAATCAAAAAAGCTCTATCATTCATTTTATATTTTCTGCCTGAAATAAATTTTTGGCTTAAAAGAAGAACCAACCAGATTAGCCCTTTTCTGAATTAAATGTCTGCATTTAATACATTTAGAACAGGAAGCTCGTAGTTCAGACATGCTTTCCTGGTCCTTTAATTCCTCTGTCATATTCTTCTGTATGTGATTATGTGAACTGTGACTCTGTCTGTGTAAATTAGGCTGGGTATTCTGGTTTAGATGTAGCTAGGAATTAAATGCTGCTTTGTCAGCCATCTTACTCTTGCTCTGCTTTAAATGTAATAGAGAATCAGAAATCTCATTTTACTTTTAGTTTTTGCTTACATTAAATATTTAGCACTTTTTTCTAGTTGAGAAATCTCCAAGATTATGTTTTTGGAGCAAAACTTCTGGAAATCATTGTCTTGATTGGCTGCTCTGGCTCTGAAGGAGACGGGATAGGAAAACCTTCTAGGAGGCCAGATCCTGTGTTTTTTCAGTAACACATCACTGTTTCTTATATACACCACAACGCCATTTCTGTGCAATTTTAGCTAAAAGTAGAACGCAGTCAGAGGCAGGGTCACAGCTCTGGTAAGGAGCAGGAGAGAGCCCTGTGCACAGAGCGAATCACCCTGTTGTAGGGTGCCTGGGAATGGGTGAGTTGCCTGCCCGTCCCCACTGACCCCTACGGGGGTCACTGACTTAAACAACCCCCTTAGATTAGGCACCTTCTCTGAAAATTCCAGAAGGTAACGGAAGTGGTTTACACACTGGAGTTCTGCTGGAGAAATGTTACACCAAATGCTGCAGGAAAAGTAAATTATCACTTGTATTTGGGGCAAGTGTTACATGAGCAAGGCGTGAAAGACCGCGGGGTTGATGGGTGCTTTCCCCTCTGTACGGCACAGCACACGGAAAACAGGCACCAGTGGTCCTGGTTTGAGGTAGACATTGTGAGGGCAAGTGCTGCGCAAGCTTTTCCGAGCAGCTCTGTGAATTCATTTCTGTTCTGACCTGCACGATCCCATATCCCCAGGCAAAGCCTGCTAGTTGCTTCAGATGGTGTTCACTCATGCTGTACTGCTGTCTGCGATGGGCATTTCACTGCTGACCAAAACAAGACTGTGCCCAGATGACCTGAAATTAGGGCCATCACTAATCCTTTTTAGCATCAATATGTAATAATATATTAAACCAGAGATGTGAGATGACAAACATCCTATCTAAATGAGAATTTTAGATGAATTGTTGAAAGAACTTTTAATATCTAATTAACTTTTTACACGTTTAATAGCTTCTTTAGTTTGAATCAGTAAAACAGCATACGAAACATGAGTCCATCCAACTTCTCTCTGCTGTGTTTTTTCAAAAAGTTACTAAAATTTTCTTTTGTTGTTTGATCTTTATCTCCCAAATGAAATGCAGTGCCCAAACTGTCCTTTAAATAATGTTGTTTCTGATGCTGTGTTAATAGCTGCACTAAGTGGATCTGTACCAGATGTGATTGCCTACAGACGATATGGCAGTTTTGAAAACTGTATTACAGCATCTGAGTTTTAAATTGTCCGGAAAAGGAGATCTCTTATTTTCTGATATTTATGCTACAATTACACAAGAGGGTCTCGCAAACAGAAGATGGAGACGGGGCTGCTGGGTATTGGGCGCAACAGCCTGGGTGTTAGGCTCTGGCTTTATACGCTCGGTACATGCGGTACAGCGTAACAGTTACAATGGAAAGAGTTTGATGACATATGATTTATATGGTTATTGTTGATTCACAGTAGTAAAGTAGAAATATTTTCTAAATTGCTAGAACCATTTTGTTTAGGTTTTGGGGAGGATTATTTCCCACTAGAAGAACGTGTCTCCTATAGATGAGTGTACTGTGCAAGACAGCTGATCAGAGTTGCGATCAATGGTATTCTTCGCCAGCTGGAGGGAGGAAGCTGATAAACAAGGCAGCTTTGGAAACAAAGCTCTAATACTACATTAGGCATGTTGAAAACCAGCAGTGTGTTTCAGCCACTCTTAGCATATGTTTATTCATAGAAAATCAGCAGTAAAATATACTTGCCAGTGCACACAAGAGACAGAGTCTGCATGAGGTCGTTTCTCTTTCAGACATCAAATACAGAAGAGTGTCTTGGTAATTGTTTTACAGTGGGGTTCTAATCATACTCTGGGCATAAGCTGAGCCAAGCAACTTGCCTTTTAATAGAAAAGTATTTGCTTTTAAGCTTGTTCAGCTTGCCACTTTTTTTTTTTTCTGGTTTTATGTGTCTGAGTGTGTTTTTACATTTACATACAGTCACGGATATGTGTTTGCTCTTGATGCAGTTCAGAATATCATTATGTAAAATGCCACTATCTGGGGCAACATTATGATGGATAAATCTCATTTTTGACCTGGTAGCCGTACAGTATTAAAACAGCATATTTTGCAGCCATGTAGTAAAGAAAAATATTCGGTGTGGTAAATGGAAAAAATGCCAATACATTTAATGAAAAATATTTTTGGCATAAGTGACCTTCAAAGGCAGATAATCTGGGAGTCCAATTGAATATGTTGGTTGATTTGAGATAATACCTTGCAATTGCATGTGCTCAAGGTATGCAAATATGTGTCAAAAAAGAATTAAAATGTCTGTTATTGTATAAAATGTAGCTCTGCATTAAGTAACTGCATAGGATCCTACATGCAAGCAGTTGTGATTTAACTCAGAGCATATTATTTAAAAATAGTGACCACCAGCAGAACAGTAGCCATCGGACAGAAAAATAAGAGTTCTGGCTTCCTTAAAACCTTTGTTATTAGGAAATCCATCTGCCAGTGTAATAGCACCAAGTGTTATTGCCTTCAGCCTCTTATCTTTGTTTGTTAGCTGTCTTAATAGAGTTTAATATAATGGAAATTAATTGACCTTCCTAACTTAATTGATGCCATTTCATTCAGTTTTTTTTCCTCCCAGCATATTCTTTGTTCTGAACTGATACTGCACCATCATATTGTTTTTTTCACCTGAAGCTTCTCCTTTTTTGTTGTTTTCCATTATCTGGGTCAAATTGCTCCTTGAATCTTGGCAGGCATCATAAATGAACTTTTTCTGGTTTGACTTAGGTGTGGTGGCAACCTGAGACTAGGCTGGAAAGATTGTGTAAATACAATGGCATTGAATAAAGTGCCATAAAATGATATCTTGCAGCTGTTCAGTGTTTTCTGTGGTTCCAAGTAGTAGCATAAATATAAGATTAAACTGAATTTCTGCCAAATTCGTGATCCATACAAAGTTGCAGCCCTAGGTGTAAAGATTGCTATTCTGAGCACAGTGGTCTAGACTTAAGCAATGCTTCTTACGTTTTCCCAGTGACTTGAAAAATAACATGTAATAATATGCCAGAAATGGTTATTTTAAAGCCTGAAGATGATACAGTTGTATGTTATGTTGTGCTGTTAAATAGTAATATTTCTGCTTCTGGTGTGTTTTCTGTAGGCCAGAGCTGAGAACTAACTGGACTGTCCTTACTTGGAATGTAGCAGGTTGGCAGAATGGCAGGCTGAGCATGATGGATGCCAGGCTCTATAAGTTTATTTTAAACCCTGTGGTGCGCTGCCCGAAATAGGAAACTGCCAGGTCTGGCTTTGAGGGATTTGCCTGCTATAAATAAATTAAACTCAGTAGTTTTCAGATATTGTCTTTAAAGGCTCTCAGTTTTTGCATGTAGCGTTAATGATTTATACCATAAAAGCGTTTTGCTCAGCAAGGTGTAAGATGTGAGAAACTCTCAGAAGCTTTGTTCCCTAAAGCAAAAAAAACCTCCACAAAACAGCCACCAGTTGCAGGAAGGCACAGCACAAAAATCAAGGAACATGTACGATATTTACCAAGTCAGAAGTAGTGCTGAAAGTTATGTGAAGAATTATCTCACTTAATTTTGACTGTAAAGTAGATTCTTGAAATGGAAATTAATTGTATTTGCATTTTTTTCTGATGAAGAGTGAGAAGTGATTGCTTGGAATGAGCGATTAGTCAGTGCTTTCCATGTTTAAGGGCTAAATAAACACAGGAAAGGATATGAAAGAAACGGAGAACTCAACTGCCATCAAAACCTGTCTCTGACAAAACCTTACACCTTTTCACCTCTCTTACCCAGCCGGGGTTGTTTTTTTTCCCCAACCCTACTATTGCAGTATTGTCTGTCCTCTAATATCTTTCCCTGAAAATGAGAAGCGCAAGATGCAAGACGTGGCTAATGTTGCTGCATAAGGAACCGTTGTCTACAACGGAAAGGTGAGACCAAGGGAGACTGTATGGCCAGGTAACGTGGGCAGCAGGGAAAATGGGAGCAGAGCGAATGAGCTGTACCTGGGCCAAAGTGGAATAAGAGCAAGGGAAATACTCTCCCAGAAGTAGGTCCAGTAAGTGCCAAACCCCTCAATGATAGAGGCATCAGGTGCTTGCTTCCAGGAGCAGCTGCACGAAGGAGCGTGATGAGTTAGGGAGGGTTTTGTCTATCTATTTGTCAATAAAATGACAAAATGGAATATTTGGAAAATAACTCTAAAAATCTGTCAGCAAAGAATTAGTATAAATTTTATGTGCTTGCTTTTCCATGAATCATCTGTATAAATCTTCCCCATAATTAGTTTTAATTCATATTATATAACTTTAATTATATATTATAATGAAAGAAACTTAATTATTAGAAAGGATTTGAGGTATTAAATAAATAGACTGCATGAATAACTAGTATGGACGCTGTTGAGGAAGGGTATTATCTCAAAGGACAGTCAAGATCTATGGACCAATTTGGGTGTTTCATCCGGACTTGGTGAAATAGTTCTGGCTTTAATGCAGCCTGCTCCATTGCTGCCTCTGCATCCTTTTGCTGTGGTCTCCCCTTCAGATGAAGCAGCTCTCTGCTGCTTCAATGAAACCAAGCTCTTTCTCTCTTTTTTTTTTTTTTTTTGTTAAATTTCTGTAACTTACGCATTGTGCAGTACTTTGGGAAGTAGCTTAGCGTCTTTTCAGTTTGGTTCTTGGTAATTTCTTTTTTTTTTTTTTTTTTCCTTGCCTCTGGTTCGTATTTTGGAAGCTTGTGTACAGGTTTCTTGTGAAGGGTCTGTATTGCAGAACTGGAAATTCAGCTGACCGACTAAAGTGAGCACAAGCGTAAGGGGAACATGGGGAAGCGTGAAGTTAGCTATGGGGGAGAACATGGGGAATGTTAAGGGCTGACTTCTTTCTACATTACAAATTGCAGTTGTCTTTGGTCCATCCACATGAGTGTTGCTTTGCAGGTGATGAAAATTCATTATTGGTCTTCACACATGTACATCGTAACTGTACACTTCCTTGGAGTGGCTATGGTAGGCATCTTGAATTACAAGTGGTTGCCTGAACTGGTGGCAGGTTGTGTAGACAGACCACATATAGGAACATTGCTGCTAGTTTTAGGTCAGATGGGAACAGTCTCAGAAGAATTTAAAACTCATTAGCCTTGAGGATTTCTTGAGCGTGGACATTTCTTTGTCACTACCACAGGAAAAATATTATTGAAGTTTCGTCCTTAAAAAGTTGGTGCTTGTGCTGGTGTGGTCATGGCTGTCCAGCTTTTTATACTTTGGAGACAAACCCTTTCAGAAATGAAGAGAATTGTGTCTATCTTCGTCAGTTACATTCCAGTCACGTTTTCTTGATACTTTCTTTGCAAGTGGAAGCTGAAAGGTGTTATTTTAAGTGACAGCTGAGTTTCTGGAAGTCATGGTGTGAATGGCCGTGATCTGGTGAGACACAACTGGGTAATCTTCAGTCTCATCTCATCCCCACCAAGCAAAACTCTTCTGTGTCCCATGGCATGTGCAAAAAATTTTTCCTACAGTAACAAAGTCACCACGGTTTTTAGAAAGGCACCGTTCTTTTTAATTGGAAAAATCTGTCTCAGTGCACTGGAAAATGGTTTTTGGTTTGATTTTGGTTGGTTGATTTTTACCTACCAGGCAAAGGTTAGTTGGAGTGATGTGCTGTTGTTTAGAGCTGATGATAGTATATGGCTTAGAAGAAAATGGTTAAATATGAAATGGATTTTGGCTATGGAGTGTTTAATCTGAAAAGACCAATTGTTGGAGTTAGATTGTACGTTTGTGCCGAAGAACGATCTATCAAGTCATCTTTACTTCATATTGCTGAGTAATGGTGAAGATACTCATCACTGTCGTTGCAGGGAAGAACTCTTGCATCGTCTTCAAGTTCAGGAGGGGTATAGATTAACAATTAATCTGTAACTCAGTTTGATTTGAAACTTGGTGTGGTGGCACAAGTAATTCTATGTATTCTCCCTATCTTCTGTGAAACCCCCACCCTGCAGCATCCTTCTTGTCCCAGTGCTAGTTGTGAGGCTTTTCAGACGTTATTGAGGCTGTTCTTAACTTGTCCTCTGGTGGACAGTGATGAGTAGCTGAGCACACAATGGCCAAAACAATCCTAGAGCCTCTGACCCATATGGTGAGAGACAGAGATGTCTCTTGCGTGGTGGTGCTGGCTTTTAGGCTGAGCCTTAGGATTTTAAAGGAAGGAAATGAAATCGTGTGGGACCACCATCTCTCAGAGTCTGAATTTTCCTGAAAGCTTTAAATAATGGGAGAGTTTAATCCACCCTATATAGTGTGCCCTGGTGAAACCCCTTGCAGAACACTGACTTTGCATAATGCTGGTAGTGTGCTGCAGCCACTTGATGGCACCCTTTGATTTGCTACATACCTCATTAGCGGTGGCATAGTGCAGTGTGGCTGTAGTATTTGTAATGGAATAACACGTAAGAACTAAAGACTGCAAGGTATCTGGTTAATGTAGAGATGAAATGAATGAAACAGCAAGGCTAAGCTTTCCTGACCCTTCATGAGAGAATAGATGAAAAAGGGAAGAATAAGCTATTGTGCCGAAGGGAGATGATGAAATTCAAGATCCACACACATAATCTCTGGCTCAGCCTCTGAAATGTTAATCCCTGGGTAGAATTATTTGAGCTGTAGATTGCAATTTATCATCAAAATGGCACTGTGTCAAACAATACTTCTTGTATGTGTGATGTTTAGAATTAACCAATTTTAATATAAAATGGTTCACAGAGCACCGTGTAACATTTAAGTAGCAACTCATTAAGCTCAGGATGTTTTTGCTCGTTTCTGTACACCTGTGGTAATCGTGTAGAGTTATATTCCGTAGATTGCTCTTAGGGTCTTTTGCTAGCCATGTAGTGTATTTTAGGGAGTGATCTGATTTGATCTGAGCAGTGACAGGTGATGAGACTGCTTGATAGTAATTGTAACACAAAGTGGTCTGGGATGTTTATTTTGAGGTACTTAGTTAATTTTTACAACGAAGAAATCTGCCAGAAAATTGCTGATGGCTTAAAAATCCCCAGGATTTGAGATTAATGTTTTGCCAAGTTATGCAAACAATTATTTTGAAGTTACAAAAAAAAATTTCTCATTATGCTTTACAAGCTGGAACACCCTTCAGGTTTTTCTTTCCTTGCTTTTAAAGTATGCCAGCAGAGGGAGTAGAAAAATTACCATCCCGGTAAGGATAAAATATTCTGCACTAAAATTCAGCCTTTTCTCCTTTAGAAATCTTAGTATTTCCTACTGTAGTCTGTTACTGAAAGTAGAAGACTGAGTACCTTAAGAAGATGGAATTAGGAAAAGATAAACATAGTCTAGATAGTTTCTGAAACATAGGAATGTGTGGAACTGTGATTATTGGAGAATAATATTTAAATCCAAAGATATATTTAGAAATATGAATTGCGCTTTTCCCCACTAGTACTTATGGCTTGTTTAAAAATCACTATGTAATTTTATTGTTACAGAAAAACCCAACATGTTTTAGTGTATGCTAATAAATTAATTTCTCTGTGTTTGTTTTGAAAAGTGGCCTATGTATAAAAGTACAATTAAATTGTGTAAGGCTTTTGTAAATATGAAATACTTAAAAATAGGATTTTTTTTATTGCGTATCTCGCATTTTTTGCTTGGGAAAGGTGAGAGGTGGAAGGAGGAGAAGGGAGGAAGTGGAGTGTAAACCCTGCCAGCCTGGCAAATTCATAATTCCTCTGTAGAAGGTATTTCAGAAGGCGCTGAGATTTGAAGCAGAAACTATTTTGTGATCCTCCCATGTTTAAAAAGTCTCTTTTGGCATGGTGATAATTAAAAATACCCTCTAAAAATATGCCAGTATCAACAAGAGATTTTGAAAGTCTTTGCCGTGTTTGGTTAGCAGGTATATACCCAGCGTTTCAGAATCGTAGGCCTGACTGAGCAGTCATGATGGCTGTGAACTGAACTATGAAGGAGACATTTGTCTTGGAGTGGGACCTTTTGTGTTAATCCTTCCAACCTTTATATCGTAGCATTTCGTGGTGGTATTTAGTCAACAAATAACTTGTGTTTTGCACTTGTGATCCCTTTCCGTCAGAAATGAGTGACTGTGGAGAATAAGTATCAGTCTTAGATAAGAATTATTACTTTATTTTATATTTTTCCTGCACTGTGGCCTTTTTTCCTCTGAGGCTGGTGCCTTAGTAGCACATGTAGTTTCTGGATTAATATTTATAAGTGGATACTCAGGAGATGAATGTGATCACATTGAGTGTGTAGCTGTTTATTTGTGTATGCATTTGTTTTCTGTGCGCCCTAGATAAACATGTTATCAGGGTATATTTGAGCACAGATATTGATGTCTTAAAATTACACATACATACCAGTAAGATCATTTTATGTCCAGAAATGCAGATGACAGCATGTGTTTAATTTTAAAAAGCATAGGCTAAGGGCTTCACCACTGTCTGCCCAGGCCGAACACACTATGCACGCAGTATATAAGCACCGCTACCAGAGTTTTGCTGTTTTAGAAAAGGTGTTTTTCTCATATGACTGCCTTTTGCATGTCTCTGTGGGGTGAGCTGCTACATCAGATCGCTATTTCTGGGTTTTGCTGCTGCGTCAGCCTTGGTATTTTAGCTGTTCGGGCTTGCACTCACTTCCTTGCTGATGTTCTGTCTCCTTGTTAGTTCTGTATGTTACACTGAAGACAGGCGCGCTTTCAGAAAATAAGTGTTGGACAAAATTAGAGAAAAGCGTATTTTGTGCTGTAGCATCTATTTGTCTGAGATAGATAGTTAAAGTTTTTGCAACTTAAAACCAGTCATCGCTTAGTAGAGTCTGTTGCTGGAGAGTTTTAGTTAAAAATATGTTCAAAACTACTACATGTTTACTAGAATCAGGCAAGTTATGTTTCATTCTTTCACACTGCTATGAAAGAGAAGACTTGTGTTCGAAAAATGAGGAGTTCAAGTTTGGTTTGGTAATAGCCTTATGCCAGGTATTTTGACCCTGAATTATGTATGAATTTGAGGATCAGATTTGATCAACTTAGTAACATTGAGCTATTTAAGTGTTTGTTTTTTTAAACTTCCATTACATATTAGACACTTGATTAAGATTCTTGTGTCCTGTTTTGCAGCATGGTGCTAATTAACGTAAAATCTGTCTTTAAACCAGAAATTGTACAGAAGCAAGTCACAACAAATCTTGGTAGTGTTGTTTTGTGTTCTGGCTGAAAATGGTATGAAGTCGTCTGTTACAGAACAGCTTGTAAGTGTATCCAGGATGTGTATGTGGATCTCACTGTCAAGCTTTTAAAAATTCTTTTCTTCTAAGTAAAGATTTCGAATTGCTGTGTATAAAAGGAACAAAAGGGTTTTCGAACTTCTTGTCTCTGATTTTTTTAAAAAGTAATTCTAGTATATTTGAGAACTGCAGATATCAAAAAAAAACCAAACCCCACGTT
>Ga0181612_116408_pt1 | contig 19889 bp, 16 predicted proteins | sample HoacroProtozoa21_FD_119630 | JGI IMG/M metagenome (GOLD analysis project Ga0181612, IMG submission 119630) | Hoatzin crop microbial communities from Cojedes, Venezuel. Combined Assembly of Gp0051906, Gp0051904, Gp0051908 | reverse complement strand
ATGCAAAGATAATGTTTGATCTTGTAATTCTGCAATTTTTTCCATTCTTCTTGCATCATTTCCAGCCCAATATATATCATAGATTGATAAATATTCCGGATCACAATATTTCCTAATAAAGTCTCTACATGCTTCAACTTGGTTTTCATCTGCTGTTATCAGCTCTATCATATATGCAAATTTTTCATTTGTATTTTGTGGTAAACTTTCTTTTGTATATCTTTCTTCCATACCTTGTACTACTTCTTCTGGTGTTAAAGTTGGTAAATTATAAAAGTCAAAAAACTTTCCTGCCCACTCATCACGAAGTTTTGTTCGTATTGATGTTTTAAGAATGTCTTCCACATCTTTGCCTTTGTATTTTCCAAGGATTAGATTTTTTTCAAACTCGTATAAAGTATTTGAAATCGAAGTCCAGCCACGCGGAGTATTGTTTTTTCCTTTATGTCCATCAGCATCTAAATGTTGCTCCCCGACTTCTGGTTTTTCATAAAAATAACCTATATCCTTTAATTCTTCACTCTCTTTTGTATTATGATAATTTGCAACCATGTATCCTATTACTTTTGGATGTATCTTGTTCGGAATGGCATATTCAGTTATCCATTCTTTTACATTTGGTTCAAGATCAATTACGTGTTCAAACTTTTTTTCTAGTGATTTTAATGTCTCTTCATTTATATTCGAATCTTTCTCATTATTTCCTGTTGCTACTATAACAGTATTAGTTGGTAGTTTAGAAGTTCCGCTTATTTCTTGCATTTTATTTAACATTAAAGAATATACTAAATTTTGAATTTCAGGTTTTACATTTAGAAGTTCGTCTAACAAAATTACAACTTTCTCGTCACTGTTTTTTGAACGTTCATAAATTATATTAGCTATATCATTTATATGCTGACGGCTTTCCTTCAATAATTCCTCGGTTCCTGAAAACATATCATTCGTTAATTTTAAATAAATTGCATCTTTATACTTATTTAAGATTCTGTCCGTTTTTCCTATGCCTGATGCACCTCTAATCAAAACCGATTCTCCCGAATCAATATAATCATATATTCGTTCTGTATCCGTCATTTTACTTCTATCTTTTTCTTCCGTTTTATCCGGATTTAATTTTTGTAATCGTGTTTTTCTTGGTTGGATTTCTTGTTTATGATCCTCTTCAACTCTGAATAATTTTAAATCTTTCGCTGGTTGTTCCAACTCTTTTGCAAAATATTCAACCAGGAATTTCTTTGCAATTGTCTCGTCAAAGTTTTCTGATTTATAATGTTCTGTAAGTTGCAATGGTACTCCCGCATAAAGAATTTTTTCTGCAACCATTATTTTTTCTTTTTCACTAACCAGCCATTTTACTGGTAAAACCTCTAACCAAACAGCATCTCCATTTTTGTATTTTTCTCCGTTTGAAAGTATTTGTTGGAAGTTTTTATATTGCTTTACTTCCAGCCTTATATATTTTTGTCCGTATGTGTCTGTCCGAAATTCCTCATATTGCTTTGGCACAAATTTTACTTCATCATCATACTTCTCAGTATGTTCCCATGAATTTATTGTATATTTTCTTCCGGTTGATAGCAATTCTCCTTTTTTAAAAACTCTTTCTAACTCCTCGTTCATTTCTTTTGAAACGGCTTTTTGTGGATAGTATCCATATTCTACTTCAATTACCCCATCATCAGCTATTCTACTCCGCATTATTCGCCATAAAATCGAATCATCTGATGAAAATGATATAGCAGGACGTCCTCCTGGAGTGTCATCCGTTGCAGGTCTGTAGTCCCATGAATACCCCTCAGCAATGTATGAAGATGTCTCATCCAGTTCCGATTTTGTCCAATAAGCTCCTGTTCTTCCTTCCAATGAATAATTATTATTTAAGTAGTAAGCTTTTCTCAGTTCAGGGTCTTCTTTAAACTCATCAGCCTGTTGTTCAGGATCGGCAACATTATCCAAACCTAAAAGAATTGAAAAATCCGTTGCGGCTGCTTGAGCCCCTCTTATTTTAAATACATCTAATTTATCATCCTCTCCAAAGCACTGTTTTTCTGTTAAAAAAGTTATATCATTCATAATCAAATTCACTCCTTATACTATAATATTTTTATCAAATGAATATTAAAAAATATTATTATTTCATAAATAAACTTTTTATTTTATTCAAAATCGTTTTTAATAAACTTTTTTCCTTGTTATATTAATTACCTTTACCTTTCTTCTTCAGTATTTTTTTCTGATTTATCACTATGTCTTCGCCTCATATCTGTATGTTCCTCTATTTCATCTTGTACGGGATAATTTGTTTTCATGCCTTGAATTCCTTGCTTGTTTTTTTCACTTATATCTATTTCTTTTTCCCTTATTAATTGTTCCAAATCTTTAAGAAAATATTTATTCATATATTTCATTATATCTGTTTTTTCAAAATTTTCCTCTTTGTATGGGCCTTTATTTAAAAATTGTACTCCTGCTAAAGGTAACTTCTCGGTAAACATTATATTTTCGTATTTGTCGACTATCCATTTTAATGGTGAAACTTCTATCCATACATTGTCACCATTTTTGTATACTTCTCCATTTGATAATACAGCTGGTTTTTTTTCAGAATACTTATCACTTACTTTTACTCGCACATATCTCTTTTCCATATATTTATATTCCTGATGTTTTTCCGGAAAAAAACCTAGCAAACGCAAAGGACGGTACATATTTGCTGTATAATTATTAGTAGTTTTTTCTAAGTATTCTTTATCATAAGCATTTTCTAACATTGCTTGTAACTCCTTTGATGCGGCTTTTTGGGGATAATATCCAAATTCTACCTCACTCACTCCATCAGAAGCTTCTTGCACACCTTCTTCATTGTTAGGAATTGAATCAATCGACGAAACTGATAGCACTGGTCGTACTCCAGCTGTAAAATCAGTGTGTGTGTTTTCTTCATATTCCTCACCGTCACTAGCAATTATATACGCATGATGCTCATTGGCACTTGATTTTGTCCAATAATCACCTGCTCGTCCCTCTAATGAATTATCACCATCTATATGATATTCTGGATAAACGCGCCCCCCCAAAAGAATTGCGTAATCAGTCATCGCGGCTTCTTTTCCTCTTATTTTTAAAGCCTCTAAATTTTCGCACTGCTCTTTTGTCAAAAAAGTTACATCACTCATAATTAAAAATCTCCTTATTTTTCATATTCTTGATATTTTCGCACGCAAAAAACGCGAATACAATTATTACACTTTAATTATACTCGCGTCTAAACTTTTTTCAATAAATTATTTTTTTTGTTATTTAAAATTAGATATCTTGTAATGTTTGTTATTATTTTGTTTTCTCCGTAAAAAACTCTTGCATCGTTTAACTTATCCTATGCTTGTCAGTTTAGCTTTATCAATATGTCCTCCCAACTATAAACAAATCAATTGCTCTACTTAAATTGTGTTTAATTTTGTCAATATTTCCTCACAACTATAAACAAATCAATTGCTCTACTTAAATTGTGTTTAACTTTGTCAATATATCCTGCCAACTATAAACTCTTATGACATTTGGCCCATCAATATCTTTATTATATTCATAATCCATGCATAATACTTTTATATTAGCATCGAAGTTTTTAATTTGCATTGGTGAATCTTCAATCATTACGTCAATGTTCAACTCATTGCATATCTGACTCTTGTCAGCACTGAAGTATATTTCATCATAAACAATTTCATTTTTGCTAAGCCATTCTTTCGTTAATTTCACTATTTTATCTACCTGATTTTTCTCAATTTCGCAATCATTTTTTCTGTTTTCACTACTATCGTTTTCAAGTCTATCACATTCGCCTTCAGTTTCATTGCAATCACATTTATCTTCAGTTTCACTGCAATTATATTTATCTTCATTTTCACTGCAATCACATTCGTCTTCAGTTTCACTGCAATTATATTCAAGTCCCGCATTATCATCTTTCTGTACATCTTCGCTGTTTTCTTTAATTCCATAATCGTTTCGACTCGTGATAATATAAATTTTGTGACTCGTTTTTAGTTCATCAATAACTTCCTTACATGATGGCTTTAGTCTTGCATTCTTAACGTAATTTGTAAAATAAATATTTAAATATTCCAAAACCTCATCATCTGAAATTCCAAACATTTTGCTTTCATCATATTTAGTAAGATCGATTTTATATTCTATTCCGTTTTCTCTACAATACTTCACGCCAGTGTCCAGCATATATTCAACATAATCAGTCATTACGCCATCAATATCAATTCCTATGTTCATTTCCTACTCCGCTTCAATTCTTTTTTGCTTTTTCTTTTTTCATCACCAATCACTATCAAAATCCGTCCCACCTGAATCCCAGCTGCTTCCGGAGTCCCAGTCCGAGCTTGAATCCCAGTCAGAATCATAAACTGTCGATTCACTAATATCTGATGTACCATACGATTCATCATAGTCATATGATTGATAATAGTCTTTGCTATTTTCTCGCAAAACCTCAGGTGCTGTGGTTTTGAACCAATCATTATAGTAATCATCATAATAATACCAGGAATTATTTACATAGTAATAATTCATGTCATTATATTTATAATAACCGCGCTTAGTTCCAAATATTGCAGTGATCATTGCAGCTGCAAACGTAATCACAAAAAAGACAATATAAAAAATCAAAAATATTTTTGTTGCTTTTTTTGCATTGGTTTTGTTTTTGTTAGTATCCGAACTTTTTTGGTTTTGAATTTCAGATTTTAACTTTAAATAAAGTTCATTAACTGCATACGCTTCATCACGTCCCTGATATCGAATAGCACGCGTACCATCACTTTTGTTTTTGTATACAGTTACTATTCCGGCATCATTTTTAAATATACCGAAAGCTCTTGGCTCTTTGTAATCTTTACCAATAAAAAACCTAGTCGTTTCTTCATCTGGCAAATTATGAGCTGTATACCAATGCTGCAATTCTTCGATCGTTGTCGGCACGTCGTTAGCTGTTCGCTTTAACTTATCGTTTACGCCACCGCAATATGGACATTTTTCATCAGTATCGCTAATATATGCTCTACAATAACTACACTTTACTTTCATCTTTCCCCCATCATTAGTTTCTTCTGTCTTAATTCTATTCTCACCTTTTCGCCTTTGAATCTATTTTTTACTTCGTGCTTACTCTAACTTTTTAATTTTTAAATTTATTTTTGCTTCGTGTTCGTTCTTACTTTTTAATTTTTAAATTCATTTTTGCTTCGTGTTCGTTCTTACTTTTTAATTTTTAAATTTATTTTTTGCTTCGTGCTTGCTCACATTAGCTCATAACGTTCCGCTTTGCTTTTTGCTATTTTTCTTAATATAACGTGCATTCACGTTAATAAATAGTTTTATCTTGCTTATTTGCAAACTTTTCAAAAGTCGAAATTGTTGATTCTCTATCAATTTGTTTGATATCGATCAATTTGTTTTTACCTTCAATAAATTCGTAAATTTGTTTATCCCTAAAATCAATTTTTTCGGCATCTTCTGGTGTGTTTCCATAATAAACTTCTTTAATATTTGCCCAAATGATTGCGCCTAAACACATAGGGCAAGGATAGCAATTTGTATAAAGCACACAATCACTCAAGTCATACGTATTCAATTTTTCGCACGCGTTGCGAATTGCCATAACTTCCGCATGCGCGGTAGAATCATTATTTCCTAGCACATGATTGTTTCCTTCTCCAACAATTTCTTCATTTTTAACTATTACCGCGCCAAATGGTCCACCGTTATTGGTAGTTAAATTTTCCTCGGCAAGTTCAATTGCCCTTTGCATATATTTATTCATATTATTTGTCCTCGATTATATTTTTTAATTTATTTTTGTTGTTTTGTTTGTCTTTCTTCTTTTCTTTCGTATTCAAAATAAATTCTATCAGCTCAACCGCTTCGTCCGGCGTATTTCCAGGTAATTGAATACAATCTCTTTGATAGTTATATTTCAAATGTCCTCTTGCGCCCGGCACCCCAAAAAACCATCGCGAAAGATTATTTACCGCAATTGGATTTCCTGTTTTCGGATCTGTCCCATGCATGTCCGTATTTATTTTAATAAGAAAGCACGATTCCTCGTATTGAATATCGTTTTTAACAATCTCGCTGTCCACATTTTGCGGAAGCGGTATGCTTCGCGTGCGCTTGTTGTATTTATTATATTTCGGATTAGGGTATATGTTTGCTTGATTAATTTTTTCGACAAACCCTTCATATTTTTCTTCCGAAATAAATTGTTTTAAGGTTCTAAGAATATCGTCTTTTTCTGCCCCCAAGTTAAAGCATTGCATGTATATTCGCATCATATTTTTTTCTGAAATTATGAAGGACTTTTCAAGCTTCGGCATTGCAAGGTTTAGATAGCCAATCGGGTCCGCTTGGAATTCTTCCCAATTTTCTATATTGTTCAAAATTGTTTTCTTAACCTTAAGTCTAATTTTAGAAGTTAATTTTCTATGCAAAACCTCACTATTTTTGTATTCATACAAAATCGTCATCATTTCTTGGGGTTTAAACATATCTACATTGCTCGTATCAAGTGTTTTTGTTTGTCCTCCATTCAAGTTCATATTAGCGCTGGCTTTAAAATTTGATTGGTCTTCTGCGACCGCATTTGTATTGGCTCTGTGATTATTGTAATTAGGGTTGTTTCGCGCTTCGGTCTTGGCCCTATCCTCGGACATTTTATTTAATAGCGCAAAATATATTTGGTCGACATCTTCGCAAGAAATTTTTGTACCATGACGGTCTTCAACAGAAAATTTCTTGTCCGAAAATTTTCCAATCGATTGCAATATTTCACAGTCCTTACTTGCATAAATCGTATCTGCTATCTTATTTATGATTGCCACTTTTGCATTTATGTTTGCGTTTGAATCTTTTTTTGATATCTTTTCGTCTGCTTTCATTTTTGTGTTTTCTTCTGCACTTTTTGCATTCACCTCTATTCTTAATGTTAATATATTTGAGCTATAAATTTACCCTTCTTAATATCAATATATTTGAGATATAAATTTACCTTTCTTGATATTAATATATTTGAGCTATAAATTTACCTTAGTCGGCACAATTTGCTTACTCATCTCATTTTATCTTTGGCTCTCATGCATTTTAATCGCAGCTTTGACTTTAATATCCAAGTACCTTAAGAGCATTTTCAACTTTCGCTCTGTAATCATCATTTACATCAGCGTATACTACTGTGTTATCAATACGTGACAAAACCATATAACGTCCAGACACTGCCAAAACATATTTTGAGTATTTATCTGAATTTTCATCCACGCTTGCTGGATTTTCTTCTGTTGCTACTGTTTCAAAAGTTGCACGGTTTTCGTCGTAAAGTGCTAATGCATTCTCATTAGAAGTTAATTCATAAAATTCAATTTGATATTCAGCGTATTTACCAATTGCAATCGAACATTTTTTAATGTATTCGCTATAATCAGAATATTGATCAGTTGAATCAAATAGTTGATATCCTTGCTTTTCCATAATTGCTTCAAACCTGCTAATGCTTAATGCATTTCGTTCAGTGTTTGCATTTCCGGCACTATTTTTTACCGCATTTACAATTCCGACAATTATAGCAACAATTATAAGTATTACTACTCCTATAACTAGAATTGGGCGATTATTTCTTTTTGCTTTTTTTCTTCTGTTTTGGGTTGAACGGTTCGTTTCCATTTTTGATTTTCCTTTCTTCATTTTTATTTATTTTTTACTTCTTCTTTTTTATTATATTGTATTTGTTGTGTTGGAGCTAGAAGTATTTCCATTCGTTTCATTTTTATTCATATTAGAAGTGTTTCCACTTGTTGCATTCGTGTTAGAACCAGTTGTTGTGTTTCCGTTTATTACATTCGTATTTGAACCAGTGCTGTTTGTAGCATTCGTGCTTGAAGCGGTTCCGTTTGCTGTATTTGTGCTTGTTGTGTTGGAGCTAGAAGTGTTTTCATTCGTTTCATTTTTATTCATATTAGAAGTGTTTCCGCTTGTTGTATTCGTGTTAGAACCAGTTGTTTTGTTTCCGTTTATTACATTCGTATTTGAACCAGTGCTGTTTGTAGCATTCGTACTTGAAGCGGTTTCGTTTGTTGTATTTGTACTTGTTGTATTTGTACTTGTTGTGTTTGTGTTAGAGGTATTCTCATTCGTTACATTTGTGCTAGAAGTATTTTCATTTACTGCGTTTCCCGTCGAATTCCCTACAGTATTTTCTGTTAAGTTTCCTGTTTCATTTCCTGTTGCATTGTTTGTTTCGTTTCCTGTTTCATTTCCTGTTGCATTGCTTGTTTCGTTTCCTGTTGTGTTCTCGGTTTTCTTTATTTTGCTCCATGGATTATTTGAATCCGTATCCGTTGGGTCCCAATTGCGACATTCTTCATTCGAAGAAATCTTCTGTGCTACCGGTTTGCCAAGCGGCCCGGGATCACTACTTTTATAAAATTCTACAATCGTTCCTGATGAAATATTTTCGTATATCCATTTTGCATCTTTTACTTGCAATCGTATACAACCTGCTGAAGCGGTTGTTCCTAATTTATCGAATTCCCAATATTCCAACGTTGATGGATCATTTAATTTAGTATACGGAACCGAATGGAATAAAATATTTCTCACTATTTGTGTTGCATATTGTCCGTTAGCATTTCCCTGAAGCGCTTGCCATCTACGTTTCCAGCCTGTCGTTTTATAATATGATGAGCTATAAGTTGAATTTGGAGGCGTGTATGTTCCGCATGAGCACACCATTGCTTTATATGGCACTGTGTAGTTTCCATCGCTGTCTTTAGTATATATCGTCACCACATTTGCTTGAGTATTTACTTTAATATAGTATTTGCTAGTTGCAACTTCTGTCTTTTTACTTTTATCAGAACCTTCTTCAACTTTTTCGGTTTTAATTTCTGAAGCAATTTCTATACTTGAAAGCTCATCGGAAATTTCGTTGACTAATTGATTGATTTCTTTTCTTACTTCTTCATTGTCTTTCGTACCATCGTATTCATTTAAAAGTTTTTCAAGCGTTGCTAGTTGTTCCTCTATCGATGCTAGTTGTTTTAATTCTGTCGTTGATTTGCTCTTTTCAAATTTATTTTTTAATTCAGTTATTTTTGTTTTATATTCTTCTATACTCTTTTGAATTTCATCTTCATCTATTGTTTTTTCCAATTCTTCTTCTTCGGAAAGAATAGCTGTTTCTCCAATTGTTTCTACCATTGGCGCTTCATTATTGCTCTGGCGACTAGCCATTATTGCTACTATTACAAGTATGACTATTAAGACAATCCATAACCACGAATTTTTGCTTTTCTTTTTCGTTGAAGATTTTCTTTTAGTTGTTTTTTTCTTTTTCTTCGTCGCCATTCTTTCTTCCTTCCTTTTGTTATTTTTTTACTTTTCTTTGCTTAACTATGATAGAGTTTTATTTTGGCTTTTAAAGTTTATCATTTTTTATTTTTTTACTGCTTGCTATTTTTTTGCTCTTTCTTGCTTAACTATAATAGAGTTTTATTTTGGCTTTTAAAGTTTATCATTTTTTTATTTTTTAACTGCTTGCTATTTTTTTACTCTTTCTTGCTTAACTATAATAGAGTTTTCATTTTTAGTTCAATTAATTTTTAAATATCTTTCCCAATTGTTGCACCAAATCCTCATTGTTTTTGGTTTTGGTTACTAATCGTAAAAGCTCTTCGGTTGTTTCTGTTTGGCGCATTTGAGACATTGCTTTTCTTAACTGATATACTGCATTTAATTCTTCTTTAGACAACAATAAATCTTCGCGTCTTGTTCCGGACTTGCTAATATTTATTGCTGGGAATATTCTTTTCTCTGATAGTGCTCTGTCCAAAACCACTTCCATATTGCCCGTACCTTTTAATTCTTCGAATATAACTTCGTCCATTTTGCTTCCGGTTTCTACAAGCGCTGATGCAAGAATTGTAAGTGATCCTCCATTTTCAATATTACGCGCTGCACCTAAAAATTTCTTTGGATAGTGCAATGCTGCCGGGTCCATACCTCCTGATAAGGTTCTGCCTGAAGCGGAAATTGTTAAATTATATGCACGCGCAAGCCTTGTTATACTGTCTAACAAAATTACAACATCTTTGTTAGCTTCGACTAAACGCTTAGCGCGCTCAATTACCATCTCGGCAACCTTTACATGGTGCTCAGGTAATTCATCAAAAGTCGAATATATTACCTCTCCCTTTATCGAGCGCTCCATATCCGTAACTTCCTCCGGACGCTCATCGATTAGTAAAACAATCAATTCAACTTCTGGATTATTTGCTGTGATTGCATTTGCCACTTTTTTAATCAATGTGGTTTTGCCGACTTTTGGTGGAGCAACTATCATTCCTCTTTGACCCTTTCCAATCGGACATATCAAGTCGATAATTCGCGTTGAATATTCGTCACTCGTTGTTTCTAATTTTAATTTTTCATTTGGATAAATTGGAACTAAATCATCAAACTTTTTACGCTTGAAAGCGTGCTCCGGCTGCTCGCCGTTAACTTCTCCCACATAAATAAGTGCCGGGAAGCGCTCGCCATCTTGCGGTTTGCGCGTTATACCTCGAATCTTATCGCCGTCGTCAAGTTTGAATCGCTTGATTTGAGTTGGTGAAACATAAATATCATCTTGAGTTGAAAGATAATTTTTGCCACGCAAGAAGCCATATCCATCAGGCAAAATTTCTAGTATTCCTTCGCCAATTGTGTCATCCGAGCTATTTAATTTATAGCCCTCCACAATTCTTTCAGAACCTTTTTCCTCTTTACTAGCTGCTGTTTTTGCTGTGGCGCTAGCTTCTTCTTTCCCCGTCATTATTTTTCCAGCCGCACTAATGTCTTCTCCCTTGGCTGTCGCTCTTGCTGTTGCCTCAGCCATTTGTCCTGCCATCGTTCTTGCTGTGATGCTAGAATTTTCTTTTACTGGAGTCGATTCAGCTGTTGCTTCAATATTTTCTAGTTCATCAATTAGTTCTTGTTTCTTCAATTTAGCTACATTCTTTATTCCTTTTTCCTTAGCGAGTAATCTTAGTTCAACTAAATTATAATCATCATACTGCATATTAAATTTCCTTGTTCAATATATTTAGGTTTTGTTAAGTTCCTATAACTCCTTATTGCGTAATATCAACGTAAACCCTTTCATTAGGCAAATACATATCAAGTTTTTCACGAGCGATATCCTCAATACTATTTAATGAATCAATATCTTCAAGTTGAGTCTTTAGCTCTTCTTGTGTTTCTTTTGCTTCTTCTATTTGGTTTTGTAAATCACTCTTTTCAGCAGCATACGAATTTAACATTCGTTGCTGATTTATTATCATATATCCCATAATGCCAATGCCTAATATCGCAATCACTATCAATAAAATTTTCTTCATTAACGACATATTATATTCCTCACTTCACTTATATATTAATCACTGCGTTTATTTATTTCTGCTTTTATTTTTTTCTGCTTTTATTTATTTCTGCTTTTATTTATTTCTGCTTTTGTTTATTTCTGCTTTTATTTGTTTCTGCTTTTATTTGTTTCTGCGTTTATTTATTGTAATATAAATTTATTCAGATACACTTTTTATGCTACATCACGCATATTAACAATCGCTGTCAAAGTAATATTATTGCACTTTATTTATCAAAAATTACTGCAAGTATATAAATTACAACAAAAATTATTACAAATATTGCAACTATTTTGTTGACGATGTTTGAACGTTTTTCGCGTTCTCCAGTTTTTTCTTCGAATTCCTTTTGCTCCGGTAATTCTTCAACAGTAATTGTATTCATAAATTTTTCTACCGCTTTTTTATTGACCATAATTGTACTAAACCATATGTGACGCACTGATGTGTTCGGATCTGCACATAAAATATTTATGGTATAAGTATAGTATGGAATAAAAAATAAGAAATTCGTTTTTTCGCGATACAAAAATATATTGTAAAGCTCATCGTACGGAATTATTTCACTGCGAAGCGGATAGCTAATCTTCAACCCTTTTTCGGTATAATTCAATCGATAGGTATTATACATTATTAACGCAATTGTAAAAACCAAAAACAATGCTGCAAACAGCAAAAGTATTTTCCAATTAAATTTGAATGCATAGCCCACCAAGGCAATTATAACAACAAATGATACTGCATACACAATTCCATGATTTGCTAAAAAATATCTAAAATTGGCAGTTAGCGATCCTTTCTTTTTGCAATCGGTTATATTTGCAAAAAAACTTGTATTAACTTTTTCATACACTTCATTTAAATTCATTCTTCTTTTAGCGTTTGCACTTGTCATTGGCGCTTACGCCTTGCCTCTCTTTCGTTCACTATTTTTTATTCATTTCAATTTTATTTTTTTGTGTGCTTAATTCTTGCTCATTTCAATTTTATCTTTTTGTGTTCTTAATTTTAAATTTATTTTATATTGTATTTATTATTTTTTAAATTCAGCTTATGTTGTATTTATTATTTTTGATTACCTTGTGCTTGCACACACGTTATTGCAACTACTCCAACTATATCATCAGCGCTGCAACCTCTTGATAAATCATTCACCGGCTTTGCCATTCCTTGGCACAATGGCCCGTACGCCTGCGCATGTCCTAATCTCTGTGCCAATTTATATCCTATGTTACCCGCATTCAAATCCGGAAACACCAATATATTGGCTTTTCCTGCCACACTACTTCCCGGTGCTTTCGAAGCAGCAACTTCTGGCACTAATGCGGCGTCAAGCTGCAATTCGCCATCTATAAAGAGTTCCGGCGCATTATCTTTTGCTATAGCAGTTGCATTTACAACTTTTTCTGTCAATTCAGATTTTGCACTCCCCTTGGTTGAATACGAAAGCATTGCAACTTTCGGTTCTGCTGAGTTAGAAACAAGTTCCTTAAAACTTTTAGCAGATTGTATTGCTATATCAGCAAGTTGATCCGACGTTGGGTTTTCGTTCATACCGCAATCAGCAAAAATCAAAGTTCCATCTTCACCAAATTCTTTGTCTGGCAAAACCATTATAAAAAATGCACTTACTGTATCTACTCCTGCTGCACCCTTTATTACCTGCAATGCTGGCTTAAGCGTATCCGATGTAGTATGCGCTGCTCCCGAAACAAAACCGTCCGCATCACCTTCTTTTACCATCATCGTTGCATAGTATCTCGAATTGGTAGTTACCAATTCATACGCTTCTTCCTCCGTCATGCCTTTTGCCTTGCGAAGTTCGTACAATTTCGCTGCGTACTCATCTTTCTTGGCATCATTTTTAATATCTATAATTTGCGTATTTATAAGCTGAATGTTGTTTTGAACAGCTGTTGATCTGATTTCGTTTTCATCCCCAAGTAAAATTATTTTAGCAAAGCCTTCGTGTTCAATTTTCTCACACGCTTGCAAAACCCTAATATCATCGCTTTCTGGCAAAACTATGGTTTTGATATTTTGCTTAGCCTGCTCTTTTAATTTATCAATAATATTCATATTTTATCGTATAATTAAAACATATAGAATATTTTAATTAGCTCTCCTTTCTATCAGTGTTTCTGTATAGCTTTTTAATTACTCTCTTCCGTTGTTGGTATAGTACTTTTTAATTAGCGTCTCCTTTGGGTGACATTACCATATTAGAATGCTATTTAACCACTAGAATTATACTAATAATCTGGCAAAACTACAAGAAAAAATATATAATATAACACAAATGAAATAAAAAATAAGGACCAAAAAATGGATAGATTTATAAATAAATTTGACAATAAAAATACATATCACAATAGTTCGGACACTTCTAGTGCCAAAAACAATAATATGTTTCTATCATGTGTTGCATCGCAAGATACACAAGTAAAAAAACTTTTAGAGGATTCATTTCACTTTTCACACCGACTAATGAAGAAACTTGATGGGCACATTTATATATTAAAAGATTCAAGTAATACGGTTTTGGAATCGGATATATTGAATTTTATTTTTGCTGAATTAAAAAGTATTGCAACTAAAGGCAGCCTTATCGTCGTTGATTTAGGTTTTGAAGAATCGGCTGATAATATCGTTGCTAATCCTGATATACCCTTAGACATTCTTTTTGAAGATGAGTGGCTTCTTATTGTAAACAAGCCTGCCGGAATACCAGTGCACCCTGCTTTGCACTATTACGAAACTTCCCTTTCAAATGCTGTAAAGGCACACTACGACTCTATAAATTTAAAAAAGAAAATCAGACCGATAAATAGATTAGACAAAAACACTTCCGGTGTGGTCATGTTCGCAAAGTCGGAATTTATCCAAGAAAAGTTAAAGAAATTCGACAAAAAATATTATGCCCTTGTTGAGGGCTCAATAAATGATAGTGGAACAATATGCACGCCCATAAAACGAAAAAACAACAGCATTATCGAACGCTGTGTTTCTTCTGATGGCGCTATCGCCATCACTCACTATAAAAAGCTTGCCGAATTTAGTCCCACTATATATAGTGATCAACTTAAAATGCCAGTGTATTCTCTTATAGAATGCACTCTTGAGACTGGCAGAACCCATCAAATCCGTGTTCATCTCGCATCTGAAGGTCATCCCATACTTGGGGATGACCTATATGGTGATGCCTCTTCACTAATTTCTCGCCAAGCCTTACATGCATATTCCGTGAAATTTATTCACCCTGTTACTCAAAAAGAAATTTTTATTGAAGCGCCTTTGCCTTCAGATATGGGAGAGCTTGTTGACTAAGAAATCCACTTTTACAAAAATCAAAGAATCCGTATTAAAATACTACACAGAGAGTATTTTAATATGGATTCTTCAATACAAAAAAATATGGCAAACCGTAAGCCGGGTTCTGTCATGAATGGCCATTTATCTAGTCTATATATTGCTATATAGCTCATGCCACCAATGTAAGGAGTTGACGAGCAGCCAATATTCTCCTAGTCTCGGTGTTGCTCCAGATGGGGTTTACACGGCGTTAATCTATCACTAGATTAACGGTGAGCTCTTACCTCGCCTTTTCACCCTTACCTTAAAAATTTAAGGCGGTTATTTTCTGTTGCACTTTCCTTAAGGTTACCCTCACTTGACGTTATCAAGCATCCTGCTCTATGGGGCCCGGACTTTCCTCGTACGCAAGCTTTCGCTGTTGCTATACGCGGCCATTTAGTTTACCATAATTATTATAATACATTTCCTTGCTTTTCGTCAATTTCTTTGCTATAATAAAGTTCCGTTCGACTTTCGAACGTTTATATAAAAAGGCATTGTTTTTCGATGGCTGCGAGTAGCGTGGCAATAGTAACCTTGGGTATGCTTTTATTAAAAATAATGATGGTGAATGCATACATTATTTTATCTCTCTCCGGTTTTGCCACATATTATTTTTTTAATTGCTCCATCTACTATTGCTACGCAAACTCACAAATGGAATTTTGCAACGATATTCTAACTATCGTAGCAAAGCTCTAGTTTGTTGAGCCTCAATAATGTCTTTCGCCCCGGTTGTTATTTTAACCGGGGCGTTTATATTTTAATATTCAAATTTCAAATCTCTCGTCATTTCCACTCTGCATCATCTTTACTCTGCTTATATTTTAATCTTTAAACTTCAAATTTCGCGTCATTTCCACTCTGCATCATCTTTACTCTGCTTATATTTTAATCTTCAAATTTCAAATCTCTTGTCATTAGCTTATATACTGCTTCCTTAACATTCAAATCTCCGGATAACATTTCATAGGCTACATTAGTTATTGGCATTTCTACATCATATTTTTCTGATAACTTCTTAGCTATCATTATATTATCTATGCTTTCGATTGTCATTCCAATTTCTTTTTTAGCTTCTTCAACACTCAAGCCTCGTCCAATCAATCTGCCTGCTCGTCTATTTCTACTTTCGTCACTTGAGCAAGTCAAAATCAAATCTCCCAATCCCGACAATCCGTAAAAAGTCTCTTTGTTAGCTCCCATCTTAACTCCAAGCCTTGAAATTTCTGCTAGTCCTCTTGTAATTAAAGCTGCTTGTGCATTCATTCCATAGTTTAACTCAGCGCAAATTCCTGCTCCGAAAGCTATAATGTTTTTCAATCCGCCACCGACTTCCACGCCTACAATGTCATTCGATTTGTATATTCTGAAATGTTCGTCTGCAATAATTTTAGAAACTTCTTCCAATAATTCATTATCCTTTGAAGCCAATATTACTGCTGTTGGAATGTGCTCAGCAACTTCAGTTGCGTAACTTGGGCCTGATAGCGCTGCAATTCGAACACCATCCAATTCATCTTCCAAAACCTGATCAAGAGTCATTAGCGTTTGGGCTTCAAAACCTTTCGAGCAAATCACTACTGGCTTTTTCCCTACAAAATTTTTATAACTGCGAAATACTTCTCTTGTCACACGTGATGGCGTAATATGAAAAATTACATCTGATTTTTTTACAACCTCTTCTATATCATTCGAACTTTTCACATTCTCATTTACTACCAAGTTGGGTAAAAATTTACTTTTGTGTTTCATATTTAAATCATTCTTTTCATCTTCAGAAAACGACCATATCATAACATTATGATTCAATTCAGCTAAATGATTTCCTAATGAAACACCCCAGCTACCGCTTCCAATTACTGCAATATTACTCATTTGTATACTCCGTTTCTTAATCATTGTCTTTTTTATCGCTATTAGTTTTATCTTGGTTGTTACTTTCTTTTTCATCCTTTTGGTCGCCGTTATTTTCGCTGCTCTTACTCTTAAACGACAATTTATTCTCATCACCGTTAAATAGTCTTTGTATATTGCTGCGATGATTAAATAGCAATATTGCTGCAACTATAACACCATATATTATATACCCAAAATAATTTTCGTCTACTATAAATCCTTCTCTCATAAACAAGCACAATACTGGAAATAGCACTGCTGCTGACATTGATCCCACCGACACCATTCGTGTAAATAAAATCATTAGCAATCCAAACACCAAGCAAATTAGTCCAATCTTCCAATTTATTACTAGCAATGTTCCTAATCCTGTTGCTACACCTTTGCCACCTCTAAAGCCGAAGAAGATTGGAAATGTATGTCCGATAATTACTGCAATTCCTGCAACGTCACAAAGCACAGCTTTAGCATTTTCGTCGCAAACTTCCGGTCCTAACATTTTTCCTAATAATAGGCCTAACAACACTGCCACGCATCCTTTTAGTATGTCGCAAATTAGCGTCAACAGCGCCGGTAACTTTCCTGCTGTACGAAGTACATTCGTCGTACCCGCATTCTTACTTCCCTTTTCTCTAACATCAAAACCTGCAAATCGTTTTGTAAAAATAACTGAAAAGCTTACACTACCAATTAAATAAGCTACTATTGCTATCGTAATATACCATTTTAACATTTCAAAATTCCTCTCTCTTTTTTGTCTTTTTTTATCTTCTTATCTTTTTGTCTTTTTGTCTTCTTGTCTTCTTGTCCTTTTGTCTGTTTCAGTCTGTCCTTTTTTCTTCTATCTATTTTTGATTTTTTTGTTGCGCTTTATTGTGTTTTATAATCCAATGTTGTTATTTTCCAATTATTATTCGTCCTCATCTTTTTCGTTGCGCTCACGAACTAGCATTCGTATCGGTGTTCCAACAAAGCCAAATTCTTTTCGTAATCTATTTATTAAATATCTCTCATATGAAAAGTGGAACAATTTTTTACTGTTTACAAAAACCGCAAATGTTGGAGGTTTTGTCGATACCTGTGTCATATAATAAATTTTTAGTCGACGTCCTTTATCTGATGGTGGTTGCACCATTGCAATTGCCTCTGCTAAAATTTCATTCAAAACCGAAGTTTGAACACGCATTGCATTGTTATCGGCAACTGTGTTAATCATTTCAAACATCTTCGAAACTCTTTGACCCGTCTTTGCCGAAATAAAAACAATCGGAGCATATCTCAAATACGCTAATTTGCTATAAACCTCTTCAGTATATTTTTCTAAGGTTCCGTTTTCTTTATTATATTCATCCCATTTATTGATTGCAATAATAATTCCTTTTCCTGACTCGTGAGCCAACCCAGCAATCTTCGTATCTTGCTCAGTCACTCCCTCATTTGCATCAATCATTAAAATACACACATCAGCTCTATCAATTGCCATCTCCGTACGTAAAATACTATATTTTTCAATGTTTTCTTCAATTTTATTATGTTTTCGTAAGCCAGCTGTATCAATAAAAATATATTTTCCGAATTCGTTTTCAAAAGGAGTATCTATTGCGTCACGAGTTGTTCCCGCAATGTCACTAACTATTAAACGATTTTCATTTAGAATCTTGTTAATCAACGATGACTTTCCAACGTTAGGCTTTCCTATGACTGCAACTTTTATTTCTGTACTCTCTTCTTGTTGTTCAGTCTCTGGTAGGAGCTCATAGATTCTATCAAGCATATCACCAATTCCTTGCGCATTGGCCGACGATATTGCCACTGGGTCACCTAATCCCAAATTATAAAATTCATATATTTCATTTTGATATTTATTAAAATCATCTACCTTATTGCAAACAACGATTACATTCTTTTTAGCCTTGCGAAGCATCATTGCAATTTCTTGATCGACGCTAGTCATTCCTTCTTTAGCATCAGTCAAAAACACAACAACATTTGCCATTTCTATTGCAATTTCAGCTTGAAGTCGCATTTGGCTTGATATCGTATCACCTGTGTCAGCTTCGATTCCGCCAGTATCAACAACTGTAATATGTTTATCTCTCCACGTCGTTTCACCATAATTTCTATCACGTGTTACTCCAGGTGTATCTTCAACAATGGCTCTTCGCTCACCAATAAGATAATTAAACAATGTTGATTTTCCAACATTAGGTCGTCCTATAATTGCTACAATCGGATTCATTTTTCCTCCTTTCTTTTTTATTTTTTGCTTTGTGTTTTTTATTTTTTAATTTTTTCTTTATTATCTTTTCATTTTTTGTTTATAGTATAAATTTCGTTTGCTTTTCATTATATAAGATCAATTCATGTTCAATCGCAAAGAGCAGGAATTTAAAAACTTAGACAAAATTCTTATTCAATGACAAGAGTAACTCATTTTTAAATTTTAAATACAACTCATTTTTATAATACAAAAATAAAACCAACTCTTGCTGGTTTTATTGGATTGTATTTCACGTTACTCTGCCGACTGTAAGTTCACTGTTATTTGTTCTTCCTGTTGTGCTGCTGATTGTGAGTTCACTGTTATTTGTTCTTCCTGCTGTGCTGCTGATTGTGATTTTACTGTTATTTGTTCTTCCTGTTGTGTTGTTGATTGTGAATTTACTGTTATTTGATCTTCTTGTTGAGTTCCTGATTGCAAATTCACTGTTATTTGATTGCCTTGCTGAGCAGCCGATTGTGAATTAGCATTAGTTTGATTTTCTTGACTTGTTTGATTGCTATCACGATTAAACATATAGTCTACTGCTGATTGCAATTCATTTTGCAAAGAATTCTTTCTTACTATTTTAATTCCCACATTTATCAAGCATGCTATTATCAATACAATTAATAAAATTCTTTTCCAATTTTTACCTAACATTTTATCTCCTTATTACGTTTTTTATTATATTATTTTTTCCTCGAATTGTCAATTATATCGAGCTTTCGCAGCTTTATTATTTTTTGTTTTACCTTTTGTTTTATTTTTCAGAATTTTACTATTTTACACCCTTGTTTTTTGATTCTGCTCACACGTTTTTATTTATTTATTCATTTATAACTTTTTAATTTATTTATTATTTATTATTTATTGTTTTTTTTACTCTTTTATTGTTTTTTTACTCTTTT